>Ga0208868_1000322_pt1 | contig 10495 bp, 12 predicted proteins | sample CryBogCBE23Oct07_FD_184583 | JGI IMG/M metagenome (GOLD analysis project Ga0208868, IMG submission 184583) | Freshwater microbial communities from Crystal Bog, Wisconsin, USA - CBE23Oct07 (SPAdes) (version 2) | ecosystem: Environmental > Aquatic > Freshwater > Lake | place: Crystal Bog... | reverse complement strand
TGGGGCTATGGCGGTTATGGCTATGGCAGGAGATGGGGCTATGGCAGAAGATGGGGCTACGGCGGTTATGGCTATGGCGGAGGTTGGGGATATGGCGGGGGCTATTATGGGGGATGCTACCGCCCAATGATGACGGCATGGGGCCCCACAATGGTCAATGTCTGCGGCGGCTATGGCGGCTGGGGTTATGGCGGTTGGGGGTGGTAGCTGCGATATCAATCGATGTCATCCATTCATGGCAATAAAATCGTCAACGCTCCTGAAATAACTTTCTAGGAACTGAGGCGCCGATATTGAGTTCATAAATTTACGGTCATTTGTAACCAGCTTGGTCGCTCAGCGGCAATAAAATTGCTTCTCCAAGCTGCGGAGGGGTTATTATATTGCTCAAGCGTTTTCAAGTTCCTTTACTGTATGAGATGAGGACGCCATTGCTGCTCGGGTTGCAGCACATCATTTTCTCCGTCTCATCAATCAACTGCCATTTGACGCGTAGAGCGACGTGATAAGTGGCGTCAATACGCTCTTTCATGGTGACGACATGGCACGCATGCGACAGAAGTCTGACCTACCGAAAAAAACATGCCTAGTTTGCGGGAGGACTTTTAGCTGGCGAAAAAAATGGGCGCGGGATTGGGTAAATGTAAAGTATTGTTCCAACGCATGCAGAAACGCCTTGGGCAAACCAGTAACAGGTCAAAAAGAGGATACAATATAATAGTCTGATTGGAGCCAATAAGTTTTCAGCGCTCGGTCAATATTTTGTTCATTCTTAGAAGTCGCTGGAGAAATCTCTTTTAAGTAAGGGTGCATTTATTCTCGATTAATCGAGTTCTTTGTAAAAAATATTACCTCTGCTGCGTTTAACATGAGAACGATCCATGAGTTTATATTTTTCCTACGGATCTAATATGAATGTTTTTGCAATGAAGAGACGTTGTCCTGGCGCGCATTTATGGGGAGCCGCGCGTTTGCCTTGTTGGCGTTTTGTGCTCATGACGTCAGGATATGCGACAATTATTCCAGATGTCGGGAAGAATGTTTATGGCGCTTTATGGGAGGTTTCCATCCCAGAATTAAAAGAACTTGATCGGTATGAGGAAATAAATCAGGGGCTCTATGTCAGGAAAAGAATATCTGTATTCATTAAGCCAGCAGGAGCAAAGCAAGCTTTCGTTTATATTGGCCAAAATAGCTGTTTCGGGCGCGCGCCTCACTCATATATGGAGGAGCTCATAACTGCTGCAAAAAATCTGTCATTGCCCTCAGCCTATTTGCGTTATTTGGGTCATTAGAGATTTTTGTTCTGGGTCTAGCGTGGTTGGAAACCTTAAAGCTTACTGAGTGAGATTGTCGGAAGGGCCTGATATCAACAAAAGCGTGAGAAACTATTGAAATAAAAGCATCGACTGGATAACGCGCCACACTATATGATGATCAATAACATCAATATTGGGTGCGCTTGTATTGTCAACAGAAGTAAACCTCCCTGAACAATTAAGCCCAAATCTCCTTAAAGAATCATTGGGCGCCATACGTAATTTCCTCAATACTCACCTTATTGGATCAGAAGATTTAATCGAAAAACTGCTCATCTGCCTTTTGGCTGATGGTCATATTCTAATTGAGGGCGCGCCTGGACTTGGGAAGACCAGATCAGCCAAATTGCTCGCACAGAATTTAGATCTCTCTTTTGCGCGCATTCAGTGTACGCCTGACCTCATGCCCGCAGATATTACTGGCGGTTCTGTCTGGCGGCCGGACCGTGGCGTTTTTGAATTTCTGCACGGACCAGTTTTTCATTCCTTATTGTTGGTCGATGAAATAAATCGAGCGCCGCCAAAGGTTCAGTCCGCCTTGCTAGAAGCAATGGCGGAAAGGCAAGCGACAGTTGCTGGTGAAACACATGCCTTGACTAATCCTTTCATGACGATTGCAACTCAAAATCCAATTGAACAAGAGGGAACATTTCCATTACCTGAGGCGCAGCTCGATCGATTTATGCTGCATGTGAATCTATCTTTGCCAAATGCCGAGACTGAAAGACAGATACTCGATTTAATAGAAGGCGATAACTTTATCGCGCCGCCTCCATCAAATATTACGTGGAATGCACAGGCAATTATGTCGGCGCAAAAAGGGGTTAGAGATGTTTTTTTATCTCCCGCTGTTAAAGATTACATTGTTCGATTAGTAACAGCGCCTCGCGATAAAAATTTTGCCTTAGATCTTTCAACAAAGATTGATTATCCCGCTTCTCCTAGAGGGACGCTCTCCTTAGCAGGCGCATCAAAGGCAAGGGCCTATTTATTGGGACGTGATTATGTTGTGCCAGATGATGTCCAAGCACTTGCTGTTGACGCCCTGTCACATCGAACCATACTTTCTTGGCAAGCCTTATCTGAAGGTTTTACGACGCGTTCTATCATTGCCGAATATCTTGAGCGTGTCTCTCCGACATGACAGGCCATGCAAAGACCTCGGCTGTTGATATAGATGTCGATATGCTCATGCGACTGCGTCTCCTTTGCGCAAATAAGTGCTTAAAACGTGCAGGCGCGGCTCTGCCAACAGCATCATTGTTTAGTCGAAAACGGGGCAGGGGCATTGAGCCCCATGACGTGAGGCCTTGGTTAGATGGAGATGATGTCCGCACACTAGACCACAATGTCACGGCGCGAACAGGAACGCCGCATGTAAGAAATTTTCACGAGGAAAGCAGCCATAATACTCTTTACTTTATTGATTTGCGTCCATCGATGTATTTTGGCACACGTCGAACCTTTCGAGCCGTAGCAGCAATTGAAGCCATCATCATTTCCGCCTGGCGTACGCTTGATTTAAATGGATCAGTCGGCATCGTCATTGCGACGTCACAAGAGACAAGATTGATAGGTTGGGCGCATAGTCGGCGTTCGTTTAGCGCAATGCTCCACGAGATTGTTGCAATTTATCGCGATGGGAAAAATAAATTTGATGCAGTTGATCCTTATCTTTGTCAGTCTTTAACTTTAATCGAAAAGCTGGGTGGTTCTGCACCGATCATCATTGCAACTGGCTTTGATCAGCCAGGTGATAATTTTGACATGTTCGTTAAACGTATCGCAAAGCGCAGAGAGATTACATTTATCCTGATCTCAGATCCTTTTGAGCGTGCGCCGCCATCCGGCAACTATCCTTATCATACTCCAGATGGCCTTGCCGGGCAGATTTTTATAAAACGTGAAGAAAATAATAAAAAGAATGATATTTTTTCTATGCGTCTGCGTCAGATTGGCGCCCGCGCGCTGTCCATCAATATAGAGGACACAACGCCAGTAACGGCGAGCGTTCTTGAGAGAATCTTCGATGGATCACGCTGAAATTATTGAAAGGCTTCGCGATATACATCCGCCGTCAATGCAGAGTTTTTACGCATTGATTTTGATGTCAGTCCTGGGCTGCGCCAGTGCAATTTTTTGCTTTAAATTATTGTTCTATTTTAATGCGTCTTACTATCCCTTGCGCCATGCAGCATTAACAAATCTGAAGAAGTCGCGCCTCATGGCTCCTCCAGAGCGCCTAGCGGCACAGTCTCGTCTCCTTCGTGACCTTGTTTATTCCATTGATGCAAAGTTGTCTTTTTTGCATGGAGATTTATGGCTTGAGCAATTGGACAGGGTTTTTATGACGCATTATTTCACGGATGGCCTTGGCCGCATATATGGCGAGGATCTATATCAAAAAGCAGATCATATAGCTGTTGATGTTCTTGATAGGGAGCTCGAAAAGATACTGGGCGCGTTAAAAAAATGACCAAATTAGAATTTACTGCGCCCTTATTTTTTTATCTTCTACCGCTTCCGATAGTTTTGTGGGCCATATTTAAAGAATATAAGCAACCAATTAAAGGCCTGTTGGTGCCGCCTGCTTTTTTGAAAGAATGTCAAACAGAAAAAGGTCAGTTTGGAATAATTCAGTTTTCATGGAAATTAATGAGCGTTTCTATAGGCTGGATTGGCTTGATCGTTGGGCTTGCTGATCCACGCGTTCCAGATGCAGTCTCCGCGCTTGCGATCTCAGGTCGCGATATCATGCTCGCTATTGACCTTTCTGGAAGTATGGCGAAGCGAGACTTTGATCTCAATGGCGCACCAGTCAGTCGTTTGGATCTCGTCAAACATGTTACATCGGAACTTATCCGGCGCCGAGATGGGGACAGAATTGGCCTCGTGATATTTGCTGAAAAGACCTACGCCGCCTCACCCTTGAGTTTTGATACACAGGCTGTCGCCAGCGCTCTGGAGGAAGTAGAAATCGGACTTGTTGGCCGTTCTACAGCAATTGGCGAGGGACTTGGTCTTTCCCTCAAGCGTCTTATGACATCAACAGCGCCGACGCGTATTGTTATCCTCTTGTCTGATGGGTCTAATAACGCAGGATCAAGCCAACCAACAGCAGTCGCGGAGCTTGCTCATAAGCTTGGGATTAAAATCTTTACTATTGGCCTTGGAGAGGACAACGCCGCGCTACTCTCTGACTCTCGAGATGCTGTTGATTTTGTAACACTTGAAAATGTTGCGCGCATAGGCGGCGGATCAGCGTTTCTTGCCCGCTCTAGCGCCGACCTCGATCGCGCGGTGCGCTTGATCGAAGCGATGGTTGCTGGACCAGCGCCCGCCCCACCTCGCGTGATTTATCATTATTTATGGATTTATCCCGTAGCGGTTTCTTTTATTTTGTTACTTGCTGTTGGTCTCGCCTTGAGGGCAAGAAGATGATTATTTTGGGATCATATGCGATTTTACGTCCCTATTGGTTATTGATTATCCCAGCTTTGATAATTGTGCTGAGCGTGACGAAATCAAAAGCCTCGTCTCTTGGAGACTGGCCTCGCGCAATAGATGCGCCCCTCCTTGCTGCACTCCTAGAAAGACAGGGCGTTCAGCATCAGCTTAGAAAAAATCTAGCATTATATTGGAGCTTGGGGTTGATCGCCCTTGCGTTGAGCGGCCCTGCCACGAGATTTTCCGAAAGAGGTCAGTTTCGTAATCTCGACGTTGTGCTGATTGTTATGGATGTATCGCGAGCTGAAAATATAACTCAAGTTGTTTCATCAGCGCAAATCATCCTCTCTGACAATGGTGCGCGTCAGATTGGTCTAATCCTTTATGCCGGCGATGCATATCTTGCGAGTCCGCTGACAGATGATGTTTCAGCACTTGAAGGATTAATATTTGCAGTAGATGAGAGAACAGTCCCAGAAGGAGGACGTCGTCCTGAAAAGGCGCTCGCCCTTGCGCGGCGTATATTGCAGGGGGCGCAAAGCTTTTCTGGAGATGTTGTTTTGATTTCTGACGGAGATGGCGTGACGTCACTCGCGCAAGATCAAGCATCAGCATTATCACACGATGGACATAAATTACATACGATCGCTGTTTCCTCTCATGACACTGTTTCTTCTCAAGCGCGTCACGCAACTCTGCAACAATTGGCTCGAGACGGTAACGGAATGACGAAAGACGCCGTAAGGGCGGGTGAGGTAGCAACCGCGATTGCCAAGAGAGGGATTGATCACCTTATGCGTGATCCTCGAACCGCCCTGGAGTGGTCTGATCATGGACGCTATATCCTCCTTCTGGCCGCAGGTGTCTTACTGCTGTGCTTTCGTCGAGGCGCGTTATGAGAAAATATGCGCTCATCATTGCGATTCTGTCACTTATCGCTGAGCTTATCCTTATAGCGCCCTCAATTGCCGCCCACACTCTATTTGCGCTTGGCTTTCCGGTGATCGCCTCAAAGATTTTTAGTGATCCTGCGTGGAAAGGCTTTGCGCTTTATACAGCTGGCCGATGGGATGAGGCTGCGGCAATATTTGCAGCTATTGGAGACGACTATAATCTTGGAAACGCTTTGGTGCGTAGTGGTCATTATGTTGACGCCATCGCAGCCTATGAGGGCCATTTAGCTAAAGAAGCAGACGATGACGATGCTGCATTTAACAAATCATTATTGGAAAAAGCGCTTCAGCAACATTCTATCGTCTTAAAAACAAATCCATCTCAAATGCTCATGAATTCTCCTGCAACCAAAATGGGAACAGTGCGTGAGCGGCCTTTAACGCAGAGTGGTCTCGGTGGGGCAGGCGTAGGCCTTGCGTCGGGCAGTGAGACGCAAGGTAAAGGCTCAAAAGGTGGGAGTGCGACGCGGGATGTCTTGGGCCTGGGCGCGGCAAGCGAGGATGAGCGCAATGCATCAGCAACTGCCGCCGGCTCTACGGAGAGCGCCGGAAGAAAAGGGGAGGTTCAGCCAAATTTCCCAGACTTACTGCAAGAACGCGAGAGCCGGATGCGGCGGCGCCAACAGGAAGCAGGCGTTCATCCAAGTGCTGAGTGGTTGCAAACTTTACCAGATGATCCTGGTCAGTATTTGAAACTTAAAATATTAGCTGAAAAGTCACGACGACTTAACGCTGCCGGCGGACCTCTCCCAGAGGATGATTAAATGATGGTTCGCAGAATTTACATGATCTTATTTCTGATCTTGGCCCTTCTAGGCCATGCTGCGGCGCAATCAGTAGATCCGCCAGTAAGTAAGATCGAGGCGATCGTCGAGCTGCCAAAAGAAAAACCTTATGTTGGCGAGCCTTTGCGGCTTATTCTTCGATCGGCCATCCATGCGCAGGTCGCGACTGAAAGAATATATCAACCCGAGCTAACAGATTTCGACTGGCAGCAATTTGGCGTTGACACATTCAGTAATGAATTCATTGACGGTTTCTGGATGCCTGTCCTTACGCGTGTTCTAATGATTTATCCGCTGCGGCCAGGACAACTGACAATAAATTCCTTCAAAAGACATATTACTTATTATGCCTTTGATGGTGCGCGAACTGAGATTAAGCTTGTCTCAAAGCCGATTTCAATCGATGTGATCTCGCGCGAGGCCATAGCTGATCAGGGCAATTTCTGGATTCCAGCTAAATCATTACGCATTAGCGATCAATGGGAGCCAGAACCGGATAAAATTCGCTTTGGTGAAACTGCCAAGCGAATTTTAACAGTTGAGGCGGAGGGACTTACTGCTGATCGTCTGCCTAATCTTCCAAATTTCCGAGCGCCAGGGATTATCACTTTTGCAGGCCCTATTGAGCGACAAACAATTATTACTGATCAAGGACCTGTTGGACGTGCGCGCTACCAATGGCATGTGCGACCGGTGGGTATGACAGCTGCGACAGCTCCCTCTATAAGCCTAAAATGGTTTGATATTTCTGCGCGTGTGATGCGAGAAGCCGTCACGCCAGAACGCCAAGTAGCATTTTCACAAAATAAGAAAGTTGAACAAAGATCAAAGAATGGTCTTGTAACTGATCTTTTCTCCTCTTCGTCACTTTATGCATATCTACTGGCTTTTGCGTTTAGCTGCGCCATCTGGGTGATGATTAATAAATCAAATTCCTTTAAGACTCACGGCTGGCGCTATTTGATGCAAAAAGCGCAATTATTTTTACTGCTATTGATCAAAGCTCTACAAAATAAAACAGATGATTTTTATTTCATACTTATGAAATTAAGGGCGTTGGATAAACCATTTCATCATAGAATTTTAGCTGAATGCAATCTGACTCAAGAGCTAACAAAGCTTGAACACTCCCTGTTTGGCCCGAATAATCAACGTGAATCTTACAGTTTAGCGCCTCTCGCCTTCAAATTAATATCAACGGCAGTAATTTATAAAAGGTAATGGGCGGCTGGTTAATTCATAATATTTGAAGATTAAATTTTGTATGTAATAAATTTTTTTTAATAAAAGAACGAATCAAAAAGAATTGAAATGACAGCTGAAGATACAAACTGTCATCCCAAATATATGAGCCATTATTGTGATATTATAACGCAATTACAGGTAATTTAGGATTTACTCTTATCGCTCGGCTTATACCAAGGAACAAAGAAGCCAAAGATGCCTGATAGAACGCCAAATGTAATAGCAGAGGCGATGACGATTGCTGTATCAGATGTGCCCCACCATGCAAGGATTGCTCCCAAAACGGCTCCAGCGGCGCCACAGATATATACGCTTGGCGTTAGATCCATCTCAAAGCCAACCATGCCATCATATTTATCTTTTGGTTTCGAAGTATTATTGTCGTCCATGATTATGCTCACTTAAATGTGTGATACTTGTTATTAGATAGTGCAAATAAAGGATTGGTCCAGTTTATTTGATGAATTTTACTTTAGATAAAAAAATCAATGAAAACAGATGGATATTGAGTCGTGGCGCCTGACGTCCATCATACCTTCAATGTCAGGGATTTGGACTATTGGCTTTTTAACTCATTTTTACTGAAATTTTATTTAGCGATTATTTTCTGCCTTTAGCCCAATTATTACTCTAGATTTGTCGAATTATTCCAAAAACCAGTCGAATAGAGGAAAGTCTTCGGGAAAAGCATCATCTAATATTTTAATGAAAGTCTAATCAGCAGGTCCGGCCAAAAATAAGCAACATTTTGTTCAATTACCCTATCATAATTCGTCACAATTGCAGCGCCGAGTAATATAAGCGCTAAACCAAAGACAGCATTGAAACCACAGACGTATTTTTTAAGGGGCGCATTTACTTTATCGAGAAGATTTTTCCACAAAACACCCAAGATCACCAAAGGCGTTACAGCTCCGAGAGAGAAGGAAAAGATAACTGTCGCAGCCTCCAATACGTGCTGGCTTTGCGCGGCAAGGATTGAGGCGGCGCCCAACGTTGGCCCAGAGCACGGCAACCATATGGCTCCCAACAAGCTACCTGTTATAAATTGACCAGATATTCCCTCAGGCCTGATTTTACGTAACATATTCATCAAAGAATTCGTTGTTCTATCGAATAGAGGTAATTTGAAAGCATATTGAGGCGCGAGAAGCGCGGCACCAAAACAAATAAGTAAAATTGCGCTTGGCGCCCGTAATTGCGAAACATCCAATGGAAGTAGGGCGCCAAATAGTGAAAATAATATGGTAATTAGGGTAAAAGAAAAAACTATGCCGCACGCAATTACCATAGCGCCAGATTTAAGATGCGTTCCAGTTCCACCAAATACAAGAGGCAGGATTGGTATAACGCATGGCGACAGGATCGATAATATTCCCGCCATAAAGGCAAGTGCGATTGAATAAGTCACAAGCTGTAATCACAAAGCCTTTTCCAGGAGACTCTGCAGAGATGCAGGATCTGTGTCATTTGCTGATCGTGTTATTTCTCGAGGACCCTTGTAGACAAGAATTGTACTGCGTGTGTTGGCTTTTAATTTGCGCATTGACTCCTTATCATTATCAAAATCGACGACAAAATATCGAACTTTATCAAAACGGGGGTCCTGTATAACTTTTTCAATTACAGCTTCTTGCTTCTTACATGTCGTGCACCAGGGAGCAAAGATATAAACAATGATTGAGTCATTTGCGGCTTGCGAGACAGAAAATGATTCCTGAGAGAAGGTTTTTTTTTCTGTGGCTTGCGCAAGTCCGACTAGGGATAGAAAAAAGATAAATATGATCGTAATTTTCGAAAGACGCATATTTAATTCCCTAGTTGATCGTTTTGATCTGCAATTTAATTGGGTGATAGGCGATCAATAACAAAAACAGCACCAACTTTATCATAGCGTCTTAGGGTAACAAGTCTATAGGCCAGCTCTAGAGTTTCTTTGCCTTAAATTCTTAGTCTTGGGATAAATTACCCCTGGCTGAGCAATATTTTCTTGAGCACACTTAACGTGTTATGGCTGAATTTTCACCATGATATAAGGCCTGCATCGCCTCCTTTGCATGGTTGCGAATTAGACAAAATATTCGTCTCGCTAATTAAGAGCGATGGAGCCTTTATGTTTTGCGTCACATATTCCTGTCAGCTGCGGGTGAATAATAATTTTGGAAAACTAATCACGGATGTTAGAATTTATTATTCAACTATTTCTGCCGACAATAACTAATTAAGGAATTAACATCATGGCTGACTATAAGCCTCCATTGGTCTGGACGTGGACAAAACCCAATGGCGGCAATTTTGCCAGCATCAACCGACCAATCGCCGGCGCAACGCGCGAATTGGCTTTGCCAGTCGGTCGCCATCCTTTGCAGCTCTATTCAATGGCGACCCCCAATGGTGTGAAAGTCACAATCTTGCTTGAAGAGTTGATTGAGGCTGGGCATGCTGGCGCCGAATATGACGCTTGGCTTATTAATATTCGCGAAGGCGATCAGTTTAGTTCAGGCTTTGTAGCGGTTAATCCAAATTCGAAGATACCAGCGCTCCTCGACTGCAGTGGATCAACGCCAATCCGCGTATTCGAGTCAGGTTCCATACTGCTTTATTTGGCTGAGAAATTTGGCGCTTTCCTCGCGAAAGATATTGCAGCGCGCACAGAGGCTTTAAATTGGCTATTTTGGCAGATGGGCAGCGCACCCTATCTAGGCGGCGGCTTTGGTCATTTCTATGCCTATGCGCCGGTTAAGAT
>Ga0208868_1000319_pt1 | contig 10534 bp, 6 predicted proteins | sample CryBogCBE23Oct07_FD_184583 | JGI IMG/M metagenome (GOLD analysis project Ga0208868, IMG submission 184583) | Freshwater microbial communities from Crystal Bog, Wisconsin, USA - CBE23Oct07 (SPAdes) (version 2) | ecosystem: Environmental > Aquatic > Freshwater > Lake | place: Crystal Bog... | reverse complement strand
TAGTTGCCAATGCTCCCATACTTAATGTACCCGCACCAACATTTAATCTTCCAGCAGTATTATATCTTTTCAATACTTTTTTAATGCCGTCCATCGCAGTAGCAGGACTTCCTGCAACATTTGCAGTAGGAGCTACATAACTACCACCAAAAATTGCTTGCAATTCAATATCACGGTCTTTAGCTGGAATACAATGTACTTCAATCATATATCTAACAATAGGCCATGCAGCTCTATCCTCCTCAGGTAAGCCTGCAAAGAATCCCAAATAAGAACTCTTAATATCATCAGGATAAATACTTAAATCTATCTTGTTGTTAAAAAGAGGAAAAGCATTAGGTTCAAAAGTTAAATCTCCAAGTGGCGTAAACGCTTTTTGGAATGATTGTAATACGCTATTTAAATTAGCCTGTGTACTACGGAAGTAGTTGCCTTCCATTGGACGATCCATAAACAACATTGCCGTTTTGCTCTTAGCATAAAGGGCTTTTTTAACATTGGCAATACTTTGCCCACCTGGTATATAATAAGCACCAAATTGGGCTACTACATCTGCTGCACTTAATGACATAATTTTAAATTTTAGAAGTAAATAACTATTTTAATAAAGGAATAATACAATTACACCTGTTGAATCAACTCTTTTTGGAAAGCCATATCCATTGCATCTACCTTAGTATTTGCAAAAGCATCTTCCTTAGTTGCATCATCTGCAGCATTTGGCTTAGTACCATCACTACTTTTAAGTGTAGCAATTTCTGCAATTTGCGTAGCAATGGTAGCATTGGCTGTAGCCAAATTAGTTTCAGCAGTTTCTTTTGCAGTAGTAGCAGTTGCTAAACTTTGCGTAAGCGTTGCTATGGTAGTAGCACTAGCATCTGAAACAGCCAAAGCAGCTTCCACTTTATTTAGGTCGGATTCCTGTAATAGAAAGCCACCTTCTACCACTGCAACGGAAGGTATTCCGGCTGTGGCCATAATCTTTTCAAAAGCCATGTTGTTATCATTTAGAGATGAGGAAATATTTTTATTTTTAACAGGAATAAGGCTATTGGTTCTTTTTACTACTTCATCAAATCCTTTTATACCATCAATTAAACCAAGCGCAAGTGCTTCTGCAGCAAAATACATTTTACCTGTTGCCCAATCTTCGCCTTTAATTTTTCCTTTACGGTTTGCTTTAATAGTAGCTATAAAGGTTTTTGCAATAAAAGAAAGCTCTTCTTTTAATAGGTCATCTTTATTATCTAAAGCTTGTATAATATTCTGGTTCTTTTCTGTGCTTTCGGGGGCGTATACATCACGTACTGGTAAACCTTCTTTTGCAAAGTAGCTGTAGTAATCTGCTATTGTGCAATATACTCCAATGCTACCAGCAGCATCTGTAGGTTGACTGCAATAAATTTCAGTACAAGCACTTATAACCCAATAAGCTGCAGAAGCTGCCATACCATCATCAATAAATCCAATTACTGGTTTTACCTTAGCACATGCTTTAATACTGTCGCCAAGGCTTGCCGTTCCATCACATTGCCCACCAGGTGAATCAAGGTCTAGTATTACCGCATCTATATTAGTTGCGTATTTTAAACGATAGAATATTTCTGCATAATCTTCCATACCCCAACTGCACAAACCACCTTGCTTTAACAAAGCCCCATCAATATCTACATAAGCAATAGATCCTTCAGGAATGTCAGTTATGTTAGTATATGGTGATATTTCATAAACATTATTACCTATAGGTTCTGCCTCAGGGTTAGCGGGGTTTAAGTCATCATCTTCTTCTTCATCCTCATTATCATTAGTAGTTTCCGCATGATAAGAATGAATCTTAGCTGCTAGCTTTCCTTTAAGGCTACGATCAATTTGTAAGGTATTAGTCAAAAGTGTATTAATAGCATTGGTATCACCTTTTTTAAAGGCAACAATTAAGGGCAAGTGATTATCGGCAAAATCTTTTTGAATTAACCAACGTCCCCTTAAAATTGCAGATGCTAAACTCATAACTTACTAATTAATAATTTAAATGGATAAATAACAATTGTGTTAATTTCTTCGTAAGTAACTAGCTTTAACTGTGGATACGTGTGTGCCTGTAGTATAATAAGCAAACCTATATACGCCATATACTAACCCATAAGAGGAATAAAACACTTTAGAAACTTTGGCTTTATTGGTAGCAGATACTACTAAAGAATCAATTGTATACCAATCCCCATCCCCATAACCACCTTGAAAATAAACTTTACCCCCAACGGTGCCGCTTGTATCAGTCACGGTAGCTTTAAAGCTTTTTACAAAACCATCAACTGTAAAAGTTGCAAAAGCAGTATCTACACCACTAAGAATAGTCTTAGCAACATTTGAAGTACTTAAGGTAGCTTGGGACTTTACAATTTGTGCATTGCTCTTATTGGGGGCAAATAGTGAACTAAATGCAAACAAGCCAACCAAAACAATTAAACTGGAGAATAATCTTTTCATAAATAATTTTTTACTTTTTTAATTTCGATGATGTAAAAGTGTTACGAATAAAAAAACCACGAAAGGACAGGGTTTATTAGTGGTTAGTGGTTAGTACTAATGACCTAACAACTAACCTCTAACAACTTTCTTACACACTTGCATTATTAATAATTCTTGTTCTAGAAGTGTAGGCATCATCAAGTTTAGTTAATGGAATACTTACTGTTGGAGCTATAGGGTTATTTAAACGATGTGCAATACCTGCCAAAATACCCTTTGTTTCTTCATCATGCTGTACTACTACATTGTTTACTATTTGTTGGTGAGGTAATAGGTTATTATTGGTTGGCGTATTGTTAAACGAAGGAAACACACCACCTGCAGCAAACTTCATATTGTTAGTGGCAGTAACAATACCTGTAATATCTAATGGACGGTAAGCCCTTGATTGCCATGGTAGCTTAATAGATGCACCATTGTTATTCATGCTACTATGTAAAAGTGCATCAGCAATAGCACGATTATTTTGTACTGTGTGCTTGCTTAGTATATACTCGCCGCCTTCTACTTCCGCTTCTTTTCGCCCGGTGCGTGGGTTAATTATGGGCATTCCGCCTTGGCTATGAGATGGACCAGTAAGTGCGCCACCACGTGCATATTTTGGTGTAGAGGCAGATATAACAGCTAACTCCGCAACTGTAGTAGCAATATCAAGTGCTATCTTCCATGGTTGTTCTAAATCTGCCACAACTGCTTCTGCCCTTTTAATAACTGTTTGTGCAAATGAAATGGCTTTATTACGTTCAAATTGCTTTCTTTCTAGTTCCTGCTTTTTTTTATCTTCTTCTAACTGTAAAGCAGTTAATTGTCGTTCTGCTTCAACTCCTGTGATTACTTTGTTTTTTGCATTTTGCTCAATTACAGTTTTTTCTCTTGCTTTTTGCTTTAGCCAACGGTTAAATTGTGCATTTTCAGAATTAGAAATGGCTGTGTTTACTTTTTCGGATATAGATATAGTTTTACTAGCATAATCAAGGGCAGTATTAACTTTATGAATATAATAATCCATTTCAGCTTTATTTTCCTCTCTGTTATATTTATCTCTAATAGCTTTCTTTTCTTCTTCAAACTGATTAGTAAAAACAATTCCTTTTATTCTATATTCTTGTTCTGTTTTTTCCACTGCAGCTAATTCCTGCTTCATTTGTTCATTTCGTAAATTCTTTTCTGCATCATACCTAGTATTACTATCCTTTGGCGCATTATTTACAGCATTTTGCAAACGAAATATTTCAGATTTATTATTTAATTCTAATAATAATTCATCATTTTCTTTTAGTTTTTCACGTTTCTTAATAGCTTCTGCTATTTCCTCTTTAGTAAGGTTCTTTTTAAAATTAAGTAGATCAGTAGCAGCTTTTTTAACGTTATTCGAATAATCATAAGCCGTGGCAATATCTTGCTTTTTAGCTTCTACATCAATGGTAGCAATGCTAACTTCATATTGTTTTTTATCAATTAACCCACTGGCATAAAGCTTAGCTTGGTCCTGCTTTTTTAATTCAAAATAATCGGCTGAAACTTTTAATTGGTTCTCATATTCAGCTTCTGCATTGTCTTTAAATTCTTTTTCTTGTTTGGCTATGTATTCTTTGCGCTCTTTATCTTCTAAGTAGGCTAATACTCTTGCTTCTTCTTCTTTAAGACCTTTTAATCTTACACCATGCTTACGTGCTTCATCTATAAGTTCCTTGTAAGTACGTTTAACTCTTTCAATTTCTTTTTCATTACTATCACGCCCAATTTGCTCTAACTCAAACTTAAACTTTTTTAATTTTTCTAATATTTCAGCACGTTTTTTTACTTCCTCTTCATCAACAGGTATATCTGCATTTCCTGATTTATTATTTTTATTAGCTAATCCATCTGCTTTTGCTTTATTTGCTGCATCAATTTGCTCTTGAATAGCATCTCCATTTAACTTTTTAATTTCTGTTTCATATCCTAATTTTTTTTCAATTAATGCTCTATACATTTCCTGTGCTCTAGCTATTTCCTCTTGATTAGCATTTCTTATATCTGCTGTTTGTATTCCGTCACTACTTGTGTGAATACTATAAATATCATAAGTCCCTTTTTTAGCTATTTGATCAATTTCTTTTTTGTGGGCTTTAATATCATCCATTACTTTCATTAATGCTTTTTTATTTTCCTCAATAGCAGCAGCATTTGTAACTTTCAATCTGGCTTTTTCGGCTTCAACAAATTCATTTACTCTATCAGTATTAATTGCAATTGCCCTTCCATATTCATCAAACTCAGAAACTGCACCTGGTATAGAAGAAGCAATTTGATTAATAATTTTATCTAGTTCTTCTTGTTCATTTTTATTCAACTTTGTTTTGTCTTTAAGTTCTTCATACCTATCAGCAAGAGGAACAATATTTAGTTTTAAATCTACAATACTTTTAACTTGCTCATCAAAAGAATCAGTTGCGCTTTTAGTTTTAGAAGTCATTTCAGCTAAACTTGTAATCATTCCATTGAAAAAAGAGGTAAGTGTACTATTTGCAAACCAACCTGCAATATTTTTACTAAGTTTTTCAAGACTGGCTGCTAAATTTTGGTTATTTAGATTAAATTTTTCATTAATACTATTCATGTTGGTTAAGGAAGTAGTTCCAAGTTTTGCATATTGGCTTAAATCTCCAATATTATTACTCAACTTTACCAATGCCTCTTTTGCACCAATTCCATGTATTTCCATATCCTGTAGTGTAGCATTTAATGCCAAAACATTATCACCACCCTTTTTAAATCCTTCCAAAACTGCTTTAAATGCACCGAAACTATCTTGCTGAAATAACTTTTTAAAAGCAATATCCGTCATTCCAGCAACTTTTGAAAACTCCTGAGTATGACTTGTCATAGCATCAAATATCCTTACTACTGCCGTCCCTCCCCTTTCTGCTGGTATACCTACACCACCCATTGTGGTGCCTAAAGCCAATACCTCAGCACTAGTAAGTTTCGCAGTAGATATTAGAGGAGATAATCTTTTACCAAATTCTGCAATGATGGGAGCTGTAGCAGTTCCCTTTTGAGCTAACTCTATTAAGGCATTACTAATATGTCCAAGATCATCATCCATCCTATTGCTCTTAATATCTACAAATACATTTCTAAGTAATGATAATTGTGTACTTACTTCTTCTATACCTCCACTAAACTGTCCACTTAATACAACATTAGCTTTATCAATCTGCTCAACAAATCCTTTTATTTGTTCTCTGGGTACATTAAACTGTCCACCAATTTCAGCAATTTTAAGCAAATCGCCTTGAGCTGTTCTGGTATCAATACTTCGTAGAGACGTAGATAATCTTTTGACTTCATCAGCAGTCATGCCGGTTGTTTGTTGCACTTTTGCAAGACTATCACTCATTTTGGCATTACCACTTATCATACCTGTTACATAACCAGCAACAGACTGGATGGCACTTTGTACCGTATTACCAACTATAACCCCAAATGCAACTGTTTTGGCATCTTGAAGCCAATTACGTTGTGCCTTTGCTACTCCTACAAAAGATTCTTTTAAATTATTAAGTGTAGCATCTGCTTTTTTGAATTCAATAATTTTTTCTCCATATTCCTGTGTAGAAGAGGAAAGATTACGTAATTGATTTTTTAACATTTGAACATAACGTTCCTGCTGGGCTAAAGAAGGGTTTAAGCCTTTATCTATTTGTTCTTTTAAGGAAATAGTTTCTTTATTGGTTTTATTAAGCCCTGTTTGTAACTGATTAGCTGAAGCAGTAACTTTATCTAATTCTACTTTTAATTTATCTATATTCCCTCCAGAATTACCAACTGCTTGAATTTCTCTATTCAATAAGGCTTGCTTATCTTTTGCTTTTTCTAATGATTTAGAAAATAAAGCTGCTTTTTCATTAAGCTTTTCTAAAGAATATTCTGCCGCCGAATTATCAATATAAATCTTTACCGTTTTGCTTGTTAAGTCCGCCATAAATTATTAATTAGTAAGGTAAATGTGGCAGTGTTGTAGCATATACGAAAGGACGAAGGCACGGCGTAAGACGTACAAATTAAAAAAGCCGCCCTAAGAATAGAGCAGCCAAAACAAATAAACAAAACACATTCTTTATCTAAAAGATAATCTTAGCCCAATTGTATTATTAAGAAAAGTTGCTACCAACTTAAACAAATATTCATTACTATTCCAATCTGAATAATTTTTTCCTTGTACAGTAAAAGTTATTGATTTAATTGGCGTTAAGTCGATTTTAAGAAAAGAAAAACAAATATTAGCTAGATTAGAAAGATTATCACTTATTACATTAATGGTTACTAATCTAGCTGTATCGTTACTTAATTCAGCTTTTATTGGATTAATATTACATGCTGTAATACTTGTAATTGATGTATCAATAACAGGGTGAAAACTAGTATCTACTGTTTGCACAAATTGACTATTTGCACTTATAACTAAAAACAAACTAAAAACTACCAATAAACGTTTCATAATTGTAAATTTTAATTTAATATCCTTCTAAAATAATCCATCCACTAGCCGTTGTAGCAGTAGGAATGGTAATTGACGTACTTGAAATTGTTGATATAGTTAAACCCGTAGTGTTGCTTATTACGGCTGGTGTTTGATGAAAACTTCCGGTAAATGTTAAAGCACTTGTACTAGCATTAGTATAGCCGTTTAATTCTATTACTACTTTTTTATAACTAGCTCCATTAAATGGTTGTGACCATATATATGTACCTGCACTACCACTTATAGTTGTTTTGGTAGTGGTGGCATTAAATGAAGTACCATTAAGAGAAGAGCTCGCAGTAATAGTAGAGCTTCCACTTATAGCCCCAGTTGAAGAAAGTGTTCCTGTTGTGTTTATATTACCACTAGCATCTACTTTTGCAAGAACTGTAGCCGAACTATTTTGCCATTCTGTAAGATCCCCAGATTGAGATGCGACACCTTGAATTATTTGTCCTTTTTCAGTTGCGGTAGTTGTGTATATATGACTTTTTGCTTGAGGGGTAATATGTTGGTATGTGCCACTATAAAATTGTAACAATGAAATTGAAACCGTAGGCATGTGACCACTTGTTAAATTTGATAGTCTGTAATAATAATAACTTGTGGTATTAAAAAAAGAAGTTACTGAATTAGCTATTGTTATCCAGTTTGTTCCATCGTTAGAACCTTGTAATGTAAAAGCACCTATTGCACCATAAGAACTATTTGAACCCCATGTATAACTTAATGATGTAATTATCTGAGGTGTGGTATATTGAACTTGTATCCATGCTCCATAACCGTTACTAAATTGGTATCCTCCTGATTGACCTGATCCATTAAAAGCTGCATACGCAGCACTACTTCCATCTGAATTACTTATAATATAACCTGATGGAGTTGTATTTGATGTCATAGTTGGAACAGTAGCTGTCGCACTATTATATGTATACCCTTGAGCAATTCTTAAATTAACACTATCAAAAAAGACTCCATTTGAATTTGCGGAAAGCGATGTGTTTGATTGAAAAATTATTCCACCATTATTATTTGTGTTTAAATTATTACCATATTGAGGGACATTCAAAGTATTTCCACTTAAAGTTGCTACTCCACTTGTTCCAGTTGTTGTTAAAGTAATTTTTGGTTGATAGGTACTAGCCGCCTGTGTGGGAGTAACATACTTAACGGTACTATCACTGTAATTTACTTTCCCAGTTATAGATGATGTAGTTAGGTAATTACCAATAGGTTGGTAAGTACTTGCTGCTTGCGTAGGAGTAACGTACTTAACAGTACTATCATTGTAATTTACCTTACTAGCAATGGAGCTAGTAGTTAAGTAACCTTGACTGCCCACCCATGTTTGTGAAGCTAATGATTGCCCTGTTCCTGCAAGTAAGGTAGCTGCTTCTGCAACCCCTACACTTGCACTAGAGTTACTCCATATACCATTAGTAACATAACTTTTAATTTTAATCGAATCCCATCTAGCAGTTAAGCTATCTTTTATATCTGTGCTACTATCGTATTTAGTTAAAAAATAATTAGGCTTACCAACTAAATTTGACCATGTTAGACTACTAATTGTAGTTAAATAACTGCCAATAGGTTGGTAAGTACTGGCCGCCTGTGTTGGAGTAACATACTTAACGGTACTATCACTATAATTCACTTTACCCGTAATAGATGATGAAGTAAGGTAACTGCCAATAGATTGGTAGGTATTTGCTGCTTGCGTAGGAGTAACATACTTAACCGTGCTATCTGAATACTTTACTTTCGTTAAAATAGCAGTTGAATCAGAATTTACCAATGATCTAATAGCAAATAGCGAATCATGTAATGAATGGGTTGTTGCTAATAAATTACTAGTATCTTTTAGTGTGGCCACTCTTTTAAAATAATCCCCATTTTGAGAAAAATAAAAATTTCCATTCAATAGGTTAATCAAATTTTTATTCCCTTGCAAAACAGTGCATGTTTTTACAGTATCAGTAGGAATCACTAAGTATTGTTGTGCAAATAATGCTGGAGCATCTACACGCTGATTAAAATAAGCATCTCCTGCTGCATCAAAATGAATCTGTGGTGTATTGCTATTGCCTACGTAAAGATTACTAGAATTATCAAATGTCCATACACTTTGTCCACTAGGTGCAATTATTAAACTACCTTTTACTATAGCAGTAGTATTGCCTGTTGAACGCTTTACAATTTTAACGGTATCTCCTTCAAGACGGTTTACACTCTGTGCTTGTCCCCAAAATAATGTTCCCAAAAATCCAATGAGTAATAAAATAAATTTCATAATCTATTATTTAACTAATAATAATTTTTCCTAATCCGCCGCCATTGCGAACAGTAAACTGTGTAGGCGGATTACCAACACTATCAATAGGAATATTTGCTTTGTAATAATGATTATTATCATTATTCCATGCCCATACTTCTATTGTAGGAAAGTCACCATAAGTAGTTGCCAATGTACTCGTCCAATAAATAAGGGTATCGCCTGTAGCATTAAAATTTATCTCTAAACTTGGAGTACTAGTTGAAACATTTCCCCCACCCATGATGACGGTACCAATATTTGGAGGAATGCTATTATCATCATAAAAGCTAGGTAATACCATTGCTTTATTGATGCTATCGAGGGTTAACATTAATTTAGTAGCTGGCGTATCTTTTACGCCGATAGTCGTACTAAACTGTGTACTAAGTATCATCCCAAATTCATCGTTGCCCAACACAATATAAAAACCCCCCGCACGAAGTTTAGCTATTACACATAGTTGCTTTTGTGATAAATTTCTTAAATTAATATGTGCTTGGCTATTTGCACCTGGCATGCTACCTACTAACTTTTGCTTATAGTAAATACCTGCAGCACTTATTGCATCTGGCTCTTCATAACCAACTTCATAAGTAGGAATATTTACCGGACCATACCAACTTGCACCCGACTTTAAACGTGGGGCATCGGTAAGCTGCTGTGTATTAGGATCAACCATTGGAAAACCTTCAAGGTTTTCTATAGGCGTATACCACCATTTACTAACGCCACCTTCGTAGGTACTGCCCGTTTGTCCTATTGTACTTAATGGTAAGTATGCGGTGTTATTCACGAAGTAAAAATGTTTGCAAGAGCGGACACGAGAAAGGACAGTATTTATAATGACTAGTTATTAAATGCAATAACTAATTAAATAGGCTTGGCTGGTGATAGATACGATATTCAATTGCTTTTTTTGGTGTTGTAGGTTGAGGTTGTGGATTGCAGAACTTATTACGTAGTCTAAAAGAAATTTTTGTCAGAGCATCCATCGTTATATCCTCATCTATAACAATATTATAGTGATTGGCAAATTCCTCAATAATATTAGTAATGCCATTGAACCTTTTAGCATTATTGAGCCTATCACAGATAAATACAAAAAAACTAATTTCAAAGTGATGCTGGATATAATTATTAAGCGAAACGGTATTTTTTTCACTGATGCCTGTACCGTG
>Ga0208868_1000311_pt1 | contig 10687 bp, 11 predicted proteins | sample CryBogCBE23Oct07_FD_184583 | JGI IMG/M metagenome (GOLD analysis project Ga0208868, IMG submission 184583) | Freshwater microbial communities from Crystal Bog, Wisconsin, USA - CBE23Oct07 (SPAdes) (version 2) | ecosystem: Environmental > Aquatic > Freshwater > Lake | place: Crystal Bog... | reverse complement strand
TAGTGGGTTTATTAGGTCCCAATGGCGCGGGTAAAACCACAAGTTTCTATATGGTAGTTGGCTTGATAAAGCCTGATGAGGGGGTAGTCTATTTAAATGATCAAGATATAACCAAACTACCAATGTATAAACGAGCACAAATGGGTATTGGCTATTTGCCCCAAGAACCTAGTGTTTTTAGAAAATTAAGTGTGGAAGATAATATCATGGCTGTATTAGAAATGACAAAACTAACCAAAAAAGAACGGGAAGAGAAGTTAGAAACTTTATTAACCGAGTTTAACTTACATCATGTTCGCAAAAACAATGGAGATAGTTTAAGTGGTGGTGAGCGGAGGCGTACCGAGATTGCAAGAGCTTTAGCAGTAAACCCTAAATTTATATTATTAGATGAGCCCTTTGCTGGTGTTGATCCTATTGCCGTAGAGGATATTCAATCGGTAGTTGCAAAATTAAAATACAAAAACATTGGTATATTAATAACCGATCATAATGTGAATGAAACCCTTTCTATATGTGATAGAGCCTATTTATTGATTGAAGGAAAGATATTTATGCAAGGTACTGCCGAAGAATTAGCTGATAATGAACAAGTACGGAGACAATATCTTGGAACCAACTTTGAATTAAAACGCAAGGATTGGATTATTGATATGGAAAGAGATAATGCCATCTCGAAAGCTGAAACCTTGCCCTAATGTATAGGATTTTAAATTGTAGTAATCTCTAGTAAAGAAATGAATGTTTTCTCCACAACGGTATATAGCGCATCTTGATTTAGACAGCTTTTTTGTAAGTGTAGAAGTGTTAAATAATCCAGCTCTTAAAGGTAAGCCTGTAATTGTGGGTGGTAGTAGAGAGCGTGGTGTGGTTAGTACCTGCAGTTATGAAGCTCGCAAATATGGCGTACACAGTGCCATGCCTATGAAAAAGGCTTTACAGCTTTGTCCTAATGCAATTTTAGTACAAGGTACAAGAGGAGAGTATAGTAAGTTTTCTAGATGGGTTACCAATATTATTGCCGAAAAAGCTCCCTTGTTCGAAAAAGCAAGTATTGATGAGTTCTACATTGATTTAACCGGGATGGATAAATACTTCGACCCTTTTAAATGGACTATTGCTTTAAGAGAGGAAATTATAGAGAAAACCAAGCTTCCTATTTCGTTTGGATTGGCTACCAATAAAATGATTGCTAAGATTGCTACCGATATGGCAAAGCCTAATGGTTATTTATTTGTGCAGCCAGGCATGGAAATAGACTTTTTAGCACCCTTGCCTGTAAACAAATTCTCAGGAGTTGGAGAACATACCAATATTGCTTTAAAGCAAATGGGTATTCATTTAATTGGGGATATCTTAAAACATCCAGTTGAGGACTTAGAGAAAAGATTAGGAAAATGGGGTACAGACTTAGTTTTAAAAGCACAGGGAATTCATAAAAGTGAAGTAAATAATTACCACGAAGCCAAGAGTATTTCTAATGAGAATACTTTTCATGAAAACTCATCCGACATGGAATTTCTATTGAAAGAATTGGTTAGGATGACCGAAAGAGTAGGTTATGAATTGCGAAAAGACGAAAAAGTAACGGGCTGTATAGCAGTAAAAATAAGATACCCCAACTTTGAAACCACTTCAAAACAAGCAACGGTTGATTATACGTTTAGTGATGACGAATTGATTCCTGCTGCTATTAGCTTGTTTAATCAATTGTATAAAAAAGGAATGCCTGTAAGATTGTTAGGCGTTCGTTTATCCGAATTAACAAATCATGCTATTCAGGCAAGTCTTTTTGATAACCCTACAAAGAAAAAAGAATTGTATAAGGCTATTGATGATGTTAAGAATAAATATGGAAAACTTTCCCTCCAAAAAGCTAGGGTTGTAGAAAAGAAAAGTAAGAACTAACGTAATAAGTGTGCTTTAATCTCTCTTTTAGAATCTCTTTCTTTTATAGTTTCACGTTTATCGTGGTCTTTTTTACCTCTTCCTAAACCAATTTCTATTTTTACAAAATGTTCCGCAGTAAAGAAAACCTTAAGCGGTATAATGGTGAAGCCTTTTTCTTTTATTTTAGATTCCAGCTTTTTTAGTTCTTTTTTGTGAAGCAGAAGTTTTCTATCATGTACAGAAATGTGGTTGTTGGTAGTGCCTAATTTATATTCAGCAATATACAATCCCCTAACCCATAATTCATGTTTCTCAAACATACAAAAAGCGTCATTAAAACTCACTTTCCCTTCTCGTATACTTTTTACTTCGGTACCCATTAATACAACACCTGCCACATATTTGTCTTCTATAGCATAATTAAAATAGGCTTGACGGTTATTAATTTCTTTTGTCATGATGAACCTAATTTCTAAAAAGTACTATTAGTTGGGATAACTTATTTTTTAGGTCTTTTCTGTCAACAATAAAATCTAAAAAGCCGTGATCTATTAAAAATTCACTCTTTTGAAAGCCGGGTGGTAAGTCTTTTTTAATGGTTTCCTTAATTACTCTAGGTCCCGCAAAACCTATTAAAGCGCCTGGTTCGGCAAAATTTAGATCACCTAACATACCAAAGCTAGCAGAGATACCTCCAAAAGTAGGATCGGTTAATAAAGAGAAGTAGGGTAGTTTGGCATCCGCTAATTGAGAAAGCTTGCCACTTGTTTTGGCCATTTGCATCAAACTAAAAGCGCTTTCCATCATCCGGGCACCACCACTTTTACTAATCACCATAAAAGGTAGTTTATGTTTAATGCAATAATCAACTGCCCGGCTAAATTTTTCTCCCATTACACTGCCTAAGCTTCCACCAATAAACTCAAAGTCCATGCAGGCAATAACCATTTCTTCGTTATTTAACTTACCAACGCCTACACGAATGCTGTCTTTTAAATCGGTTTTAGAATGTATATCATCTAGTCTTTTTTGATAACTTTTTAAATCAGTAAAGTTTAGCATGTCTTTACTTTTTATGTTATCAAATAGTTCTGTGTATTCTTGGTCATCAAAAAGTATTTCAAAGTATTCATCACTTCCAATTCTGTGGTGATAATTACACTGAGAACATACAAATAAGTTTTCTTTTAAATCGGTTGTGGTAGAAATAAAGTTACATTCAGGGCATTTATTCCATAGTCCTTCAGGGGTTTCTTTTTTCTCGGCACTTGTAGTTAAAATTCCTTTTTTTCGTCTTTTAAACCAACTTCTTTTATCCGTTTCTTCTTGATGCGTATCTTGTTCTAATCCAGTTATATTATTATCCATTATGTACAATTATTAAGCTTCCACTATTATTTATAGCTCTAATCTGTAGGTGAAGATAAAGGTAAATGCTAGTAAATTAAGTGTTACAGTCTATTTTCTCTATTAAACTGCAAAACTACAGGGATTTCTAATAAAGTTTTATAGAGTATTTATTTAAAAAATAAAAATTATATTGGCATAATTCAAATTGTCTCCCTATATTTGCAGCCCTTTACGGATGGTGCGGTAGCTCAGTCGGTAGAGCAAAGGACTGAAAATCCTTGTGTCGCCGGTTCGATCCCGGCTCACACCACAAAAAAGACTCAGAGTAATCTGGGTCTTTTTTATTTAAAACCTATTGATAATCATACGTTTATAAACATTTTCCTTGTATAAGAGCTTTCCAAATATACGAATATTTTTTTTACTTTTTAGAGGCTTTTCAGTGTCTTTCTAGACTATTTTGGCGCGTTTAGTGGCGCGTTTAGTGGCGCAGAATAAGTGAGCCACTAAGCTTAATACCAAATATCATGTACTAAAACCCAACTTTACACTATTTTCAGTTTTCGTATTTACTGTTTTAAACAACCTTTAGACCTACACAAGTACGCTCAAAAAAGTGTTCAATACCAAAAACTGTTTACTTTGTAGGATATACTACAATAACTAATGATAACAGGGGAACTAAGAAGTAAACCTATCCACCAATGGAGCATTAGAGACAGAAAAGCTTTTTGAACCACCGTTTACTGAATTAGCGGATAGTGGGGTACTAGGTGTTTTCAACCAACAAGAAGCCAAAGAGGTAGTAGATTTGATTGATAACGTAAATAGGAAAGCGGTGGCGGTGTAATCCTATATAGGATGTTAGACTACACTTCTAATGTTTATAATAGATAACAATACTTTTGACTTGTTTTATATATGGAAATAGAGGAAAGAAAAGAAGAAGAGATTATTAAAGGGGAATGTCTTTTATCAGGTAAAGTAACATCTAATACAATAGACAATATAAAAGAGATAGTTATTCAAAAAGACGGAAATAACCAAATATATCTGTCAAATGTACTTGATAGATTACCTTATGGTTTAGTAAGTAAGGAAGAAACAGGGATGGGCGCAACTTCTTTAGAATTACAAACTCCGAGAAACTCAATCATTGTAGAACCAATAAAAATAACCGCGTCCTCTAAAGCTTATTCACACACTAAATCTCCTACTGATAAGGTACTTTATGTGGGTAGTGAAACGATGTTTCACAAAAAGATTACCAATGCGTCTATCGCAGCTTATGTGAACAACCCAAAAATCAAACATAAAAAAATTATCGTTGTGGCTGATAGTCTATACAGGGTTATTAACTCAATAGGGAATAAAGTATTCAAGGACTATTTTCTACTTTTAGATGAGGTTGATTCCTTTCAAATGGATTCTACCTTTAGAAAAAGTATGGATGAATGTATAGAATACTATAAGAAGTTTGATAAAAACAAAAGATGTATGTTGTCAGCAACACTTGTTGATTTTTCAGACCCCGATTTAGATAACGAAGAAAAGACTGTAATAAAATATGATAAGGTAACACCAAGAAAAATAGAAATCATTAGGTCTAGTACACCAGAACTTATAGGAAATGTAACGGATAAAATAATAGACCTTTTACTGCTTTACCCTAATGATAAAATAATGGTAGCCTTTAACTCTGTAAAAGGGAGCAACGAGATTGCAATACATCTTATCACGCAAGGTTTTTTGAATATAGAAGATATAAAGATACTTTGTGGTAAAAGCAACAAAGACAAGATTCAAACATTCTATTCGGAACTTGATAGTGATAAACTACCTGTCAAACTAAACTTTGTAACATCCGCTTACTTTTCTGGGTTTGACTTGAATGAAAAATACCACCTTATCTCTGTATCAGGCAACAAGAATGCGGTACATTCTCTCTCAGATAAACGACTAAAACAGATAGCGGGAAGATGTAGAATAAAAAATGGTCTTATATCAGAAACAGTTATCCACGACTTGGCTCACTTTGAGGATGGCTATATTCTTCCTGACAAAGGGAGTTTAATACAAACCGCTCAAACTCAAATAGATTCTTTAGTGTGTATAGAAAAACACTACAGTAAAAATCCCATTTTAAAAAGGATACACAGTACAATATGTGACCAGATATTGAAAACATTGGAAAGTCAAGATTCAAGGTTCATAAAAAAAGTAAAGTCGTCGTATGGTATCTCTTATCTCAATATAGATGCTTACTTGGAAAACTCCAAGACACGTTTTGAATTATATAAAGAAGACAATCTTTTATACGATAAACTTCAAAGTCAACAACATCTTGTTTCGTTACAAAGTTTAAACTCCAAAACCCTAGTACCTTCTATTGATGTAGATACTATTGACAGAAAAGCAAAGCTCCAAGAGATTATAAATGTTCTAAGGCTAAACCCAGACGAAACAAGCTTACAGGTGTTGTTAAATGAGGGTGACCTTGAAGACTTTCAGAAGAAGATAGTTGAGAATTACAGGGAATTATATCGTTACATTGATAATGATGACTTATTAGACAAGATAGAAGAAGCCGCTGATTCTAGAGATTCTAGGAAGTTAAATAACCTTATACTTTCAGCTCGTTATTCCATTATGGCTCCAGGTGACGCTTATAAAAGAGGAATGAGACACTATTTCCCCATAGGAATAAAATTGACAACCGATGAAATATTAAAAAGGGTCAATACTGTTTTTCTAGAGAATAATATCCCTACGGATATTGATACAAATACTAAAGCCATCAAGTTTATAAAGACACACTTTACACTATCTGGTAAAAGCAGAAAAGACGGTACTTTTAAAATCAAAGATGAAAACCCGTACAAATTGGTTATCCAAAAAGTAAAAAAAGAAGCAATAGATATGTCTCACTTCAGTGCTGATTTGTTGTTTTGGTCGTGATAGAGAATATACTGTCTAGTTTAGGATTCTAAATAAATAAGTATAGGTGATAAAGCACAACCTTTTTTACCAATAAACGTACTTAGTCCTAAATAATTATTATAAGTAAATACGTAAAAGTGGTTATAAGAAGACACACCAAAGCTTTCTTTACCGAACACAAAGCGGTAAAGTAGAACTAAAAAACAATAAGATGAGGACTCAACTTTATCTTGTGGCAGAAGTAGGATGATAATACGCTTAGTTTGTCCACGCATTACTTAGTTAAACTAACCTAGCTCGGTAAAAGAGTATGATTACTCTGGAATTTCACCCCGACCTCAGCATCTTTGTTTACGTTGAAAATAACTCCCCTTAGCCTTTGTAGGAGCCACCACTTGAATCAAGTTCTACGACCACAATCTGTAGGAATCCATACAAGCTTCCCCTCACGGTTCTAAACTCAGGGCTACAGATTGGAACCAACGTCCTCATTACTAAGATACGAATAAGTAATTGATTAACAATAGTATCCTGTAGAAAGATTTCAACATAGGGTGTGTATAATGGGTAGGTTAACGTACTCAAACTTTTATACTTTTTTTAAAAAAATATTTTTTACTTACTGGGGATATGTATAGCTATAACCTCCCCCCCTCTTACTTTATCTTTCACTACCCCCTCTAACTCTGTATTAGAATGTCTAAGAACCTACTCATCAACCACTCCCCCCCTGACCCGGAGCGACTTATCCCCCCTGTAGAGAGAATATAAAAATCTTCCTATTCTTCTACAAAGGACTTTTTTACAATTAGGCTGGTGCACTCCAAGTTGTAAGGAAAAGATAAACCGCTAATTATTTAATCACTTTTAAAATGTAAAAAAAATGGTAACAGTAACTGGCTACAGAGAAGTAGAAAAAACAAACGGGGAAACATTTATCTCCCTAGAACTAAGCGGTGGTTTAGAGTTGGTTCAATCCCAGACAACGGGGAACTTTTATGCTACGGTTCGTAAGGTGAGAATCCCTTCGACTTTTGACGAAACCGTGGCTGAAATGATGATTGGTCAACAAATCGAGGGTTCTATCGAAAGGGTGACAGTAGAACCTTACAACTATGTCAACAAGACAACTGGTGAAGTCATGACGCTTCAACACAGCTATGTCTATCGTCCAAAAGGTAGTATTAGTACCATTGGTGAAACAAGGGTTCAAGAGATGGCTTAAGTGTCCATCTCATTATTAGGTATGGGGTTGGTGACTTAACTGTTACCAACCCTTTTTTATTTAAACTTTTAAAATGTAAACATTATGCAGTTACAAACAGCTCAACGAAAAAGAGCGAAGATTAAGTTAGGATTACAAGGTCCTAGTGGAAGTGGTAAAACAATGAGTGCTCTATTAGTAGCCTTAGGATTATGTAATGATTGGTCGAAGGTTGCTCTTGTAGATACGGAGAACCATTCAGCAGAGCTTTACGCACATCTTGGACATTACAAGACTTGTCAGTTAGAACCCCCACATACCCCCGAAAGATTTATTGAGGCTATTGAGCTTTGTGAAAAAGATGGTGCAGAGGTTATTATACTTGACAGTATCACTCACGAATGGGAGTATCTTATAGATTACCATTCCTCATTACAAGGGAACAGTTTTACAAATTGGTCGAAGGTTACACCTAGGCACAATGACTTTGTAAAGAAGATTTTACAGAGTTCTTGTCATGTCATCTGTACCATAAGAACTAAACAAGATTATGTTCTTTCAGAAAAGAATGGTAAGATGGTTCCCGAAAAGGTGGGTTTAAAATCTGTACAGAAAGAGAACATTGACTACGAATTAACTGTAGTTTTTGACCTCAACATTAAGAACCATGCTACTGCTTCTAAAGATAGAACAGGACTTTTCTTCGGAAAACCTGAACAGAAGCTTTCTGTAGAAACAGGTAGACTCATTCAAGATTGGTGTAACACAGGTACAGAATATTCTGTAGATGATGTTACACAAAGAATAAATGGTTGTAGCAGTATAAAGGAGTTACTTAATCTATATAACCTGTTTCCCCAATATCAGAATGTTTTACAAAGTGAGTTTGAGACCAAGAAAAGAAACATAATAATCTCCCGGGATGCTAAGCCGGAATTAGTTAACCAACCAATTCATCAAAATGGAACACATTAATAACAACAACACACTAGAACTGGTAAAACCAGTTCAAATAGAAGAAGCCCTAAATAACAAAGTTTTTATACAATCAAACACAATCGAATGTCCTTTAGATGAGATGAGAAACACTCATTCTATACCTGTTTGGTTAAAAGACTCGGAACAAATGATTTCACACGTTGACTTTATCGAGCTTACTTATAAAATAGTCAAAGACAGGTTTCACGGGGAGAAAATCTCTAATCCAATAATTCGGGTATCACATCCTCTAAAAGGAAAAGTAGCTTCTGCAAGAGATAAACCAACACATCTTTTACGGGATGATGAAAAAACATTAAGCTATGAAAGATGTATGTTTTGTATCGAGATTCCAAGTATAACAACAGAAGTTGGAGGTAATACGCTTTCCCTTGTTGTTGGTGGTGTAAAAAGCTTTTCGGAAGATAATCTATATCAGCGTTCAGGTGGTGACCAACACTTTAGATTCTTTATCGGATTCGAAAATCGTGTTTGCACCAACCTTAACATCTGGTCTGATGGATACTCTGGACTACTTACCGTTAAAGATACGGAGCATCTATATTTGGCTGTAAACTCTATAATTCAACGCTATAATAGCGGTCATCATTTGTTTCATTTAAGAAACCTCGCTGAACATAGTATAACAGAAAGTGAGTTTGCACATTTAGTAGGTCGCTGTAGGATTTATCAAAATCTTCCTAACCACATCAAAAAAGATGTACCAGAAATATTACTAACCGATACACAGTTGAATATGGTGGTGCGAGATTACTATCGTGATAAATCATTTTGTAGAAGTGGTGATGGAACAATAAGTCTTTGGAACGTTTACAATCTTCTAACTGGTTGCAACAAAACAAGCTACATCAATGATTTTGTAGACCGAAGTGTAAACGCTTACAACTTCATCGAACAGATTCGTTGGGCTTTGGAAGGTAAAACCGAAAGTTGGTATTTGAGCTAGTTTCTTGAAAATACATACATAGTCCCTATATATTATTATAACTAAGTGTGTTAAATGTGTAACTATGGATTTCCACCACATCAACTACGTTGACAATCGTAGTATTTTAATCGTTAATCCTACAGGTAAAATCAGACAGTTGTTTTGTCCGTTCCGAGTAAAAGTAGTTACCGACACCTCTATTCTAAAACAAGATTCCTGGGTATTGGTCGATGAAGTAAAGCTGCACAGGGATCATCTTCTTTTGTACAGGATAGGCGGTAACTGGTGGACTTATGACTTGTTTCGGATAGCTGCTGTCTTTTGATACTTTAGAAGTGTATAGTGGAGTAAAAGTTACAAGCATAAGGAGTGAGTATTCTCTCTCATATCTTCCTGTACATGTAGGATGTATCATTATTTATTCACCCGTCCATCTATTATCTATAGAGATAGTAGGTGGACTTTTTATTTTAAAACATTATGAACAAGATTTCGGAAATACAGATTTCGTATAGACCCGCTATAGGTCGTAAGCCTATAATCGTATCGGCTTATGATGCTTTTACAGAGCTTAAAAGCTTTTATGATGATTCAACTATTGGTTTAAAAGAGTCCTTTTATGTTATGTACCTAAACCAATCTAACAGGGTGTTGGGTGTCTATCCACTCTCTACAGGAGGTGTGACTGGTACAATAGCTGACCCGAGGCTTATATTCTCAGTTGCTCTAAAGATTAACGCTGCGGGGATAATCCTAAGTCATAATCACCCCTCTGGTAATCTATCACCATCTAAAGCTGATAAAGACTTGACAGATAAGATAAAGGAAGGTGGTAAATTGTTAGATGTAAAACTCCTCGACCACATCATAGTAACCCCCGAAAACGCTTATTATTCCTTTGCGGATGAAGGATTATTGTAAATAAACCCTTTCTATAGAAGGTGTAGATTTTAAAAGCAACAAGTTATGGAAAAACAGATGGTTCATTACTTCGATGGCTATTCTATACTTGTTATTACAAAAGAATCGGTCATAAGAAGATTGTACACGCCCATAGAAGTGTTATGTATAGAAGCAGTCGATGACTTGAATTATGGTGAGGAGTTGTTTGTTGACGAGGTGTTTCCTGACGAAGACGATATTCTCCTCTATAAAATTAGAGGTAACCTCTACGCGTACAAACACTTTAAAATAACATTCTAATCTGTGATGTTTACAAGCTCGGATATGGTGATTTCTAAAGCGGCTGCTAAAGCAAGTAGTGTTGTGTATGTTGGGTTTATCTTACCTTTTTCAATACGATGAATCTGGCTAACTTCTACTTCCGCAGCAAACGCTAAAGTTTCGAGAGTGAGGCTTTTGGATGTCCTTAACAT
>Ga0208868_1000308_pt1 | contig 10726 bp, 11 predicted proteins | sample CryBogCBE23Oct07_FD_184583 | JGI IMG/M metagenome (GOLD analysis project Ga0208868, IMG submission 184583) | Freshwater microbial communities from Crystal Bog, Wisconsin, USA - CBE23Oct07 (SPAdes) (version 2) | ecosystem: Environmental > Aquatic > Freshwater > Lake | place: Crystal Bog... | reverse complement strand
TCGAGCGCTTGCAATATTGCGGCGCCTGGCGCGCGCAGAATGACAATCCAGCCTTTCGCAGATTTCTCAGTCTTGCACGCTCAAAGGCTTTTTTAAAAAAATGCGCCTGAATGATGTCGTCTACTTATTGGCATTTTTGAACTTGGCAAAAACCTTGTCGCCTTTAATAAAATGCTCCACCATGGGAACGATAAGTTTCTCAGGAGAAGCTGATTTCTCACCCTCTTCACGCGCGAGTAAGTTGCAATAGGCAAGTAAATCACGATGCAGACGGGCAGGAATCTCCAGCGTTAGCTTAATGGGCTTATCGTCTTGGAGTGATGAGATTTTCAGCTTAGTCATGAATTGGTTCTCAGCTCTGATAGGGTTCAAGAATGAGATCGCGATTAACGATCACCCGCACGGGAAAGCCTGGTCGGATTGTCAGTGTCGGCTGAATATTGAGATTGCGGCCGATCAGTTGGCGGCCAATCTGGTTGAAGCCCATGCTGGCGCCAGACGCCAGCGACTGAAACAAGGCTGTCTGATTATTGCCAAGACCCGCTTCCATCCCCACGCTAAGCAATGTTGTTAACGCTGCGGCGCCAATGAGCGTGCCCCAATGACGATCAACGCCGTCCTGCAAGCCTGAATAACCTGCCACGTCAGATCCTGCTTGGCGCTCCATCACAATGGATTTGCCATTGGGCAGAATAAGGCGCGTCCAGACAAGCAAAACGCGAGATTGTCCAAAGGCCACCTGACTGTCATAGGCGCCAATGAGTTTTGATCCTTGCGGGATGAGGAGATGCTGACCTGTTGGACTGTCATAGACAGCTTCAGTTACCTGCGCGGTAATCTCGCCCGGCAGATCGGAGCGAATGCCTGTGATCAAGGCGCCGGGAATAATTGTTCCCCCTTGCAGAATATAGGGAGAGACAGGCTCCATGAGGCGGTCGGGACTTGTGACGCGCCGATCGGTTGAGGCCCTCATGAAGGCAAGCTTTCTGTCCTGACCGCTTTGAGCAAAAGTTTCATCAGGGGCAAATTGCTGTTGGTGTTTTTGCTCAGCGTCTTTAATGGGCCCGTTCACATTGGCAGTTTGGGTCAGGGGCTGTTGTCTGACGGCGCTCAGCGTAAAGAGACGACTGACGCGCGCGGCCTCTGTTTCCTGCGCTTGTCGTTGCGCTTCCTGATCAAGCTTTGTGGCGGTTGGATCATTTGGCGTCACGCCGGCATTCAGCATGGGACGACCGATATCCCCTGGTAAGGGCGGGCCAAGCTTTGGAACATCCAGGCGCTCATAGCTTTTTGGCAGACCGGTCACGGCTTCAGCAATATTATGATGCTCAATTGTTTCTTCTCTGGCGGACGTCTGCTCCTTGTCTCGTTCCTTTAGTGCGTAGGCGATGAGGCCCGCAACGATGAGGGCGCTCACCGAGACAGCGCCAATCACAACATGTTTTGAGACCTGAACAACGCCTGTGCGCTCTGGGCGCAAGCGTAGTTCGTGCGAGATATCTTTTTTGATCTCATGCTTTGATGCTGGAATCTCTGGTTCAGTATTGCTCACCAAAACGACCTCCCGTCTGTGCGAGAGATGCGAACGACTTGTTGGTTGTCGCTTCCCAGACGCAATTCTGCTGCGCCAAAGAGGCGATCAACGATGTAATAGTTTTGGCGCATGCGATAATTGACGAGCTGGCCGTCGCCTTCCGCGCCAATCACAAATAAGGGCGGCGCTTCGCCTTGAGCGAGGCTGCGCGGCATTTCGATATAGACTTTTGAACCATCATCGAAGGCGGATAAGGGCCGCCAGGGCGGCGTATCGCCGGTGATCTCATAACGAAACCGAAGCTTGGCGACGTCAATGCCGCTCTCAACAGGCTTTGCCGCAACGGCCGCAGCATTCTGGCCGCGTAAGGCAATCAGCTCATCTTGCGGATAGAGCCAGGAAACAGAGGCCATATAGGTCTCTGGCTTTGAGCGCAGTTCCAGCAAATAGGTGCGCCGATCTGTATTGATGACAAGATTTGTTGTGAGATCCGCGCGGGTTGGCTTGACGAGAATATGGATCTTTTTCTCAGCCCCGGCGCCGCTTTCTGTATCGCCAATAATCCAGCGCACAGTGTCGCCTGCTGCAACAGGACCAGAGCCCACAAGTTGCTCGCCTTCCTGAAGCGCGACATCGGTAATTTGACCAGGAGCGGTATAGACCTGATAGAGCGCGCCACTCGAGAAGGGATAGACCTGCACGGCATTAATGAAGCCGTCTTTTACCGGCTGCACGCGGGCTTGTTCATTCGCCTGATTAACGCGCTGCGTTGGATCGCCAGCCTCTGCAACAGCTTTTGATTTTGTGAGTGGCTTTAATTGTCCTGGCAATGGCAGGGGCTTTGGCAGCGTCACGACTTTAACGGGAAGCGGTGGGTCTTTTTCCAGCGTTGCCGGCACAGCTTCTTCATCAAGTGAGATGACTGGCGGCAAGAGCGTGCTTGAACAGGCTTCCAGGGGGAGCACAGCCAGCACAAGCAAAGGAAAAGATTTTTTCCTGAAGGGAACATGACTTCTCCAACATAATGATCTCATTGTCCGAGCTCCTTGGACCAGTGGAGGGCGTTGACGTAGACGCCCAATGGATTCTTGCGCAGACGCTCAGCGTCGTGTGGGGTCTGGATGATGACGGAGAGAATGGCGCTCCAGCGTTCGGTTGCCGCGAGCTGACCGTTTTCATAACGGCGCTGTGTCCATGCGACGCGAAAGGAATCTGGCGAGGCGCGAATGACGCTGGAGACCTCTACGGCAATCTGACTTTTGCCGAGATTTGTGAAGGGATCGTTGGTGCGCGCAAAATCGTTTAAGGCGGCTGCGCCACGATCGGTTGTAAAATCATAAGCGCGCAGCCATTGCTGGCGCAGGATCACGCCATCAGCAGGAATAGCGCGCACATCTTCGATAAAATGCGCCAGGTGATAGGCAATCTGAGGATCGGTTGGCTTATAATCAGCAACAGCTGGCGCAACGGCTTGCGCCTGTCCAAGCTTATCAATCTGCACAACCCAGGGCGTGACGGTTCCGCGCGCTGATTGCACAACAAGCGCGATTGCTAATCCTGTTGAGAGCAATAAGGAGCCAAAGGCCATGAGGCGCCAGTTACGTGCTTGAACGCGCGCGGAGCCAATGCGCTCATCCCATATCTGGCCTGCCTTTTGAAAAGGCGTTTCTGGTTGCGGCGTGCGGGCGTAACGCACGGAGACGCGATGAAACATGTCTATCGTTCCTCAGAGAGATTGACGGATGATCCTGCGCCGCCCTCAGAGGCTGACTTGACGGCGTGAAGAGTGTGCTGTGCGCCTTGAGAGACAAGCTGGCTGCGCTGCATGCGACGCGCCCAGTCAGGCGCACTGCCAGGAGTAGAAGCGCCAATTGCAGGAGGCGCGTTTTGTATTGGCGCAGAGCCGCCGCTCATGCCGGCGATAAAATTTGATTTGAGGTTTTGTCCTGCTTGCGACAGGGGTTTGCTTAACGCACCAATTGAGGCGCTAGCAACGCCCGTCATGCCGCCAGACTGATAGGCGTTTGCCGCAGCGCCAGTTGCATAGGCGCCGGTAAGCGCTGCTTGTGAGGCGGCATTGCCAATTGCATTGGCGCCAGCGGAAGAAAGACCAGCGCCAGCCGCCACCATCCCGCCAGCCGCAAGATTAGCGCCAATCGCCGAACCAGCGCCAAGCTGTGGTCCACCAGACACAATGCCATTAGCGACGCCTGGTCCAAAGATTCCAAGACCAAGCAGAGATAAGGCCGCAAGCACAATCGACATGGCGTCATCGATGGTGGGCGTGGCGGCGCCAAAGCCAGCGGTAAATTGCGAGAACAGCGTTGCGCCAATGCCCATGACAATGGCGAGCACGAGGACTTTAACGCCCGATGAGATGACATTGCCCAGCACGCGTTCTGCGGCAAAAGAAGTTTTCCCAAAGAGTCCAAAGGGAATGAGGATGAAGCCTGCAAGCGTTGTGAGTTTGAACTCAATCAGCGTGAAAAAGAGCTGAATGGCCAGAATGAAAAAGGCCATCAAGACAGTGAGCCAGGAAAAGAGCAGGATGATAATTTGCAGGAAGTTTTCGAAAAAAGAGACATAGCCCATCAGGCTCGACATTGCGTCAAGCAGCGGACGACCGGCGTCTAATCCAACTTGCGCGATACGTCCTGGATGGAGAAAGTCAGCTTGAGAAAGGCTGCTGCCGGCAGCCTTCAGGCCAAGAGCTGAGAAGCTCTCAAAGACAATTTTGGCAAGCGTGTTCCAATTATTAATTAGATAGGCAAAGACGCCAACAAAGAGCGTCTTTTTAACAAGGCGCGCGAGAATATCTTCATCTGCGCCCCAGGCCCAAAATAGCGCCGCCAGCGTCACATCAATGACGATGAGGGTGCTCGCGATGAACGCAGCCTCATTGCCAAGAAGCCCAAAGCCGCTATCGATATAGTGAGTGAAGACCGCAAGAAAACGATCAATAACGCCGACGCCGCCCATAGTTCTAATGCTTCTTTAGATCTGAAGCGTCAGAGATTTTCTTTGCTGCTCCCTTTGGCGATATCTCGCGCGGATCTTTTTGAAAAAACCGCTCACGATTTTGCGACCAAGCGCGCAGACATTCTTTGTCACGCAAAGCTTCATCGCCAAGATGACGACACCAGAGTAATTCTGCATCCAGCGGATTTTTGAGCGCCGAGCCGGTGATAGCTTGAGGCGCAGGTTTGACAGGCTCAATATTGGAAGCATCAAGCAGCATGGCGCCAACGCCAGCAAAGAGACAGGCGGCAAGCAGCACGCGGCCACCAATAATCATGAGGGCGCGGTTTTTCATTATTGGAACATCCGAACGGAGGAGGATTGATAGCCAGCGCCTGGCGTGATGAAGCGACGCAATTGCTCACGCGCCTGATCTTGCGCAGCAATTTGCTGGGCGTCCTTCAAGGACTGCGCGCGACCTTGCGCAGCGATAGCGGCGGTCAGATCAGAGAGCTGTTGCGATTGCAGCGCCAGGATCTGATTACCTGCCTGGGTCGCCTGGAGTGCGCCGACAGCGGATTGCGAAGAGCCGACAAGAGTAGCGACTTGCGATTGATTGACGCCAATATTGCCAACGACGCCGGCCTGCACGCGCATGGCGTCTTGCAAGGCTGAGACAGCGTTTTGCCAGCGCTGCTGCGCATTGGCGATTAAAGCCTGATCCGACTGACTGGCGTTTGCACTGCCATAGGTTGTTTGAAAGGCGCTGTCGATATTTTGAACATTATAGGCAATGTTCTGCGCCTGGCCTAAGAGTTGCTGCGTATTTTGAACGGAAGACTGCAAGTGTTGCAAAGAGGAATAAGGCAGGCTTGTGAGATTGCGCGCCTCATTCACAAGCATCTGCGACTCATTTTGCAGCGAGCTAATCTGATTATTGATCTGTTCCAGCGCGCGCGCCGCTGTCAGAATATTTTGTGAGAAGTTACTGGGATCAAAGACAGTAAATTGCGCCTGCGCCTGATGCTGCAGCAGGAAGACAAGCGGCAAAGAGAGATATAGATGGCGCAGGCGCGTCATGGCGCTTTCTCCAGATTTGTAAGATTGGGAATAAGATCGACAGTCCAGTCACAGCCGCGCGCCTGCAGCCAGGCGTTGAGAAATCCCTCACGCCCATGTTGCATTACGAGACGCGCGATCATGGCTTGATCTGATTTGGAAGAGGCGGCGGTCAGGCTCAGCGCAATCTCGCCAAGGCCCAGTTCAAACAGCCTGTTGCCTTGCCTGGACTGACAATAATAATTGCGTTTTGGCGTTGCCCGCGCCAGGATCTCAATCTGGCGATCATTCAAGCCAAAGCGGCGATAGATTGCTGTAATTTGTGGTTCAATGGCGCGTTCATTGGGCAAGAAGAGACGCGTCTGACAGCTTTCAATAATGGCTGGCGCAATAGCGCTTTGATCAATGTCGGAGAGAGATTGCGTCGCAAAGATCACGCTCGCGTTTTTCTTGCGCAGTGTTTTCAGCCATTCACGTAATTGTTCAGCAAAGCCATGATCATCAAGCGCAAGCCAGCCTTCATCAATAATAATGAGGGTTGGGCGTCCATCGAGCCGTCGCTCAACGGCATGAAAGAGATAGGTTAAGACGGCAGGCGCCGCGCTATTGCCAATCAGCCCTTCCGTTTCAAAGGTCAGAACGCTGGCCTCGCCAAGCTGTTCATGATCGGCATCAAGCAGGCGGCCAAAAGCTCCGCCTAACAAATAGGGTTTGAGCGCACGCTTGAGCTGTTGCGACTGCAGGAGGATGGACAGTCCTGTCAGCGTGCGCTCATTCCTGGGCGTGCCACCAAGGGATGTAAGCGCGCTCCAAAGATGTTCTTTGAGTTCTGGGGTAACAATAATTTGTTCTCGCGTGAGGATTGCACAGAGCCATTCAGACGCCCAGCTGCGCTCATGAAGCGCATCGACATCAGCAAGCGGCTGTAGTGCGACAGGTTCTGTGACGTCTTCAGAAAGAGAACCTCCCAGATCTCGCCAATCGCCGTTCATGGCGAGAGTTGCTGCTCGGGCGGAGCCGCCATAGTCGAAGGCAAAGATCTGGGATTCTCGGTAGCGCCGAAACTGCAGCGCCATGAGGGCAAGAAGGACGGATTTACCGGCGCCTGTTGGACCAACAATCAGTGTGTGACCGACGTCGCCAACATGAAGTGAAAAACGAAACGGCGTTGAGCCTTGCGTGCGCGCGATAAAGAGCGGCGGCGCTTTAAAATGTTCATCTGTCTGAGACCCTCCCCAAACAGAGGAGAGCGGGATCATATGAGCGATGTTTAGTGTTGAGACAGGCGCTTGCCGCACATTGGCGTAAGGGTGACCGGGCAGTGAGCCAAGCCAGGCTTCAACCGCATTGACGCTTTCCGCCATGCAGGTGAAGTCACGTCCCTGAATGACTTTCTCAACAAGACGCAGTTTCTCATCAGCGCGCCGCGCATCTTCATCCCAAACCGTAATGGTGGCGGTGACATAGGCCTGACCAATTGCATCAGAGCCTAGCTCTTGCAGCGCTGCATCAGCGTCCATCGCTTTATTCTGCGCATCCGCATCAATCAGTGTTGAGGCTTCATTGGTCATCACCTCTTTCAAAATGGCGGCGACGGATTTGCGTTTGGCGAACCAGTGACGACGGATCCTCGTCAGAACTTTTGTTGCATCCGTCTTATCCAACATGATGGCGCGGGTGGACCAGCGATAGGCAAAGGCAAGACTATTGAGCTCATCAAGAAGCCCTGGCGTTGTGACGGTCGGAAAACCAATGATGGTGAGAATGCGCAGATGGCTCATGCAAAGCATGGGCGCGAGCCCTGCCGTCAAGGGTTGATCAGCAAGCAGAACATCGAGATAGATCGGGATTTCTGGCACACGCACATTGTGCGTATTTGTGGAGATTGCGCTGTGCAATAAGCTGAGCGTTTGCGCGCTATCCAGCCAGGCGCATTCGCGCATGAAGCCGTCAATGAGCTGCAGCACGCGGTTCGTGCGATCAATAAAACCCTGCAAGGCTTCACGGCTATTGATCTCACGATCTTTTGTTATGCCGTCATAAAGGAGGCTTTCACCGCGTGTGCTTTCTTCTGCAGGAGGCAAATAAAGGAATGTCAGAAAATAGGCAGAGTCAAAATGAACGCCTTCTTCCTCAAATTGCGCTTTGCGTTCTGCATCAACCAGTGCGGAGGCAACATCAGGAAACTTGCTTTCTGGATAGGATGAGGCTGATCGGCGTTGCGCTTCGAAAAATACGGCCCAGCCAGACCCAAGCCGGCGCAGGGCATTGTTGAGACGACCAGCAACAGCCACAAGTTCTGCCGGCACGGCACTGTCTAAATCAGGTCCACGAAAACATGCTGTGCGCTGGAAGCTGCCGTCCTTATTCAAGACAACGCCGTCTTCACACAAAGCCGCCCAGGGCAAGAAGTCGGCAAGGCGCGTATTATTGTTGCGATATTCTGCAAGATGAAACATCGCGCGCCTCAGACCGTGAGATGGGCTGGAATGCGCAGATGTCGGCGCACGACATCAACAAACAGCGGATCGCGCTTAGCCGCCCAGACAGAAACAGCATGGCCAATGACAAAGAGCACGAGACCCGCGAGCCATAGGCGCAAACCAAGGCCAAGGGCTGCCGCCAATGTGCCATTGAGAATAGCGATGGCGCGTGGCGCGCCGCCAAGAAGAATAGGATCAATCAGAGAGCGGTGAATCGGAACGACAAAGCCTGGCACAGGGTCAACAATGGTGAGTGCGTTCATTAGATCAGCGCTCCGCCGCCAAAGGAGAAGAAGGAAAGAAAGAAGCTTGAAGCGGCAAAAGCGATGGAAAGACCAAAGACAATCTGGATCAGACGTCGAAAGCCGCCAGAGGTGTCGCCAAAGGCAAGCGTCAAACCTGTTACAATGATGATGATGACAGCGACGATCTTGGCGACAGGCCCTTCAACCGACAGAAGGATCTGATTAAGCGGCTGCTCCCAGGGCATGTTGGAGCCCGCAGCAAAAGCAGGTGACGAGACAAGTGCGAGCAAGCACGCACATATGCGCGCACGCGCAACTGTGAGATTCATTGATGTTCTCCAAGATGTTTGAGGATGTAATCGCCGTTTTTTCCAAGTCCTTGCACGGCGACGAGCTCGGATAATTTGCGCGCGCTTCCACGACCTGAAAGAACGGCGACGATATTGATTGTCTCTGCGATCAATGCGCGTGGAACGGTAACAACGGCTTCTTGAATGAGTTGTTCAAGGCGACGTAAGGCGCCAAGAGCTGATCCAGCGTGAATGGTGCCAACGCCGCCTGGATGGCCTGTGCCCCAGGCTTTGAGAAGATCGAGCGCCTCAGGCCCGCGCACTTCGCCAATGGGAATACGATCGGGACGAAGGCGCAAAGAGGCGCGCACAAGCTCAGAGAGTGAGGCGACGCCATCTTTCGTGCGTAGCGCGACAAGATTTGGCGCAAGACATTGCAGCTCGCGCGTATCCTCAATTAAAATAACGCGATCAGATGTCCTGGCGACTTCCGCAAGAAGCGCGTTGGTAAGCGTCGTTTTGCCTGTCGAGGTCCCGCCGGCAACCAGAATATTGAGACGATTTTTAACGGCTGTTTTTAAGACGCGCGCTGCTTCCGCCGGCATAATGCCGCTTGCGACATAATCATCGAGCGTAAAGACAGCTACAGCTGGTTTGCGAATGGCAAAGCTTGGCGCCCGCACAACTGGCGGCAATAAGCCTTCAAAACGCTCACCACTTTCTGGCAGCTCAGCAGAGACGCGTGGCGCGCCGCTATGAACCTCAAAACCAACATGATGCGCGACAAGACGAATGATGCGTTCGCTCTCAGACGCGAGAACGATTTCTTTTGTGTCACAAAGTCCAGAGCCTAGCCGGTCAACCCACAGACGACCGTCAGGGTTCAGCATCACTTCAATAATGTCTGGATCTTCAAGATAGGACGTAATCGCCGGGCCAAGCGCGGTATGCAGCATACGTGCGCCGCGCCGATTGGCCTCAACTAATATATTATGTGTTTGCAACGCCATCCCCATTCGAGACGATCACTTTCGTGATCAGCAATGGGGGTAATTAAAAGAACCAGCTTTTAGAGAATGACAATAGGGTTTTCAGCAAAAACGTAGTGGGGCGTAGCAGGGCGGGCAATATATTTTTTTGTGACCCATTTTGCGATGCGGCCTGTGGATAAAATTGGCTAGAAGGATGTCTCTCTTAAGCTTTCATGAGCGCTGAAGCGGTTAGCCAATATATTGACGCGCCTGTACTGGGTTCGCCTCATCCAATGGGATGTTGTCCCAGGTGACGCAACACCTGCTCGCGTGATATATTTTCGATTTATATCGCGCAGGTTAAGGCGCGCTCTCATCAAAATAACTCTTTAAACAATCATAAAGCTTATAAGTCCTATGGACCATCAAGGATCTTTAGAGCGGTTTTCAGATTGTTTGTTGCTATAGTGCTGAAGCCTCCAGACGGGCGCTCTAATTCAATAACGAGATAAATAGCTGAAGTGGTGGATAATGATAAGATAATCATCATGGCTATGACTGTGCCGTTAAACGGCGCAACGAGGCCGATTGTAATAAAAATAATAAATAACCAGAGCCCCAAGATTATATATAAGGGCGCTTGTATGCCCCTGTAGAACCCTTCAAGAGTTTGCCATCGATAATCTTCAATTTCATTAGCAACATTTAAGGCTGAAGATTTTAGAAACCTTTGCTCATCATTTTTTGGTTTTAGTGATGATATGCTGGGTCTCAGAGAATTTATGCCTGTTCCTTTTAAAATATCAGGGATGGTGTTTCTATTGTTCATTAATACTTCATCACGATAAATTTGTTTTTTCAAAGAGTCTTTCACGACCTCTTTCACATTATCGGCGTCACTGCCATATTCATCAAGGATACGGGCCAGGGCTATCGTTTTTGATGCCTGTAATCGTATGTGATCTATCTCAGAGTCATGGCTGCTTTTTCCAGAGGAAATTAACAGACCCAAGGTTAAGGTTGCCAATCCTATGATGAGTGCTCTTGTAATTTCTATGATCTCAACCGATTTCCCTGACAAATGACTCTCTGGCAGGAATCTACTAATGAGTTCACCAATTAAATATCCAGAAAAAGTAGCTGCTAAAACCAACAGTGAAATTGTCAGATTACTCATGATGAATAA
>Ga0208868_1000295_pt1 | contig 10978 bp, 8 predicted proteins | sample CryBogCBE23Oct07_FD_184583 | JGI IMG/M metagenome (GOLD analysis project Ga0208868, IMG submission 184583) | Freshwater microbial communities from Crystal Bog, Wisconsin, USA - CBE23Oct07 (SPAdes) (version 2) | ecosystem: Environmental > Aquatic > Freshwater > Lake | place: Crystal Bog... | reverse complement strand
TAATAGGCATAAACCACAAAGTTTGTACACCCATCTTTTTTAGTCGAGGTAAGCTTTTAGCAAATGCTTTAAAAGTGCCTTCTTGGGTATATTGTCGCACATTAACTTCATAAATATTCCCCCTTATCATCCAATTTGGGTGACCATCTATTGAAGTAAGATTTTGCTGTGCCTTAACCAAGCTAAAGGCAGTAGAAAGAAATAGTAAAGCTATTAATGTGTTTTTTTTCAATGACATAACAAAAAATTTAGGCTGTAAATATCATAAATAATGTGTAATAATTACATATTAAATTATAAAACAACCTAAATTTTTATTGTCAACCGTAATCTGTTAACCGGTTAACAAACTATGGTTAACGGTTAAACAGTAAAAGGATACTAGTTAATTACAAGCTTAATAATAATACTTGCAGGGCTACGATCGCCTCTTTTTATTTGATAGTAACAGTGTATATACAAGGTTTGACCTACTTGTGCGTCACTAAAATTAAAAGTATGGTTTGCAGTTGTTAATATATTACCATTACCAAACACAATATCGGCATCTGCAATACCTGCCGCACCTATAAAAGTTTCATAATAAACAAAATTATTTAGGGGTGCTAATTTACTAGTGGGTGTAAGGCTATTTACAAAAAGTACTTTTGCCCACAAATGCCCAAAACTATCTAATACCAAACCAGGTGCAATTGCCGAAACCACGGCAGCACTAGCTGTCTTACGTTGAAAAATTAAAAAGATAGCTTTATCATTTGCGGTTAAAACGGATGTAGGAATTTCATTATAAATTTGATCAATACTTTGATCAAGCAAAATTTCTAAACTTTTTTTTAACTCAATAACCGATTTTGTACACTGTGTATCATCCTGCAGTTTTAACCAATTTGGTCCCCAAAGATCATAATTAGAATTAAAACTAGCCAAAATACTTGTAGGTGTTTTAAATCTACCTTGGTTTACTGTTTCATTAACATAGGGACCTACAACTTGATAAAAGTTGTTTTTATCGTTATCACTATTCGGTATAAGTGGTTTATTGTCCGACATAATTTTTTGTTTTATTTAATTAATTTATTATTGATTATTTCTTCATTATAAATGCTAAAAACAATATTGTTTTAATAAATTACTATATAGTTTATCTCAGTATACATATTGTTTAAATTAATTGCCATATAGTTTATCTTGATATTAATATTGTTTTAATAAATTTCTAATTATTTCATTAAATAACAATATTGTTTTTAATGGTATCTAATTAGATTTTACTAGTATCAATATTGTTTTACTTTATTACCAATTAGTTTTAGCAATTTAGATTAAGTTTTTACTTAAAACAATTAGTGTATTATTTAAAACAATATTGTTTTTGGTAATAACTATATTGTTATTACAAGGTATTTAAAGAGTTAGCCGTCTTTTTGAAGCTGCGTTATCAACACCGAAGTTGAATAGCAGCTATTGTGCGTAGGGTGAACAATTGATTTTATAACAACAACCTTTTTCATAAATGGAGTTTTTTTAAAGAGCAAAGGTGGAATGAATTGCAGCTTTGATTGTTATACAATTATAGAAATGTGTTATATAATTCTTGGGCAAATTTTGCTTAAAAACCTAAAAGTGGGTTATTTAAAATCTGAAGAAATTGTTTTGGGAATATAGAGGATTGAAATCCATTAAAATTAAAGAAATCAATCATTCTTAACATTTTTCTATTGTTCAATTTTTGGTTTATTTCATCAAACCAAAAAGGTAAACTGTTTAAAATGATGCAGATTGCTAACTTATCACAATGGAAAAATAACTTATTGTCAAACTATATTAACTAGTTCACTGTAGAGAGGAAATTTATTATCAGCAGTCATAATTGTTAAGTTCTCGGCAAATGCTGTGGTTATTATAAGCCTATCAAATGGATCGTGATGTTCTTCAAAGAAGTGGAATAGTATTATAAGTGGATAAATAACGTTCAGAAATTGGAAGAATGTTAATTAGGTAGTCTATGGTGTTTTGATAAAATTGGTGAATGGATGAATTGATTTCTAATTTACCTACTTTCATTTTTCTTTTGATATAATGAATGGTTGCAAAATAATAACAATAAAACATAAACAATATGAGTAAGGCACCCATTAAAGCGGCTATTTTATCGTTCGGTATGTCGGGAAGAGTGTTTCAGGCACCTTTCTTATCAGTTAACCCAAACTTTATCTTACATGGTTGTTGGGAGCGTAGTACAAAGAAAATTCAAACTTTATATCCTGCTACAATTTCTTATCACACTTATGAAGCTTTACTTGCAGATAATGAAGTAGAACTTGTAATTGTAAACACGCCCAACGTCACTCACTTCAACTTTGCAAAACAAGCTTTATTGGCTGGTAAACATGTAGTAATAGAAAAGCCTTTTGCAGTAACAACTGCCGAGTGTTTAGAATTGATAGAACTTGCAAAATCATTAAACCTGAAGCTATCTGTATTTCAAAATAGAAGATATGATAGTGATTACTTGACTGTAAAGGAGGTTGTTGACCAAAATATTATTGGTAAAGTAGTAGAAGCTGAACTGCATTTTGATCGTTTTTCAGATAAACTAAATATAAAGGCGCATAAGGAAGTTCCTGTTAAAGGTGTAGGTCTTACGTACGATTTAGGGTCACATTTAATTGACCAAGCATTACAACTTTTTGGAATGCCCTCTGCAGTATTTGCAGATTTAAGAACACTTAGACCAATGGGACAGGTAGACGATTATTTAGAAATACTTTTATATTATACCGATCTAAGGGTGCGAATAAAGGCAACACTTTATGCAAGAGAAACACAAGGGTATATTTTCCACGGAACTAAAGGATCGTTCTTTAAGCCAAAAACAAACATTCAAGAAGAAGCATTGAGTATAGGCACATTACCTATTGGAGAAGATTGGAGTAAAGAACAAGAAAAAGATTGGGGTGTATTGCACACAGAGATTGATGGACTGATAGTGCGCAAAAAGATACCATCCGTACAAGGAAACTATATGAGATATTTTGAAGGGATTTATAATGCAATAAGACATGGTGAACCCCCAACAGTTTTACCAGAAGAGTCTATGAATGTGATAAAAATAATTGAAGCTGCCATAGAAAGTAACGAAAAAGGGCATATTTGCAAGTTGTAATTTAACCAAAAATTTTAGGTAAGTTAAAAATTAAATACGAAAAGATAGCAATGCGAGTATTTTTAAATTAACGACATTTATATTTGATAATAGAAAGGTTTAATTGCACATGATATAGATGTAGATAGTAGAATGTTTTGGGTAACCAATAGTTTTTTGGTTGGGTAATTAATTGTAATTGGCGTTTTGGTAGCCCTGTACTCTTTTTTAGCAAAGATTTTTAACAAGCACTTTTACGAATTTATGATTCCGCTTTTGTTTAATAAACTTTATAAAATTAAATAATATACTGTATGAATTATCAACCATCAAAAACTAGATACGAGAAGATGATTTACAACCGCTGTGGAAAGAGTGGGGTACTATTGCCTGCCCTTTCTGTGGGTTTATGGCAAAACTTTGGTGATGTAGATACCCTACAAAATCAAAAAAACATTCTAACCACCGCTTTCGATAATGGCATTACCCATTTTGACCTTGCCAACAACTATGGACCACCTCCTGGTAGTGCAGAAACTAATTTTGGTAAGATAATGATGGAAGAATTTAACGGCTATCGCGATGAGTTAATTATTTCTTCTAAAGCTGGTTATGCCATGTGGGATGGGCCTTATGGCGATTGGGGAAGTAAAAAGTATTTGGTATCTAGCTTAGATCAAAGCTTGAAAAGAATGAAGTTGGCTTATGTTGATATTTTTTATCACCACCGCCCCGATCCTAATACTCCTTTAGAAGAAACTATGGCTGCTTTAGATTTAATTGTTCGTCAAGGTAAAGCATTGTATGTAGGTTTATCTAACTATAAAGCAGAAGAAGCAATAAAAGCATTTGCTATATTAAAACAAATGGGAACGCCTTGTTTAATTCACCAGCCAAAATATTCTATGTTTGAAAGATGGGTAGAGGGCGGTTTATTAGATGCTTTAGAAGAATATGGCGTAGGTTGTATTCCTTTCTCCCCTTTAGCACAGGGATTATTAACCAATAAGTATTTAAATGGTATTCCAGGAGATTCTAGGGCAGTAAGAAACTTCTTCTTGAAAGAAACCGACATTACTTCCGAAAAGATTGAGAAAGTAAAACAATTGAATGAATTGGCATTGGTACGTAACCAAACAATTGCACAGATGGCATTGGCGTGGTTAATGAAAGACAAAAGGATTACCACCGTTTTGATAGGTGCAAGCAAACCAGAACAAGTATTAAACTCCATTGCTTGTTTAGATAACCTACACTTTACGGAGGATGAACTAGGTAAAATAAATGATATTTTGGGTTAATAAATAGGTGTTGAGATAACTAAAATATTGCTTTAATTACAATTGATATAAAGATTCAATAGGTTTCATATTACTTATTTAGTAACTAGTTTTTTGTATTACCACCATTTTTTTATCATGCTACACAGGAATTGTATACTACAAGATAAATAATAGACCTCTTCGGAAATTGAATTTACGTTACACCTGATACCTGAAAATATAGCTAGTTTCAATTTCCGAAGAGGTCTAATATAAGCAAAGAGAGATGGTGCACAATTAAAAAAGACTATTATATACAATTAATGACAATAATTAAACATTTATATACTTAATAATAAACATAAAGCGCAAGCTTGTCAATATTATTGATCATTACTGTTCAATAATAATTTGTAACGAATAATTAAATTTACTTTATGTAAACTTTTTTCTTCATTACTTAACCTCTTGCATTTCTATTAGTTTCCTATAAACGCCATTATGTGCAAATAATTCTTCATGATTGCCTCTTTCTATAATTTCTCCTTTCTGCATAACAATAATCTCATCTGCATGCCTAATAGTACTTAGGCGATGTGCAATGACAATGCTTGTTCTGTTTTCCATCATTTTATTTATAGCATCTTGCACAAGTCTTTCACTTTCTGTATCTAAGGCAGAGGTTGCTTCGTCTAAAATAAGAATCGGCGCATTTTTTAATATTGCTCTAGCAATTGTAATTCTTTGCTTTTGCCCTCCACTTAGCTTTACGCCATCTTCTCCTACTATAGTATCATAACCACTTTCTGATTGCATGATAAAATTATGAGCATTGGCAATAGTGGCTGCCATAATAATATCATCCCTACTTGCCTCAGGCTTTCCTAAACCTATATTGTTTGCAATTGTATCATTAAATAAAAACGCCTGTTGTGATACAATTGCGATTAATTCTCTTAAATCAGTGATATTTATGGAATTGATATTTTGCCCATCTATTGAGATTGAACCATCGGAAACTTCATAAAAACGACAAATTAAATCAACTAAGGTAGATTTGCCACTACCGCTAGATCCCACTAGGGCTAACCTTCTGCCTTTTTTTATATTAAAACAAATATTTCTTAAAACGAGTTTGTCTAAATAGCCGAAGGAAACATTCTTTATTTCAATTTCCTGATCAAAACTTACTTTAGGAATCGCATCGGTATTATTCTCTAGTAGTAGAGGCGAATCAATTACTCCAAAAATTCTTTCACATGCAACTATTCCCTTTTGAAGAGTACTAGATGTTTGGGAAATATTCTTTAATGGCTGAATTATTTGGGTATATAAAGCTAAATATGCTATAAATCCATTGCCATTTAGATTTGTTTTTCCATAAATAATTAAATAGCCTCCAAAAAGGATTAATGTCAATACCGCCAATATTCCAAGAACTTCTGAAATAGGAGTTGCAAGTTCTCTTTTAGCATATAGCTTTTTACTATTCAATGAAAAACTTGTGTTAATAGAATTAAACTTTTGTAACATTAGTTTCTCAGCTGTAAAACTTTTCACCTGTCTTATCCCATCTAAGCACTCATTAACAAAACTTATCATGCTACTCATTGTATCTTGACTAAAATAGTTTAGCTTTTTTAACTTTTTTGTTATTGATGAAATGACAATACCGGTTATAGGCAAGAAAATAAGTGTAAACAAAGTAAGTGTAGTTGACCAGTACATTAACATAATAAAGTAGGCCAAAACAATAAATGGATCCCTTAGTAATACCTGTAATGAATTAATGACTGAGCTCTCAATTTCTTGTACTTCAGAAGTTAAAACCATTAAACCTTCTCCTTTTGAATAATTATGATGATACGCCAAACTTTGATTCATATATTTTTCAAAAATGTCGCTACGTAGTTTATTCATCAACTTTAAACGTAATCGCATTAATACTCGTACTGACATATACTTGAAAACATTAGACAGAATTGTACCTCCCCCAATTAGAGAGCAAACAAATATTAACGCCTTAAACTTGCCATTATTAATGATAATATCATGCAGGTAGTAACCAAAGCATAATTTAATATAGTCTATTGAAACTGAAAATGCGGGTATTTTATTAACAATATCCCCATCACCAGCCTTAAATAACAAATTAAGTACTGGAATTAGAAAGGCAAAATTTAATAATCCGAAAATTATTCCTAAGATAGTGTACACTACATATTCAGGTATAAAGTGATGTAATGGTTTGGCATAAGGGATGAGTTTTTTTAATACTTTCATTGTTTAATTATTCGTGAAGATTATATAAGTGGCTATGTAAATCGATTGCATTTTATACAAGTTATCTCAACCTATAAAGTATTTTTTTATAAACTCTTTCTAGTTTAAATTCAATTATTCTTAACATTCCAGATTTTTTTGTGTCAATAATCGATTTTAGCTTTCCATTCAAACTTCGTTGGCAAGCTACTGAAGGATATACCCAATAAATATTTATCAATTTATTTTCAGAACAGTGATTATGAAAATGATCAATAGGTATAGATATTTTGTTGCTTGATATAATTGCCAACATAGCGGTGGCAGCTTCCCTATCTATTAGGTATGCTCCAGCCATTTGTCCAGTATCTTTTTTATAAAGTAGCATATTATCTTTTCGCTCACTTCCTTTTACATACATAAGCCCCGATTCTTCAAAGGATATTAATACATTTTTTAAGTTTCTAGCTTTTATTTCACCTATGCTTTTTGTAAGGATATGATTAAAGTTCTTGTATAATTCAATGTCATCTTCCAAAATAAGTGCAAATTGTGCAGCGCTTCCCAAGAAAAATTCATAAGCAAACACATGCTTCAATGCGCACGAAGTTCCATTCTGAATCTGTTTCATATAGCTACTAAAATATTTATCAAGAATTTCATTGCTTATTGTTTCTTTATTTCCATCTAGTATAAATTCAGCATCAATTTGTTTTTTTCCAATTTCTTTTCTAATTATAACTTCTCTTTTCTTTTCTCCTTTTACATGAATTATATATGTTTTTAGTTCATTCATTAGTAAAACATTATTTTATTTTATGCCAATTTCATTTTCGTTTAAAACTAAGTCATCATTCACAAGATTCTAAAGGTCTAGACTAGACTATCTAAAGCCATAATAACTTTTCTCAATTTAAAACTTACAAATTTAGTTGTAGAATAGTAACACAGTTGATAAAGATTTATAAGGACTTATTTCTTGAGGTAGATTGCCATATTGCACTTGGTGTATACATTCATCATTTTGGTAGGATGACCATAAAGTACAGCAATAAAAAACCTATTCCATTTGCAGATTCTAGTAAACTAATTAATTTAACAGATAAATGGAGCTTGGATGAAATAGATAAGTTGTATCCAAATAACGCAACATTAAGATTAAAATAATGGTACTTTACTATTACTTATTTATACTAGTTAAAGAATCAGTCGAAAATTTATTTAACATTAGTTGATAAGCAATTACCAACCAAATAAAAAAGCAAGGCAAAGCTTTTAAGGCATAAGGAACAATAAAGTGTTCTTTTAAGTATCTAGGAAACAAGTCTGTTGGCGATAAGCTTGTAATGATTAAAGCAAAGACCAATAATGTAATGAAAAAAATATTTCTAGGTTGAATAACAAACCATATTGCAACCCCTATCATTGCAATACTATAAGTTGGGCTCTCTGCCGATGAACTAAAAATAACAACACCTATTAAAGCAAAAGCTAAATAAGAAAGTCTGAACTTTTCATTTTTATACTCTTTAATTCTAAAGGTGGGTACTAGATAGCATATTGCAGCAGGTATAATTACTGATAGATTAGAAAGATTTTTCAAATTAAAAATTCTTCTACCTAATCCCATCACAGAAATATCTTGCATATTATAACTATTGTTTGGGTTTATGTTTTTTGAATTTTTAGAAATAATCTTATCGTACCAATCATGATAGCATTGAATAATAAATTTGGGAGAAGTAATAATCATCGGCAAACAAAACAAAATAACAACCCAAAACAAGAAATATACTATGAATTTAAGTTTATGTTTACTAAATAGAAAAAAAGCAATTCCTACTACTCCATATACTTTGGTAAGCATTCCAATAACTATAAAAAAGGTACCCCAAAAGTCTTTTTCCTTTTCAATCATTACAAACGATAAAATGATCCAGCCAGCAACCATTGGGTTAAATTCTACATTATGTATAGATGTCATCATTTCTATTACCCCAATAAGTAAAGCAGCCATCTTTTGTTGATGAGAAAGGTTAAGTTTTGATACTCCATAAAATAAAAACCACGCATTAGCAATGCACCATAAAAAGCATCCTATGTAATCATTAAAAAGAGAAAAAGGGGCGATAACTAAACTAAATAATGGCCCATAGAGGTTATCATAGATGGAGGCAGGTTCCCCGACATATAAGTTTTTTAAGTTTTTAGCATGTATAAAAACATATTTATATGTGAAATAATTATTAAAACTTTCTATTCCTCTACTCATTTCTAATGATACTGCAATAGCCGCTAATAAAAACCAAATAAGAACAGGCACAGGAATTTTATATTTACCTACAGTAAGCGTGTTAAAAAGAAACATTTTGTTAGATTAGTATTTTGGGCGAATGTATTACGATTTAACCATTAGTAACATTGAAGTAAAATATAATGGTTGCAATTATGATGAATGATGATAATTATGTAGATAAACTATAAAAAACCTTTCCTAAAAGTGGTTCCTAAAAATTGTTTACCTCCCTTTTTTTGTGTGAATAAGTAACATAAATTTAGATGAAAGTGTAAATTATTAAGCCATAAATGCTCAGTAGTTATTAAATAAAGATGTAATAATAGCTAACAACCCAATTTAAAACAGCTAAATTTACCCCAAATAAAAAGATGATTACAAATATTGATCAGCTAGATTTCACCAAACAATACACTTATGCCGACTATCTTACCTGGCGTTTTGATGAAAGAGTAGAGCTTATAAGGGGTTGGATTAATAGGATGAGTCCTGCACCATTGGTTCGCCACCAAATTATTTCAATGGCTTTGAGTAATGAAGTTTATGTCTACCTGAAAGGAAAACAGTGCAAAGTTTTTGCAGCTCCTTTTGATGTGCGCCTTACTAATAAAAGGAAGTCACTACCAAATAAATCAATTACTTCTGTAGTTCAGCCCGACCTTTCAATTATTTGTGATCTTGATAAGTTGGATGAAAAGGGATGTATTGGTGCTCCCGATTGGGTAATTGAAATACTAAGTCCAGGAAATTCGAGAAAGGAAATGAAAGAGAAGTTTTCCTTATATGAGGAAAACGGCGTAAAGGAATATTGGATAGTAGATCCTGAACACTTAATGGTGCAGGTTTTTGACTTGATAGATGATAAGTTTGCGTGGCGCAGTAATTATGTAAAAGAAGACTTAATACCTGTGGGAATATTTGAAGGGTTTTCAATTGATACAAACCCATTATTCGATTAGGAAATAAATTATTAATTTTATGGTTACAAATATTAATCAGCTAGATTTCACCAAGCAATATACTTATGCCGACTATCTAACGTGGGGTTTTGATGAAAGAGTAGAGCTTTTTAGGGGCTGGATTAATAGGATGAGTCCTGCACCTTTAAGAATACACCAACGAATAACTTCTAAACTTAACTTTCAAATAGAAGGTTACATGCTTAACAAAAAGTGCGAAGTTTATCCTGCTCCATTCGATGTACGCCTAACAAATAAAAGAAAGTCTGTTCCAAATAAATCTATTATTTCAGTTGTTCAACCAGATATTTCAGTGATATGTGATGTAGATAAATTGGATGAAAAGGGATGTATTGGTGCACCCGATTGGGTAATTGAAATACTAAGTCAAGGAAATTCGAGAAAGGAAATGAAAGAGAAGTTCTCCTTATATGAGGAAAACGGCGTAAAGGAATATTGGATAGTGGATCCTGAACACTTAATGGTGCAGGTGTTTGATTTGATTGATGATAAGTTTGCATGGCGCAATAATTACGTAAAAGAAGACTTAATACCTGTGGGAATATTTGAAGGGTTTTCAATTGATACAAACCCATTATTCGATTAGGAAATAAATTATTACTTTTATTTATGATTACAAATATTAATCAGCTAGATTTCACCAAGCAATATACTTATGCCGATTATCTAACGTGGGGTTTTGATGAAAGAGTAGAGCTTATTAGGGGTTGGATCAATAGGATGAGTCCTGCGCCTTTGGTTCTTCATCAAAGAATATCATCAAAGCTAAATTATTTAATAGCGGGTTATTTGATAAACAAAAAATGTGATGTATTTGCTGCCCCATTTGATGTGCGGCTTACTAACAAAAGGAAGTCTTTACCAAATAAATCAATTACATCTGTTGTGCAACCAGATATCTGTGTTATTTGCGACCTAGGTAAGCTAGATGAAAAGGGATGTATTGGCGCACCCGATTGGGTAATTGAAATATTGAGTCCAGGAAACACTAGGAAAGAAATGAAAGAAAAGTTCTCCTTATATGAAGAAAACG
>Ga0208868_1000285_pt1 | contig 11107 bp, 8 predicted proteins | sample CryBogCBE23Oct07_FD_184583 | JGI IMG/M metagenome (GOLD analysis project Ga0208868, IMG submission 184583) | Freshwater microbial communities from Crystal Bog, Wisconsin, USA - CBE23Oct07 (SPAdes) (version 2) | ecosystem: Environmental > Aquatic > Freshwater > Lake | place: Crystal Bog... | reverse complement strand
AAGTAATTGAAGAAACGGCGCAGCATCATGATGGCATCGACGTCATTGTCAAATGCCAAATCACATACGCCAGATACAGTGGAATGCGTTACGGCACCACCCAATTCTTCTGCAGTCACATCCTCATGCGTAACAGTCTTGACTACCTCTGGACCCGTTACAAACATATAAGAACTATCTTTCACCATGAAGATGAAATCCGTCAGCGCTGGTGAGTACACGGCACCACCTGCAGAAGGCCCCATGATCAAGGAGATCTGCGGAATGACTCCTGAAGCAGTGACGTTACGCTGGAAAATTTCTGCATATCCGCCTAATGAAGCCACCCCTTCTTGAATGCGCGCACCACCAGAGTCATTCAAACCAATCACAGGTGCGCCAACTTTGAGGGCTTGATCCATGATCTTGCAAATTTTCTCGGCATGGGCCTCAGATAAGGACCCGCCCAATACGGTGAAGTCTTGTGAAAAAACAAACACCAGGCGGCCATTGATCATGCCGTAGCCAGTAACCACACCATCGCCTGGAACAGTTTGATCAGCCATCCCAAAATCATGGCATCGATGCTCAACAAACATATCCCACTCTTCAAACGTGCCTGCGTCTAGCAAGAGCTCAATACGCTCTCGGGCAGTGAGCTTTCCTTTTGAGTGTTGCGCCTGAATACGCTTTTGCCCGCCACCTAACCTGGCAAGTTCGCGCTTAGCTTCAAGCTGTTGAATAATGTCCTTCATGCTGACTCCTTAGAAAAATTCATGCCCCATTGCTTCGAGTAAACGTCTCGCAGCAACAGAAGCGGCCATGGTTCCTTGATTCACCTCAGCGCTCAAGCTGGGCAATAGTTCTTGTACTGCTGGATGATTCTGAAAAGCATTTTTTAAGCCTGCGCCAATCCGATCCCACATCCAAGAGCCTGATTGTTGCTTGCGTCGCGCTTGTAGCAAGCCATTCGCATTTTGTAATTTTTGATATTGAAGAATTTTTTCCCAAAGTTCTGGGATGCCAGCGCCTTCTAGAGCGCTCATACACAGGACTACTGGGTGCCAATAATTCTGATCGTGAGAAGCATGATCGGGATTTCCCTGGAAACCCAATAAACGCAATGAGCTGCTAATAAATAATTGCGCGCGCATGGCGGCATCCGTGTCGATGTCGGCCTTGTTGATGACAATCAAATCAGCGATTTCCATGACACCTTTTTTAATTGCCTGAAGATCGTCACCAGCATTGGGGAGTTGTAATAGCAAAAACATATCGGTCATACCTGCAACCGCGATTTCGCTCTGCCCTACACCTACCGTCTCAATAATGACCACATCAAATCCAGCGGCCTCCGCTACCAGCATGGCTTCTCGCGTTTTTTCTGCTACACCACCTAAAGTTCCAGATGAGGGACTTGGCCGTATAAAGGCAGCGTCAAGAACAGATAAACGCTCCATCCGCGTCTTGTCGCCTAATATGGATCCTCCAGATAGAGTCGAAGATGGATCAATAGCCAATACGGCAACCCTGTGACCTTTTTCTATCAGGTAGAGACCCAAGGTCTCAATTAAAGTTGACTTACCGACACCGGGTACGCCAGAGATACCCAAGCGAAACGATTTACCCGTTTTAGGAAGCAAAGCATTCAGAACTTCATCTGCACGCTTACGATGGTCTAAACGCGTCGACTCAAGCAGGGTAATAATCTTAGCTAAAGCACGACGTTGCGCTGACGAGGGTGCGCCGGTAAGATCACTTACTAAAGTCTGATCGGCGGCGTTTAGCATGCTCAGCGATCCGAACTTAAGTGGGCTTTACAGATTTACGAATCTGCTCAAGCACATCTTTTGCTGATGCCGGAATTGGAGTGCCTGGGCCATAGATTCCCTTCACGCCAGATTCATAGAGGAATTCATAATCCTGACGAGGGATGACGCCACCAACGAAAACGATGATGTCATCGGCGCCCTGCTTCTTCAATTCTGCAATGATTGCCGGAACTAAGGTCTTATGACCAGCAGCTAAGGTAGAAACCCCCAGAGCATGAACATCATTTTCAATCGCCTGGCGTGCACACTCTTCTGGAGTTTGGAACAATGGTCCGATATCGACGTCAAACCCAAGATCGGCATACGCAGTAGCAACTACTTTAGCTCCGCGGTCATGGCCATCTTGACCCAGCTTGGCAATCATGACTCGAGGACGACGTCCAAAGTCTTTGGCAAAGTCAGCAATTTCTACTTTGAGTTTTTCCCAGCCTTCGGCTGAATCATAGGCAGCTGCATACACACCGGTCACCTTTTGAGTATCGGCGCGATGGCGCCCGTAAACTTTTTCTAATGCATCAGAAACTTCACCAACGGTAGCGCGCAAGCGAATGGCATTGACTGCCAATTCAAGCAAGTTTCCGGTATTTTCTTCTGCAGCCTTTGTCAACGCATCTAATGCAGCTTCTACTTGCTTGCTATCGCGCTTCGCTTTAATCGTATTTAAGCGTGCAATTTGACTATCGCGAACTTGATCGTTATCAATCATGCGCACATCAACTAAATCTTCTTTAGCAAGCTTGTATTTATTGACGCCAACAATCACGTCAGATCCTGAGTCAATCTTCGCCTGCTTCTCGGCAGCAGCAGCTTCAATTTTGAGCTTAGCCCAGCCACTCTCTACCGCCTTAGTCATGCCACCCATACCATCTACTTCTTGAATAATTTCCCAAGCTTTATCAGCCATCTCTTGTGTCAAGTTCTCCATCATGTAAGAACCGGCCCATGGATCAATCACACTAGTGATATGGGTTTCTTCTTGAATAATGAGTTGCGTATTGCGGGCAATGCGACTTGAGAATTCAGATGGCAAAGCAATGGCTTCATCAAATGAATTGGTATGCAAAGATTGGGTGCCACCAAATATCGCAGACATTGCTTCGATTGTGGTACGTACAACGTTGTTGTATGGGTCTTGCTCTGTTAGAGACCAGCCAGATGTTTGGCAATGCGTGCGCAACATCAGTGACTTTGGATTCTTCGGATCGAAGGCCTTCATGATGCGCCACCACAGTAGTCGGGCAGCGCGCAATTTAGCAACCTCTAGATAAAAGTTCATGCCCATTGCAAAGAAGAATGAGAGGCGACCCGCAAAGCCATCCACATCAAGGCCTTTGGCCAATGCTGTTTTAACGTACTCTTTCCCATCAGCCAGCGTGAAAGCTAATTCCAAGACTTGATTGGCACCAGCTTCTTGAATGTGATAACCCGAAATCGAAATCGAGTTGAACTTTGGCATATGCTTAGCGGTGTACTCAATGATGTCGCCAATGATGCGCATGGAAGGCTCTGGTGGGTAGATATAGGTATTGCGCACCATGAACTCTTTCAGAATGTCATTCTGAATTGTTCCAGAGAGAAGCTCTTGTTTTACGCCCTGCTCTTCACCTGCAACAATGTAACCAGCCAAGACCGGCAGCACGGCACCATTCATCGTCATCGATACGGAAACTTTGTCCAATGGAATGCCATCAAACAAAATCTTCATGTCTTCAACGGAATCGATTGCCACACCAGCCTTACCAACGTCACCCGTTACGCGCGGATGATCGGAGTCATAGCCGCGATGTGTTGCCAAATCAAATGCAACTGAAACGCCTTGACCACCTGCATCAAGTGCTTTGCGATAAAAGGCATTGGATTCTTCGGCCGTAGAAAAGCCAGCGTACTGACGAATCGTCCAAGGGCGAACTGAATACATTGTGGCTTGTGGTCCACGCACAAATGGCTCAAAGCCCGGCAATGAGTTTGCATATTGCAAACCTTCTGTGTCTGCAGATGTGTAAAGCGCTTTTAAGTGAATGCCGTCTGGGGTTTTCCAACCTAATTCATCGACGTTACCGTTGGGTGCAGATTTTTCCGCTGATTTCTTCCAGTCACTCAAATTACTTTCTGACGCACTGGGCCAAATAGTTGATGCAGATTTTTTTTCATTGCTACTCATAAAGCACTCCTGGTTGGCTTTATTGCTCTTATGCAACATTAATACGCCTATTCTGCTTGACTTTTTTATATTTGTCTAGATACTGTATACATAATTATGAATACAAAGCTAATTAATCGCCCCTTATACGAAGACGTAGCAGAACGGCTTCGGGCACAGATATTTGCCCATGAACTGGCGCCAGGCAGCTGGTTAGACGAGCAAAGCCTGGCTCAACAGTTCGGCATCAGCAGAACCCCAATGCGTGAGGCCATCAAAGTATTGGCTTCAGAAGGCCTAGTAACCACCAAAATGAATCGTGGCGCCTATGTAACGGAGGTTGATAGGCGTGATTTAGAACAAATTTTTACTGTCCTCTCCTTGTTAGAGGGCCAGGCAGCGAAAGAAACAGCTTCCAAAGCGACTGAAGAAGAATTAAATCTATTGGATGACTTACATCACCGCCTTGAAAAAGCAGCCGCAGATCGGGATGTAGAGCAGTTTTTTGAAATTAACGTTAAATTTCATGAGCTTATACAAGATATTGCAAGTAATAAGTGGATGAATGGCGTCATAGCAGACCTCAGGAAAGTACTAAAACTCCAACGTCGCGACTCCCTTACCCGTACTGGACGGCTTCAAAACTCCCTCCTTGAGCATCGAGAAATCCTGCAGGCCATCCTAAAGCGCGATCCAACAGCCGCTGAAGCCGCCATGCGAAAACACCTCGCCCGAGGCCTAGAAGCGGCAAAGTAATAAATCAACCCTAAAAAAGAAAAAGGCCTAGAAAATGAACTGCACCCCAAAAGTTGGACATCCGTCCAACCTTCTAAGGTGCAGTTTTTATGTCCAAATACAGCAAAGAGTTCAAGCTAGCAGTTATTCAGCATTATTTATCTGGCAGGGGTGGTTTTAAAACTGTCGCAGATCGGTATGGCGTTAAATACGCCTATGTTCGCAAATGGGTTCATGCTTTTAAGGCCCACGGCCAACAGAGTCTCAATAAGAGTTACGTCCAGTACACGGGCGCCTTCAAGCTATCCGTCTTGCAGCATATGGAGCAACACCAGCTCTCGATCAATCAAGCGGCATCCCACTTTAATATCCCAGCACCCAGTACGATCGGTCAATGGCAACGCCTCTACAATGAAGGTGGTATTACAGCCCTAGAACCCAAACCCAAGGGACGGCCACCCATGTCAAAACCTAGCGATATTAAGGCCTTGCTTGCCAAGCCCTTAACCTCACTGACGCATGAAGAGTTACTGCGCAAAGCGCAGTATTTGGAAGTCGAGAACGCTTATCTAAAAAAGCTCGAAGCCTTAGCCCAGCAAAAGCACTTGGCAAGCAAGAACAAGTCCAAGTAATTACTGAGTTAAGGCGGCACCATCCATTGCAAGTCATTTTGCTGGCAGCCCAAATGCCTAAGAGCGTGTATTACTACTGGCGAGAAGCTAGTAGTAAAGCCGATCCTTATCAGGATGCTAAAGAGCATATTACCCAGATTTTTAATGCCCATCGGGGTCGTTATGGGTATCGGCGGGTGCACTTAGAGCTGCGCAATCAACATCAATATTTAAACCACAAGACCGTGCAAAGACTCATGGGACAACTTGGCCTAAAGTCCACCGTTCGCCCTAAGCGATACCAGTCTTATAGGGGGTCTGTGGGTAAAGCCGCCCCCAACTTGTTAGGGCGCAACTTTATGGCCAAAGTACCCAATCAGAAGTGGGTGACCGATGTCACCGAGTTCAATATCAAGGGCGAGCGAGTTTATTTATCACCGATCTTAGATCTGTATAACCAAGAGATCATCTCCTACGAGATTGCGGACCGTCCGCAGATCAGCATGGTGAGCGCCATGCTCACTAAAGCCTTTAAGCAGCTCAAACAGACGGATAAACCCATGCTGCACTCAGATCAGGGTTGGCAATACCGGATGGGGTTTTATCAACAAGCCCTGCACAAGCAGGGTGTTGCTCAAAGCATGTCTAGAAAAGGTAACTGCTTAGATAACGCCGTCATGGAAAACTGGTTTGGGATCATGAAAACAGAGTTCTTCTACCAAAAGAAGTTTGATGATGTTCAATCATTTAAAACAGAGCTAAAGGAATACATCCACTACTACAACCATGATCGCATCAAACAAAAACTAAAGGGATTGAGCCCGGTAAATTACCGAACTCAATCCCTCATGCTAACCTAGTTAAACTATCCAACTTTTAGGGGTCAGTTCATTTCGAGCGGCCTTTTTTGCCTACCCCATTCATCGGTCCGGGGGAGCGTAAACCCTAGTACCCATCGTTAAATTTGGGCTAGCGCGTAGGTTATATTATTTCCACTACGTAGGTTATATTATTTCCACTACAAAAGAAGTTCAATAAAGACATTAGGAGACAAGATGCGCCAATCATATTTGCGTTTGGTGTTTGTGGCTATTTGCATTGCCTCAAGCCCATTATTTGCTGTTGCTGCTTCAGATATTTCTGGAGTTGTTAAAAGCAGCAAAGGTCTTGAGGCTGGTGTTTGGGTGATAGCTGAAACAACAGACCTTCCTACAAAATTTACCAAGATTGTTGTAACCGATGATCAAGGCCGATTCTTAATCCCAGAATTACCAAGTGCCAACTATAAAGTGTGGGTTCGTGGTTATGGCTTAGTTGATTCTTCTAAGGTAAGCGCAAAGCCTGGCGTCTCTTTAAATCTCAAGGCGGTAATTGCACCTAACGCAAAAGCAGCGGCAGAGTATTACCCTGGCATGTATTGGTATTCCATGCTCGAGATTCCAAAGGCTAGTGAGTTTCCGGGAACGGGCGAAAAAGGTAATGGTATTCCAACCTTTATGAAGCAGCAGCATTACTGGGTGGATACCGTCAAGAATGGTTGTCAGTCTTGTCACGCGCTTGGCTCGAAGGGAATTCGTCAGGTACCAGAATTTTTTACGAAAATGGGTAATGGTGATTCATTCGCCGCCTGGGCTCATCGTACTCAAGCAGGTCAGGCAATGGGCTATATGGCTTTAGTGCTTGGGCGCCTTGGTCCTGATAAAGGCCTGTCTTTATATGCGGATTGGACAGATCGAATTGCAAAGGGTGAATTGCCGTTTGCCAAACCAGAGCGCCCAACTGGACTCGAACGAAATGCGGTTTATAGCATGTGGGACTGGTCAACACCTAAGTTCTATATGCATGATGCAATGTCTACAGATAAACGTAACCCCACTGTAAATGCTAATGGTCTTATTTGGGGTGCGCCTGAGGAAAGTACCAATTTAGTTCCAACGCTCGACCCAGTAAAAAATATTGCATCATCTGTGCGCATGCCTGTGTTAGATCCAAAGACGCCTTCATCCACTGGGGCGCCACGAGGCCCATCAGCATATTGGGGCGATGAGCCAATTTGGGACGGTCAAAGTAGTATTCATAACCACATCATGGATGAAGTTGGAAGAATGTGGTTTGCAGCTCGAATTCGTCCAGTACCTAACCCCGATTTTTGTAAGGCTGGATCAGATCATCCTTCCGCTAAGGTGGTGCCTCTGAATGAATCGTTGCGCCAAATTAGCATGTACGATCCAAAAACAAAAGAGTGGGCTTTAATTAATACTTGTTTTAGTACGCATCACGTCTATTTTGGACACGATGCCAACAATACTTTATGGACAAGCGCGGGCCCACCAAATAGTGGTGTTGTGGGATGGCTCAATACTAAAAAATACTTTGAGACTCGTGATGAAAAGGTATCTCAAGGATGGACGCCATTAATCATTGATGCCAATGGCAATGGCAAACGCGATGAATGGGTAGAGGCAAATCAGCCTTTGGATCCAAACAAAGATAAGCGTGTGATGGCCGCATTTTACGGAGTGCAGCCTAGCCCAGTAGATGATGCTATTTGGGGTCAGGCGATGGACGTTGGTTTTTCAAGAATCGATCAGCCCGGTTATTTGATTCGTTTGAATCCAGGATCTGATCCTAGTAATACTGCGTTAGTTGAAATTTATCAATCTCCCGAAGGAACCTTTGGGCCAAGAGGTTTGGATGTCGATTCCAAAGGTGTTGTATGGACCGTTCTATCTAGCGGCCATATTGGTAGCTTTGATCGTAGCAAGTGTAAAGGTCCATTAAACGGACCAAGCACCGCTGAAGGTAAACAATGCCAAGAGGGCTGGACTCTGTATCGCCTGCCTGGACCTCAATTTAAGGGTATGGATACCAAGGGCAGTGCAGATGGCGCCTACTATATTTGGGTTGATTTGCACAATACGCTTGGCTTAGGCAAAGATGTTCCGATTGCTTCCTCCAATGGTGGTGAGGCTCTGATTGCAGTTGTGAATGGTAAGTTAGTGAATTTACACGTCCCTTATCCAATGGCCTTCTTTACCAAGAACGTGGATGGACGTATTGATGATGCTAATGCTGGCTGGAAGGGACGTGGTGTTTGGACTACTACCGGAACTCGAACACCATTTCATAGTGGAGACGGCAGCAAAGATATGTATCCAAAAGTATTTAAGGTGCAAATGCGCCCCAACCCTTTGGCAAATTAATCTCAACCAGAATATTTTGATATGAAAAAAATCGTTTTCTTTCTCCTAAGCCTTACCTTATGGATGGCCCAATCCTCTTTTGCGCAGTCTAATCAAGCTGCAGCTGCATTAGCAAATCAGAGTGGTTGCATGGCTTGTCATAAAGCTGACGGTAAGTTAGTTGGTCCTGGCTACCAAGAAGTTGCAGAAAAGTATAAGAACCAGCCAGGGGCCTTAGAGATGTTGATGCAGAAAGTAAAAAAAGGGGGTGCTGGGACTTGGGGTCGTATACCAATGCCGGCGCATCCTCAGTTAAGCGACGAATCTTTAAATATCTTAGTGACTTGGGTTTTAAAGGGCGCTCCTGCTCAGTAGAGGGTGCCCTCGAATGGGCTGAACTTGCTTGATTACCTGATGAGAAGAAATTGGTAGCAGTTTGTTGAATATAGGGCTCCTAATCAAGCTATGAAATTCACAATGAAGTTTTTTTTAGTAAACCTTTTTTTACTGCTATCAAGCGCTTCTTTTGCGACCGAAAATACTGCACTTCAGGGAACGGTGAAGTCTTCGGCAGAAGGTTTGATGGAAGGGGTGGTTGTGAGTGCTAAGCGCCTCCAGTCGACCATTACTACCTCTGTGGTCTCAAATCAACGTGGTGAATATCAATTCTCAAAAACAAGACTACCTGCCGGCACCTATGAGATTTCTATTCGGGCAGTTGGATATGAATTGCCCGCTAAAAAAACAGTCAGCATTACCAGTCAGCAGACTAGCAGTGCCAATTTAACATTGGCATCTGTCAAAGATATCTCAGGGCAGTTAACCAATGCCGAGTGGATGGCAAGTATGCCCGGATCTGAGCGAGAAAAACGTGCCTTATTAACCTGCGTGACTTGTCATACTCTTGAGCGTGTTGTGAAGTCTAAGTACAGTAGTGAAGAATTTTTAACGATCGTACTTCCTCGAATGCAAAGTTATGTGAATCAGAGCATGCCCGGCGCTCCTCAGATGCGAAAGGGCGTGCGTCTCATGGAGGAGCAGGGCGAAGATCGAGTCAATATTTATCGTGAAATGGGTGAATTTTTAGCCCAAATCAATTTGCATAATCGTACTCGCTGGACTTATCCACTGCAGACTTTTTCAAGACCTAGCGGTGAGGCTACTAAAGTAATCTATACCGAATATGGTTTACCACGGCAGCTATTGCAGCCACATGATGTGATTGTCACAAAGACTGGACAGGTTTGGTACTCTAGTTTTGGTGAGCAAATTATTGGTCGCATGGATCAGGCAACTGGGGCCGTAAAAGAGTATGAAGTTGAAGTATCGAAACCTGATTTTCCAAAAGGAATCTTAGCCATTCGCGATGATCGAGATGGTCAACTTTGGATTGGTAATATGTATCAAGCTGCTATAGCTCGGTTTGACCCTAATACGGAGAAGTTTGAATATTTCCGGCCAGCCCCTAAAGACAATTTGCCATCTACCCAGTTAAATCAAGTGGCGCCTTATAACCGGAATATAGATGGTAAGGTGTGGGCCCAAAACAGTGGTTTTGCGGGGGTACACCGCTTTGATGTGAAGACCGGGGAAGTTGAAACATGGGCACCTTTTAAAAATTCTAAGGAGCAGCACAATATTTATGATGTCATTTCTGACTCTAAGAATAATGCATTCTTTACGGATTTTAGGCAGCAAGAAATTGGACGTATCGATGCAAAGACGGGTGCCATTACTTTCTTCAGCTTTCCCACTAAGCTGGCGTCACCGCGTCGAGGCACGATGGATGACCAGGATCGTTTGTGGGTTGGTGAATATCGTGGACACAAGATTGGAATGCTCGATACTAAGACTGGCGAGATGAAAGAGTGGTCGGTACCAACGCCATATTCTGCCCCATATGATGCTATAAAGGATCGTAACAATTACGTTTGGACCGGTTCAATGACGACAGATAAGATCGCACGTCTTAATCTTGAAAATAACCAGTTTATTGAGTACCTCCTTCCTAAGTCGACCAATGTGCGTCGAGTCTTTGTTCAAGATGATGCCCCTGAACCTATTTTTTGGGTGGGCAGCAATCACGGCGCCGCGATTATTAAAGTAGAGCCACTTCAATAATGCAGGATAAATCTCAAGAGAGTGAATATGTATCCAGAAGAAAACATTAGCAACGGTTCACAAGAGCCTTCCAAGCTGAGACGTCGCTACTTGGCTTTATTGGGTTTAGCGCCCAGTGCTTTTATGACCAAACTCTCCTTTGCCCAAGAGGCGCCAGCTAAGAAATCTCCTGCAAATAGTCTAATTGAGGGCAAAGAGTATTGGGTCAATCGTAAGATGGATGCGCAAAATATCCGCTTGTTTCTGTGGCGCAAACGTATTGTTGGTAATACGTCTAAAGGGGTGATTTTATTCATTCATGGATCTTCTATGGCGGGAACGCCAACATTTGATTTGCAGATTCCAGGAAAGCCAGAGTATTCGGCGATGGATACATTTGCCAAGTTGGGTTATGACACCTGGTCTCTTGATCACGAAGGTTATGGACGCTCTGATAAAAATCGTCAAATTAACTTTAATATTGCCAATGGAATTGGGGATCTAGAGGCTGTTATTCCTGAAATTCTT
>Ga0208868_1000282_pt1 | contig 11184 bp, 7 predicted proteins | sample CryBogCBE23Oct07_FD_184583 | JGI IMG/M metagenome (GOLD analysis project Ga0208868, IMG submission 184583) | Freshwater microbial communities from Crystal Bog, Wisconsin, USA - CBE23Oct07 (SPAdes) (version 2) | ecosystem: Environmental > Aquatic > Freshwater > Lake | place: Crystal Bog... | reverse complement strand
TAGGGGATTCGGAAGGAACCTGCACGGGCAATGCCAAACCTCAATATTATCCTCGTCTCACTCCCTGGAAATCAACCTTTAATGGATGGGAACAAGGAGCTGGAGTAGGAACTGCAGCCAACCCCGATCAAATTGAAACCAATTGTCCCGTGACGTGGGAACGCAATGCTTGTTATGGAACCTACTTACCTTCCTCCACAGCTCAAGTGCGCCGCATTAGTAGCGAAACCAACGGATCCATCACAGGAGATCCTTTTTCTCAAATTGCTGGCCAAAATCTTGAACCGGGCGTGACTTACCTCATTACCAATTTACAATTGACTTCCATTCAAGTGATTGTACCGGATGAAGTAACCGCAGCCATTGTGCGTCAAGCCGCGGAAGCCGACATTTCGCTAGATGCGCAAAGTGTGCATACGTACCGCACGGTCTGCTCCGCATCTCAATCGCAATCCATTATTTTACCCATCAAACTAGCCAGCGCCAATTCGCTGTATATTTTATTCATGAATCAACTTTCGCAAGAATCGCCGTACTATAATTCCTTGCGGGGGATATGTCCTTTTACAAGTTTTGAGTACACGCGATCTGCTGCGGGGTACTTTGTAGGTTCGGAAATTAAACCCAAATACACGGGTATCAATACAACCAACAATCCGTTTTCGGTTCAACTGAAAATCGGAAACGAATTGTTTCCCCAATATCCCATTACCAACATCCCTGGAATCATCAAAGAATTGCAGCGTTCAGTACATGGAACGGGAGACATGAATTGTCATTTACCCTACTTTACTTCCGCGCGCAGTAATCGATTTGCCGATGTTAGAAATGCAACGCCTTTACCTTCAGAATATACCAGCATTGCCACCAACCAATTTACCGCACCTTTTGTCCATTATCTGGCTTTAGATGATCAAACCATTACAAACAATGCAGTCTACAATTTTATGTATCGATTGTTTCCTCCCAACACCAACGCTGCTCCACCAGGAAATTATTTGCAGCGGGTGGATGTAGTTGGTCCTGGAAATGATTATTATCCCAATTACAACGATCGTGGAACATACATGTGGCCTGCCTTCCTGCCCCCCGAATCATCCTTTGTGCTTGGATTTGATCTCGATACTTTTCCCGGTCAATCGGATCAAGCGCGCAGTGGTCGCTTTTTAGGCAATGCCCCCTTGACTTTACAAATGACGAATTGCGTGGGTTTAAACAATAAAAGTTTGACTGATGCCGCAGGAGTGGATGCAGTCTATGCATTTGCTTTTTGTCTCCACGACATCCGGTTTTCCATCATGGCCGGAGGTCAAATGTTGTCGTATTTCTAAACGGTTTCGCACCCGCAGGGAATGATTTCACAAAATGAATCCGGGATATTTTTGTTTTGTACAAGGCGAATGCACACCAGAAACCTACGCCACTCACATCCCCGACGAAATCAAGCAATTGTACAGCCGCGTCCTGTACTCACACCTAAACGAGCTGCGGGAATTTTACCGCGTGGGAATCGTCCGGTCATACCGCCAACTTCAAGCGGCACTGCCCATCGGGACGAAACTCACCAATCTACTCAAACGTGGATTTTTGTACTTCTACAATCGTCAATTAATCGTGCAATTGAGTTTGCCGCCCAAGCGTTTTCATTTGCTTTCGCCTGAAAAAGTCGAGATTGAACAAACCCTGATTCCTCATGAACAACGAGGAAATGTAACCGTGATTCGCGCTCCTCAGAAAAAACAAATTCAACTTTCAGCTAAACCCATTTCCATTCCGCTCTATCGCGCCCCTGGCGAAGAAATTCAAGTCGATACTTTACGTCTTACCCCTGCAGAAATTCGAGAAAATGGGGGATACCCTTATTTGGTGGTGGCCACCGATCCGTTTTCGCGCTATGTCTGGGCATCCAATGTAAAAACGCTCGAATCCAAACGGGTGCTCAAAGCTTTGCAGTACGCTTTCAGTCGTCCAGGTGAACCCGAACAATTTTACAATCATGTTCGCGATACCGTCCAACGATTAGTGGTCGATGGAGGAAGCGAATTCAAAGATACGTTTGCCGAACATTACCGCGTCCTGTTTCCCCATGCAAAATTGATCGTGTCGGATCCCAAACGAACCACCCATGGACGACCCACGGGTACCGGCCCCGTTGAAGCTGCCATTCGCAGTTTACGGCGGGTATTGCGCGACCAAGAAGTGGGTGTACATCCTTCGTTTCTGCTGAATCAACAAGAAGGTTTTGACCGCGCTTTGCTTTCCTACAACAATCAAGAACAAATCAATCATCAAGTTCCAACGAACGTCATGAAATCAATGACGCAAGGCTTTAGTTCCGTTGCCCACTTGTACCAAAGCATGGAACAAGTACGCCACGAACGCATTCAGTTGGCGCAACAACAACAAGTTTTGTTTGGAGGCAAATACAGTAATCCGAGGCAGTACGGGTACCGTCTCTACCTCCCCCCTCAACCTTTCCAAAAAGAAGTTCAACTGCGTGTTTCTATTGAAGCCTATCGCATCACCGACCAAGTCAATCCTACCAAAGTCAATTTAATCGAAATCGATGGAACCAAAGAAGTCAAGAATGTCTTATGGAGTCAATTGGTTTTAATTAAATTACCCATTGACAATGGCCCGCCACAAATCAAACAGAATTTTCTACATCTACGCGACAGCACACAGTTCGTTCCCGTCCGCCGCGAAGATGGAATGCAGCCGTTTGCCGTCACCCCCGCCATCATTCAAGCCATTACGGGTGGACGGGCCAATCCTCGGGTTCCGGCAGGTCCCCCGCAAATCGATCCGAATCAAGTCCCAGGGGTGATTCCTCCAGCGATTCCCTACGTGGCTGTGGGCAATCAGGTTCACCGTCCCGCACCGCGGAATTACTGGGATCCGGTGTTGGATGCGGAGGTGGCACCGGAGGAACGGAGATCGCGTCGCATCCCTCGTCCCGTTGCAGCACGGCGGACCGATTTTGTGTACTTTTAAGTTCGTCGGCAATCGTCGTCATATTGTGGGTGACTTTGTCGATAATAGAAACATGAAACAATTTCATGTTGTCGACAATGACATGCTGCAAATCGTTCATGAATTTCCCGACTACATCAAAATTTTTCTCGACCACATCCAATTGATGTTCAAAATCGTGGTGAAAGGTTTCACACATACTCAAAATTTGCGCCGCAAGTTTGGAGTGGTACTTGCGCATTTCCTCTTCGACAAGTTGTTTAATGAATTCGCGCTGGGCTTGGTGATTGGTATACTGCATTTCGGCTAACTGCTCAAACCCCTGTTTCATTTGAATCGAAAGGGCACCAAACTCACGATGCGTGGGAAGGGTATTGATTACCACTTGCAAGTTGTCTAATGCTTCATCGACTTTCTGGGTCAAAAGAGAAACATCAAGATCTGTCATTTTTTAATTTAATTAATTATGAATGTACACGTCAGCATACTTTTCATGATCAGAAATCTTAAGGGGGCCAAACGGAGCCAAGAAAATTCGACTCACATCTTGAATCGTCAACCCTTCGCGAGGCAAAGGTACCACGCGACGTTTCGACAACACAGGTTTCAACCTCTTCTTACAGTAGATGGAAAACACCGTGGCATAAGGCACACGCGTGTCATTTGAATTGGGACAAATAACTAAATGATCTAAAAACAGTTTTACTCGTTCATCATCGGGTTTGGGATACATCACTCCCTCTTCTAACATTCGTCCCACAATATCCGGAGTGGTTTGTTGTTGATTGGAGAAAGTCATGCGCACGCCTTTGCATTTCACATGCACCTCGCCTTCGCGTTCGACTTTGAGATAGGATTTGGGAGCCAAAGCATAATATTCCACCAACTCTGTTCCTTCTTCCGTTTCATTTGCCCAATTCCCTAATCCGCGTTGGGTAACTTCGGCCAGAGGACGTGAGCGAGGATGCAAGTACAACACGCTGTCGGTATCGCAATACAAAACCTGTTCTGCCCCAACACGCATCATTTGTTGATGTAAAATAACACGAGCATGCGCAGTCACGGCAGCTGCCAACCACAAATTGGATTTACGATTCACTGCTGCTTGATGGCGATGTTTTTCGTAATAACACATGACGGTTTGTTCATCTTGCAAAAAGCGGTACCGAATACTCGATCGATCAATTTCTTCATTCTGGATAATATCATTCATCCATTCTTCATAATTATAAATGATTTTGCGTTCCGACACTTGAATATCTTGTGCAAATTTTCCCCATAAGCAATTCAAGTACAATTTAGCTAATGCCCGTTTCACTGGATTTTTACGAACTTGAAGTGCACGCATGCGGCCCATTTCACCATTCTCTACAAACAAGCGTTGAACAATGCGTTCCTGTTCTTCTTCATCTGGTGTTTCCGAAGATCCACCGGCTTTTTTCCACCCTTCGGCTTCCTGTTTTTGCCGCAGAAAAAACGACATGTAGCCCCGCATGTACTCCTCGCTGCGGTTGTTTTCATCAAAATGAAACACTTCATAAATGTCCGTTACCACGTACCCATGTTGCATGGCAAAATACAATTCTTCGCTAAACCAAGTTCCGTGTTTTGGATAACAATTAAACTCCAATTTTCCTTGTTCGCTGACTTGCGGCAAAAGACCCAGTACACAAGTCGGAAGGGGAATTACCCAGCATCGGATATACCCAAAGTACGGATCTGGGTGAGCAACATTTAATCGGGTAGGATCTACCGTTGCTCCAAAATACCGTGTGGGATGACCTAACGGTAATCGTTTTTTGGAACAGACATAGGGATACATCGACGTTACATCCAAATGCTGCAAACTATGGGTTTCGGTTGAGCGAGCAAAACAAGAAAAAACTTCGGTTCGTCCACCAAAGAAAAAACTACGATCCTGAATCAATTCACATAATCGCAAATCGCGTTCGGTTACGGGAATATCTCGTTTGAAATCACATTCCCACATGTACTCCACTTGATTCGGATGTTTTTCTTCGTATCGTCGCATCATGTTTTCTGTGCTTTCCCAAACTTGTTTCCACGTTTGATTTTTCTTGGGGTGAGGTTCATTGCGTGCAATTGGATCTGCAAAACATCGAGGGCAACCGTGCCAAAAGCATCCTAAAAATTCAAAGTAGCGGTGAAGCGTAGCACTGTATCCATCGACGTATTTTCCCATGGCATAGTCATAGTACTCTTTCTCCGAATTTCCCGCGTGTTGAATATGAACCTCCAATTCATGGGCCCGGTGTTCTAACCACAAAATCGCTTCTTTACTAAATTGCCCATGAAAACGAGGTTTCGACAACGCGTGGCGCGTACCGGTAAACACATGTCCCTGCTGAAAAAATTTCATCGCTAATTGTGCCAGCGTCATGTGCTCGAAAGGCTCAATTCCCGTCGGGCGCCACCCTTTTCCTTCCGGTGTCGCATCTTCCATTCCAAATTCAAGATGAGCTAATCGAAATTTCTCTATGCATTGACTCAGCACATCGACATCCAGCCAACAGTAGGCCACCAACTGCTCTTTCATATTCCACCCCTTTTTTCCGCATGATTCGCATGTTTCAGCTTGACCGACGTATCCACAGGTACAGTAAATCTCGCATTCCGATCGATACCATTCCTCCATTGCCTGAATTTCATTTGGATCTTTTTTGGTGCGCAAACAATAATAATCCTTGTCCGAATGAAGTGGGGGGATCGAGCCGCAGTACGTATCGTGTTCGGGAATATTAAACAAATGTGGAAAATCTCCTTTTTGTAACTCCAATTGCATGGATTCGGCAATGGATTTTAACGAAGCAGGAAAAAACATCAGAAAGTCTTTGAGAACAATGGGTTCCTTACAATTCACTCGTTCAATTTCAATTTGAATGTATTTATGAACCGATCCAGGTCGAGGAGTCGCTTGGTACGGAATGCTGTGCTTTTCTAAATACTGGATAAAAAATTGATGATCGAAATTCCCCCCATTGTGGGCAAAGAGGGTTGCGCCCACATACTCCTCGCTTTCCAAAATGTGCTGACAAAACGTATCCATCGAATCAAAAAACAAACGAGGAGTTTCGTGCCCCACCCTTCGAAAACAAACACAATTGCATTGATGAACCCACTTTTTCTCATCCAATTGAATTTGTTGGGTTTCAATGTCATAAACATACAATCGATTGTGTAAAATATCCGGGTTTTTCAAATATTCATCCAAATCGCGAGGAAAAGTGGGAATCGGAGGTAGAGAAGGTAAGGGAACCCGGCATTGATGCGATTTGAGATCCTCACGATCTAATTCTTTATCTAAACATGTCGTACAGTAAAACTGGTCCGTATTTTTCATTTTCTGAAACGGCTTGGGATGGGACATTCGTGCTGTAGTCGGAATGGTGTGTGCACCGGGAATCCGATGACCGTTGCGCGTAGAGTGACGGCGAGGTAAAAAACGTTCCTGATAACAATCTCGAATATGTTCCAAACAATCAAGTCGAGGTTTGCGAGAATAAAAAGATTCATGGCAACTGTCACAATAATGTGCGCTTCCCGTGCTCACATGCGATCCGTAATGAGGTCGACGAACCATGTCGCGACGACTTGTAACCGAATGACAATGCTCAAAATTACCTTCTTCATCTCCAAAATAAACATACACATGATCGAGAAAAAAAGAAGAAGGATGGGAGGGATAAAAACAATTGGCTTCTTCTGTAATTGAAAAATGACGAAATACATGTATGTGAACTTGAAATGTATCGGCATAAGCCTGCACGCACTCGTAAAACAAAGTATGATCCAATCTCCGTTGTTGAGTTTTTTCCACAAACGCGTGAATTTGACGAGCCAACCATATCCAATCTTCAAGTTCTTGTGGGGTAGAAGCCTCGTCGAGCCGATACTCTTTAATATCGGATCTTGCAGCATGATAATTCATGGGTGTTTTAAACGGATTAAAAATGACAATGGGTAAAGATTCACCAAATAAAGTTTGCTGAGAATACGCGTTTGGGCCACGCATTACAGGTACGTTTGTTTTATTTCGTCGATTCCAACGTTGGTACTGTGATTTTAGATCGAGGTATTGTCCTGCATGATCCGCAAGCGAAGCGAGATCAAACACAAAGTACGGTCCGGCATGAAGTTGAGGAAGAGTCAAAGGCCCTTGTAACGGTTTTGATTCTTGGATTTCCACTACTTTTCCGTTATCGAATTTCCAACGACGACATTGGGAAAACACAAAAGCCATGGGAAAACACCATTTTCCTTCGGTAAACGGGACTTTGCGAAGAGCCATGGAACGAGTATACATTTGTTCTTGAATCGAACGATGATACATGCGACGTTTGTACTGGTGATAAATCACTTGACGTGCACCCATTCGGGCTTCATCCGGTTGAAAGAGACGTCCAGTACGTGCTCTTCCCAACAAGGTAAACGTGCAAATCAATTGCAACGCGCCAACTGACAAATCCACTTCATCTCCACTTTGCATAGCCTCATCCCACCGTGCCGTCATTTCATCCAGCGCTTGACCTACGATCATATTGGGTGTTCCCCAGGTTCCTCCATTGGCATAAATCCCATCGTGTTCTACAATTACTTTTACTTGATCTTGTTGGGGAGCCGGTTCGCGATTTTCTTGTTGTAACGCAAGAGCATAGGCATCGGCTAATCCTTGTTGAAACAAAGTTTCAGGATCATTTACGTTGCCCGCTAGAATATTCACTCGAATTTGAACAATTCCTAAATGGCGAGCGCGTACAGTTTCGGTAATTTGACTTTCTACAGCGATGTTACCCCCTGCGTTTGGTCCGATATTAAGAATTTGAGGTTGGTTAACAATAGCTTGATGAGCAGCCATTCGATAAAAGAATAATTTTATTTAATTTACGGGGGGTAGAAACTGTCGAACAGAAAATTCAACTTCAAGTGCAGTTCATCTACCCTACTTCTCGCTTTTTGCACGTTTCGCCCATTCCGCTTCAAACTCCGCATCTTCCACTTCATCGCGCATGCGCTGCATTTCTTCCTGCCAGTTCTTGACGGTTTTTTTCTCCTTCCAGGATGGGTGCTCATCGTAGTTCGAAATGTAGCGCTTGTTTAATTCGTCTGCAATGGAGCAGCAGTGATCACAATCACAAGGATGCAGAGCAAAATAGTTTTGGATCCATCGATCTCGATCGTGCGGAATTTTCTCCGAAAAAGTCGATTTTACATAATCCGAAATATCTGTTTCTGGAAGTATTTTCCGCTTTTTGGCGATGTTGTTTGCATGTCGCTGCGCGTTGGAAAACGTAAGTACCCCGCGATCTTTGAGATTACTGACTTGCATGTACACCCCGATCGGAAAGACATCTTCGCGTTTGTTCATGGCACTGCGCACAACACCATAGGCTACTTCTAGCATAATTTTTCCAGGAGCAGCGACGTGTTCCTCCCACACAAACGGCTTTTTTGCATTCTCCCACACTTTCACGGGCAAAACTTTGTACCCATCCAGCGGCGCACTTGTGTTGAAATACAAGGTGGTATTTTCTGGTACATCTTTGCGTGCATCGCGACTAAGCACGTGGTTCAGCAACAAATACCACGAAATCCAATCCTTCTCTTCCTGCTCTTCTTCGGGAATGGAAACTTCTGGCATTTCGAGGGTGAAGGCGTCGCGGGGAATGCCTGTAGGATACTCGGTGTGAGTCGCTTCCAGCACCAAATGGGAAATGGGAATAAACACTTTCTTGTAGGTTTGTCCCCCAAACTCCACCGAAAACTTGTAATACAACTTGTTTTGGGTAAAGCGATAAGTCATCTGGTGTTCGCTTTCGCCTTTCAGGGCTTCTTGCACGTTCTTGAAAAAGATGCCATTGCTTTTGATACGAAAAGGAGGTTCAATCACCACACTACACTTGGTTTGGACTTCATTCCCACTTGGAACTTGGTTCGCTGACTGATCAATTGGAAAGCTCATTGTTGACTAGAAAAAGTTTGTCTTACTTAAATTTATTTTTTATGTGAGAAATTGTGACAAACATACGTACAAGAATTTTCAAGTGGGTATCTAGAAATTTCTACGGTTCAAAATGTTTTGAGTTAAAGGGAAAAGGCGCTTCATTGTCCGACCCATACAGAACTTCCGTTTCTTCATCGGAGAACAATTCCTCCAGCCGGCTAACTAAAGTCGGAGGGCTTACAATCGGAACTTGAATTCGCGAACGAAGTGGATAAGTCGCTTGAGCAAGTGGACGCTGAAGAGGAGTCACGTAGGTCGTCGAAGCAGGATGAATGGGTTCAAAAGCCGAAGTGGCAGATCGCAGAGGTGTATGGCGCTCGAGGGGAGGGGAAAACGACATTGTATTTTGGCGCAAAAGAGGAGGTGGAGCAGGAAAGGAACGTTCCAGTTCCAGCAATGTTTGCGCAATTTCCCACTCTTCACGACCTGGAGTATCAAACCACGAGTGCCGAGGGGGAGTCGAAGGTGATTCGACGATGGGAGAAGAAGGGCAAGTTGGGCTTTGACTGAGTGGAACTTCATATCGAGCCCGTCGAGGAACATATTGTAAGCAAACAAGTTCAGAGTCAGATAAATTTCGTTTTAAAAACATTTTTTATTTATTTATGAAACAAAATCAATAGACACGTCATCCAGAAATTCTGGAGAAAATTCATGCATGAAGATATCTTGAGGGGGAGGAGTCATATTCATTTCCCATGTCGAACAATAATCAATAAGCGCTTGAACTTCATCCTCCCTTAAACTTTCGTACCACGCTTCAATTTCCGGATCAGCAAAACAACAAGCTTCCACCTTGATTTGCGTCATTTCATCCGAATAAAAGCGGGGAGAACAAGGTACAAAGATGGGTCGAGAAATGGAGTTTGCGGGTTGAAAAATAAATCGCACGTTTCCCGGAACGTGTGTAGTCATCCCTCCTCCTTTACTGATCACAGGAATCGAAACCTTGGAATAAGAAATAATTTCTTGGCGCCCGGGTACAACCATTTTTTCTTTGCGAATCATTTTTGTCTTTACTATTTTTAATAAAATCAAAGTGACAAACGTACAAACCGTTCCGCGATTTTTCCTGGAATTTTCCTAGATTTTTACAATCTTTTTCCTAGAATTTTATTCGAACTTTCCCGGAACTTTACTTAATTCTGACGTAGCCTTTCATAAAAAATAAATTTTGCCAAGATGGAAGTAGAACCAAAAGAGTATGGTAAGATTGTGATTTCATTTAAGCAAACTTTACAGTCCATGTACTTGGTACTTCGAAGTTGGTATGATTCCGAGACTGCCGAGCGTCTCGATTGGACGAAACGAGGCTGCTGGTTTTATGCTCACGATTCTCACGCTCAGGATCTCGAACTCATATATCCCATAGGGATCATCAATCGTTTTGAATTCGAAACTCCGAATCAAGAAGAACTCGATCAGGAAATGTACGAGTTGCGCCCAGAGAAAACGGAGTTTATCATTGTAGATGAGGCGAATCTTCCCCCGTACCATGATGTGATATTGGTACCCGGAACACCGGATTCCGAAACCATTGGGTCCACCGATACCTGGTCGGAAGACGAAATTGCAGTGAAAAAGCCAAGGTTGACTCGGGAGGGGTACGCGATCGATGGTTTTGTCATCGACGATGATGTAACGGAAGTAGTAGAATTGTAATTAAAGTATTCTTGATTAAACCGTTACTCTTCTTCCGTTATAGTAAAATCACTATAAAACATGCCGTTGCATATGCGCCGTCAGCACCGCCCCAATCCGCAATATAACGCGGAACAAAACACGCCCTTGTATTATGTGACACACTACAATGACCCCAATCCTCGCAAAATCGTACAAGGTGATTTACCTAAATTTTACTCCGAAATACATTCCCAGGTGAATCAAGTTCAACCCAAACGAATCGATCTTCACGCGTTGCGTGAACGCGAACGCGCTGCTCCTCATCAACGTAAACGAAAACTGGAATTCGAACCCACCCAGACAGATGTGTACTCTTCCACAGCTCCCGTTCCGCACTACTTTACTCGCCCGGGAGCCGAGCACCAAGGGAGAACCTACGTCATGCTCGATAAGGAACCTTGGAGTACCGTGATGCCCGTGACCAACCTCAATCCTCCCGTAGCCTACCCCAATCCCAACCCCGACTCCGTCCGACCTTACCTAAACAAAGGATTCAACATTATTCG
>Ga0208868_1000279_pt1 | contig 11241 bp, 9 predicted proteins | sample CryBogCBE23Oct07_FD_184583 | JGI IMG/M metagenome (GOLD analysis project Ga0208868, IMG submission 184583) | Freshwater microbial communities from Crystal Bog, Wisconsin, USA - CBE23Oct07 (SPAdes) (version 2) | ecosystem: Environmental > Aquatic > Freshwater > Lake | place: Crystal Bog... | reverse complement strand
TGCAGTAGGCACCTTTACTTTGCAAGACTATACAACAGTGGTAATTGATATGGTTATTAAAAGTGGTAAAACAAATGAATTTACCCTCGTTTTAAAGCCAAATATAGTTTCGGCACAAAACTAAATGGTACTAGTAGCTCAAATAGAATCCTTTAAACGCAACAATTAAGCAGCAAAAAAATAATAAATAAACAATAAATAAAAATGTTGAACTGTGTCATAATATGCCTTTGAATTTCTATTCAGAGGCTTTTTTATGTTCCTTTATCGTACAATGTATAGCTCATCACTCACCACCTTAACCCTGTTTAATTTTTTCACGAAACATCAACGCTTTTCACAATACACACTATATTCCCTTTCATTCTACAAAAGCTAGTAAATCACATTAGCAGGTATATTTGGTAAAACACTATACAGTGTAATAATAAGCCGCTATACATGTTACTAAAAACCTTCATTTGCTTTTGGCTAATTATTACTCAATCATTTAAAAAGCACAATAACCATTTAGCCCCCGCTACTTCGCCCACTGAATTATTTATTAACAGGCAGTTAAACACACCACTCATAACCGCTCCCTCACCCCTCACCACAAATAACTTACCACTAACAACTCATCCCCAATTTATCTAAACAACAATTACATGCAAATACTTAATATTGCCGTGGAGATTGATGCTAAATAAGTTTTCACAAAGCCCCGCTCATTGGTAAGGGGGTAGGGGTGAAGTCTAATAACGTTTTTCAGCTAAATATTTAAATAATGAAAATTGCAATTATAAATGGTCCTAACCTAAATTTATTGGGTACAAGAGAACCAAGTATTTACGGGTCTCAAACATTTGAGCAATACTATTCTTTGTTAAAACTAAATTATCCGTCTATTGAGTTCTCCTATTATCAGAGCAATGTAGAAGGGGAATTAATTAACCAAATTCAACATTTTGGTTACAAAAGCGATGGTATTATCCTTAATCCTGCGGGATATACCCACACGTCTGTAGCTATCGGCGATTGTATTGCGGCATTTACTACCCCTGTAGTAGAAGTACATATTAGTAATGTACATGCAAGAGAAGATTTTAGAAAGATTTCTCATGTTTCTGCCATGTGTAAAGGCTCAATAATAGGTTTGGGATTAAAGGGGTACGATTTAGCGGTGCAATGGATTATTTCTTATTACAAAAAGTAGCGGATGTCAATTACAGTATTATTGTTGGTTTTATTTATGGGGTGGCTCATAAGCTTTTTGGGTCAGCTACCCTTGGGAAGTATGAGTATTACTGCCACACAAATTATGGTCAATGAGGGCTTAAAGCCAGCTTTGTCCTACACTTGGGGGGTAACAATAGTGGAGATGATTTATTTGCGTATTGCATTATCGGGTATGGATTTGGTGTACCAACATCCCAATGTTTTTAATGCGATAGGTTGGATAACAGTGGTTTTCTTTTTTGTTTTAAGCGTTGTAAGCATTAGAAGTGCAATTGTACATCATCCCGAAAAAAAGAATGTATTGATAAGTAACAAGCTTCATCGGTTTTTATTGGGCATGACGCTTAGTGCCATGAACCCCGCACAAATACCCTTTTGGTTATTGTGGAGTAGTTATATGCTAGATTGGAAAATTTTACACCCTAGCACCATTCAATATAACATCTTTACGATGGGAGTGGGTATGGGTACCATAACAGGATTACTAGCGTATATTTTTGGAGGCAATTATTTAATTACTAAGCTTAACGTAAGTAATAAATCGCTCAATAAAATAATGGGAGGTATATTCTTTGTGGCAAGCATGGCGCAATTGTGGCGTATGTTGATAAAATAAAAATGGCAAATACAGTTTTGGTTTAACCAATTTAAATGCTATGCGTTATTACACAAATAACAACATTAACTACAGGTTACAACATAAACTTATGAATATTAGCAAGATTGTTACTTTAGGTCAATTAAAAAAGAGTGGTTACCAGCCATTGAGTATTAAGGACGAGGTAAGAAAAAATTTAATTGAAAAGATTAAAGCCAAAGAAAACCCTTTTACAGGCATTCTTGGTTATGAGGATACGGTAATACCTGATACCGAAAGGGCGCTACTAAGTAGGCATAACATTTTATTTCTTGGGTTGCGGGGTCAGGCAAAGACACGTATGGCTAGGCAAATGATCGATTTGTTAGATGAGTACATACCTGTAATTGCGGGTAGTGAGGTAAACGACGATCCTTTACACCCCTTAAGTACTTATGCTAAAGATTTAATTGCAGAGCATGGTGATGAAACGCCCATACATTGGGTGCATAGAAAAGAAAGATATGGCGAAAAACTAGCTACGCCAGATGTTAGTGTGGCAGATTTAATTGGGGATATCGATCCTATTAAAGCCGCTAATATGCGTTTAAGTTTTTCCGACGAAAAAGTAATTCATTACGGCATTATACCCCGCAGCAACCGTTGCATATTTGTAATAAACGAATTGCCCGATTTGCAAGCACGTATACAGGTTTCTTTGTTTAATATTCTACAAGAGGGTGATATACAAATTAGAGGGTTTAAATTGAGAATGCCCCTCGATATTTTGTTTGTGTTTACTGCTAATCCAGAAGATTATACCAATAGGGGTAGTATTGTAACGCCTTTAAAAGATAGAATTGAAAGCCAGATTTTAACACATTATCCCAAAACAATTGAAACTTCATTGGCTATTACCGAGCAGGAAGCAGATATTTTACCTGAGCAAGCAAAGCGGGTAGAGGTGGGAGATTTGGTGAAAAGATTAATTGAGCAAATTGCTTTTGAAGCACGTAATAATGAATATGTTGATAAGAAAAGCGGCGTAAGTGCCCGTTTAACTATTGCGGCTTATGAGAATGCAGTAAGCTCCGCAGAGAGACGAGCCATTATTCATAATGAAAAGAAAACACAAGTTTGGATAAATGATTTAGCAGGTATCATCCCCTCAATTACTGGTAAAATAGAATTGGTGTACGAAGGGGAGCAGGAAGGTCCTTATCAGGTAGCGGTTAATTTGTTAGAGAAATCTATACGCACACAGTTTATTCAGTACTTTCCTAATCCCGAACAAAGTAAAAAGAGAAAGCCCTCAGGTAAGAAATCGGCCGAAGAAAAGGAGAATGATAACCCTTATAAGCAAATAATAAGATGGTTTGATAGTGGTAATCACTTGGATTTGCTGCTTGATATGAAAGATGCCGATAAAATAGTTGCCCTCTATAAAGTGGATGGGTTGTTTGGTTTTGTAAAGAAATACTTTCATGCAGCTAACGACTTAGAGAATGCTTTGTTGATGGAATTTGTTTTACATGGATTAGCGTCCTACTCACTAATTAGTAAAAAAATGATTGAAGGAAGTGTTTCTTTTACTGATTTAATGGGTAGTATGATTGATTTGAACAATATGGATTTTGGTGCGGACGACGATTTAACCGAAGACGACTTTAAGTAAATGGAAGATATACTAGATATTAGAGAAGCAGTGGTTGCCGATAACCCCTTATTGGCTACAATTATTCGCAGTGCTTTTAAAGAATTTGATGCGCCAACTTGCGGTACTGTTTATTCGGACCCTACAACTGATAACCTTTTTCAACTCTTTACTGCCCAAAACGCGGTATTATTTGTGGCAGAATTAAATGGAGAAGTGGTAGGTTGTAGCGGTATATATCCAACTGAAGGTTTGGAAGAAGGTTGTGCCGAGTTGGTTAAGTTGTATATTTCAAAAGAGGTAAGGGGGATTGGTATTGGTAAACAATTGATGCTTCAATGCTTTAGAGCTGCCATTGACTTCGGGTATAAAAAAATATACTTAGAAAGCCTCCCCAACTTTTCGAAGGCAATCTCTATGTATGAAAAAAGTGGTTTTGTTAAACTTAATCATCCAATGGGTAATACAGGGCATACAGGTTGTAATATTTGGATGTTAAAGGAATTGTAAGGGTGTTTAGTTTACAGGCATGTAGGTGTATCATCCAATGTTGTTAAGTAAAGGAGGCTTTCCGAAAGTTAGCTTGTGAGGCTGATAACCTTATTTGTAAAGATAATAATGTGGGTATCCATAGCTTAACGACTTCTCATTATATCCAATCATTTCAATCATTCAAATCATTTAATCACAGGTATTAAAGCCACAATAATATAAAAAGAAGCATCTAATGCTTAATTCTATTACTTTACAACGTTTTCAAAAGAAAGTGAAAACGATTTAGGCTATATGGTCCTTTCAATTATTATTGTAAATTATAATGTTAAATACTTTTTAGAGCAATGCTTATGCTCTGTAAACAAGGCGATAGCTAGAATAAATGCCGAGATATTTGTTGTAGATAACAACTCCACCGATGATAGTATAGCTTATTTACAGCCTAAGTTTCCGTTGGTTAATTTTATAGCTAATAATGAGAATGTAGGTTTTGGTAAAGCAAATAACCAAGTATTAAAAGATTGTAAAGGCGATTATATTCTTTTTTTAAATCCGGATACCATTGTTCCCGAAGATTGTTTTGAGAAATGTATCTCCTTTCTAGATAATCAACCCGATGGTGGTGCATTGGGTATTAAAATGGTGGATGGTAGTGGTACATTTCTACCGGAGAGTAAAAGAGGGTTTCCTTCACCAATTGCTTCTTTTTTTAAACTAGTTGGTCTTTCTGAGTTATTCCCAACTTCTCGCATTTTTAACCAGTATTCATTGGGTTATCTTGATTCGTTTAGTAACCACAAAGTTGATGTTTTAGCAGGGGCATTTATTATGGCTCGGCAAGAAGTAGTTTTAAAAACTAAAGGATTTGATGAAGCTTTTTTTATGTATGGAGAGGATATAGACCTTAGTTATCGCATACAGCAATTAGGATACAACAACTATTACTTTGCCGATAGTGCCATTATTCATTTTAAAGGAGAAAGCACTAAAAAGGGGAGCCTCAATTATGTTAAAATGTTTTATAGTGCGATGAGCATTTTTGTTCATAAGCATTATTCTGGAAACAAAGCAAGAGCGTTCTCCATCTTTATACATGTAGCTATTTTCTTAAGGGCTTTTATTTCCTTAATAAAGTCCTCTATATTAAAAGTGGGCTTGCCGTTAATAGATGCTTCAATCATTTTCTTTTCATTGTTAGGCATTAATAAGTTTTGGGTGAGCGTTATTAGGGGAGGTCTCAATTTTACAATCAACTCTTTACCCATCAACTTTTTTTCGTTTAGTATTTTGTTCTTATTTACAGGGGCATTATCTGGTATGTATGATAAGCCCGATAAGCCAGCCAAAACATTTGCAGCAAGTATTGCAGGTATAGTGGTTATGCTAGCTGTTTATGGATTGTTGCCCAAAGAGTGGTGGTTTTCTAGGGCCGTAATGATTGTTGGTGGCTTTGTTGCCGCAGTTTCTATTACCATCTTTAGGTGGCTACTTGTACAACTTAACTGGATAGAACCTAGTAGTGAAGCACATAAGTTTAAACAAACAGTGGTGGTAGGTAATATGAAAGATTACCATAAGGTAAATCAAATTTTTGCAAAGGCTAATCTTGAAGATAGAATTTTAGGAAGAATAAAAGTAAACGACGAAGAGGAGAATGCTATTGGCGATTTAAAAGATTTAAAAGAGATACTCTTAAAGCTCGATATTAAGGAGCTTGTTTTTTGTGAGGGCTATTTAACCAATTACTTGATTATACAATTAATTCAATCGTTACCTAAAAACATCAGCTACAGGTTTATAGGGAACGGCACCCAAAGTATAGTGGGTAGCGACAGTAAAGCTACCGCAGGTGAAATAATGGCTGCTGAAGATTTTAATAGAATAAGTTACCCCTATTATAAAAGGATGAAGAGAATTTTAGATTTAGTGGTTTGTGCATTCCTCTTAATTACGTTCCCCATTCAATTAATTTTAATAAAGCATCCTGTAAATATGATAGCAAATTGTTTTAGGGTACTCTTTAATAAAAAAACATGGGTAGGATATTGTATAAACAATAATAATCTTCCAACTATTAAGCCCAATGTTCTTACCTGTTTTGGTCTTCCTAAAAATACTATCCATCCATTAAAAATGCAGGCGCTCAAGTTGATAGACACCCAGTATGCAAAAGATTATGATTATTGGATAGACATAAAGTTAATAATCAATAATTATAAACACTTAGGGGGGTAAATACCTTGATAACTACTTTATTTTTAGTTATAATACTTAATATATTAATTTAATTCAATTACTTTCGTACGAATAGATAAAATACCAGAGGGTAACGATGGCGATAATAGACTTTAAAGTTCCTGCGAGAATATCAAAAGCTTTGGGCTTACCAAAGAGTTCGCCTAGGGCTTCTCAGCTTAGAGTGTTAAAGAAATTACTTAGAAAAGCAAGGTTTACCGAATTTGGTCAAACCTATCATTTTGATGATATCTTACTTAGTAAGCATCTAGGTAAAAAGTTTCAAGAGCTTGTACCCACTTTCAATTACAATAAAATATACAAACAATGGTGGTATAAAACCCTTAATGGGGTGCCAGATGTTTGTTGGCCAGGAAAAGTAAAGTATTACGCACTTTCCTCAGGCACATCCGAAGCCGCTAGTAAATACATTCCTATTACCAACGAAATGTTGAAAGGGAATAAAGTAGTGATGCTAAAACAATTAATTGGTCTTAGAAACTATCAAGATATTCCTGTAAAGTCTATAGGTAAAGGATGGCTAACCTTAGGCGGCAGTACTGAATTAGAACGTTTTTCTGCTGGATATTATGCTGGAGATTTAAGTGGCATTACTGCCAAGAAAGCTCCATTTTGGTTTCAACCGTTTTATAAGCCTGGTAAAAAGATTGCCAAAGAAAAAGACTGGAAGAAAAAGTTAGAAGAAATTGTTGAGAAAGCACCGCAATGGGATATTGGTTTTGTAGTGGGCGTTCCTGCATGGATACAGATGTGCATGGAAATGATTATTGAGCGTTATAATTTAAAAACTATACATGATATATGGCCTAACCTAGGCTTTTTTGTTCACGGTGGTGTAAGCTTTGAACCCTACAAAAAAGGTTTTGAAAAGCTATTAGACAAGCCGCTTCTTTATATAGAAACTTATTTAGCTAGCGAAGGCTTTATTGCTTATCAAGATAGTCAAACCTCAAAAGTAATGCGCTTGGTGATTGGGGAGCACATCTTTTTTGAGTTTATACCTTTTAATGATGAGAACTTTGATGCTGATGGAGAAATGGTTGAAAATCCCGAAGCATTGATGATACATGAAGTGGAAGAAGGAAAAGATTATGCTTTATTGATTAGTACAAGTGCAGGTACTTGGCGTTATTTAATTGGAGATACCATTAAGTTTATAGATAAAGCTAAATATGAAATCATCATTACTGGTAGAACAAAACACTTTCTAAGCTTAGTTGGTGAACACTTAAGTGTTGATAATATGAACAAGGCTATACAGTTGGTTAGTGAAGAGCTAAACATTTGTATTCCCGAATTTACGGTTACAGGCATTCCATATCAAACCTTTTTTGCCCATCAATGGTATGTTGCTTGTGATGATAAAATAGATAAAGTTTTATTAGCAAAAATGATTGATGACAAGCTTAAAGAATTGAATGACGATTATGCCGTAGAAAGGAAAAGTGCTTTAAAAGAAGTTTTTGTTGAAGTAATGTCCGAGCAGTTATTTATGGACTTTATGAACCAGAAAGGTAAGATTGGGGGGCAACACAAGTTTCCACGAGTATTAAAAGGAAAAATGTTGGAAGATTGGAATACCTTTTTGAAATTAAAATCCACCACCAATTAGCTATTGGATTATATGCTTTTGGGATAATCAAAAAACCAAAAAGACTTCTTGGCAATTACAAAATCACACCATTTACTAGTTTGTATTTTAATAGCATAAATAGCACATGTGGGCATATCATCAATATGAATGGTGGTTAATTGATTGGCAAACTCTGTAATTCCTGGGTTGTGGGCAAAAATGGCTATTGATTCACATTTATCATCTTGCGCTAATATAACCTTTTCGAACACTTTTGGTGGAGCATGGTATAAATCGGGTACTTCTATTAATCCAGCAGTGGTGTTTCCGTTTTTATTATAAGCATTATAAAAGTTCGTGGCAGTAGTAATAGCCCTTTTTGCCGTGCTACTTATAAAAGCATCTATAGAAACATTCTTAGTTAATAACCTATTGGCCATCATTAACGAGTCTCTTTGGCCTCGTTCATTTAAGGGTCTATCAAAGTCGTTTTGAATACTATGATCCCAACTACTTTTTGCGTGACGTATAATTAATAGTTGTTTCATTTTATTAGTTTTTACATGTAAGTTAATAGGGTTTAGATATTATTTGTAACTGATTAACTGTAAGTATTAGCGATTTGGCTTTAAGCCATTGCTTAGCTTAACTAACCACTAACTATTAACCACTAATCTCTACTAATATCCTCGTACATTTTTTCCTTCCATATAATTCAGAAATGCTTTATTACAAACACGATTACCACCTGGTGTAGGATAATTACCTGTAAAATACCAATCGCCAGTGTTAGTAGGGCAACTTTCATGTAAATCTTCAATAGTTTGATAAATTACTTGTACAGGAAAAGTAATGCCCTCGGGCGTTATTAATTGTGCAATTTTATCAGATATTTCTTCGGTAGTAAAAGGCTTATAGACCTTTCTAACAATGTTCTCTATATGTAATTGGTTGTTGCGTTGTAATTCTTTAGCTGTTTCTTGTAATTCAATTAACAAGTTTTCCATTCCTCTTTCCATAATTAGTTCTATAGCAGCTTTAAAGGCTATAAAATCGCCCATTTTACTCATGTCAATTCCATAGCAATCAGGATAGCGTATTTGAGGTGCGGAGGAAACAATAATAATTTTTTTAGGCTTTAACCGAGCCAACATCCTTACAATGCTTTCCTTTAAAGTGGTACCCCGTACAATGCTGTCGTCAATAACTACTAAAGTATCTTCATGGTTTCTTACAGTTCCATAAGTAATATCATACACGTGTTGCACCATTTCATTCCTACTAGAATCTTCGGTAATGAACGTTCTAATTTTTACATCTTTTATCGCTATTTTTTCCTGACGTATTTTTCTGGTAATCATTTCTTGAAGCTTCTCTTCATTAAAATCATTACCCCAACTCATGATTCTTTTTACCTTAATCTGGTTCAAATAATCTTCCATCCCCTTCACTAATCCGTAAAAAGCAACCTCCGCAGTATTTGGAATGTATGAGAAGATGGTGTTTTTTAAATCGTATTTAATGTTTTCTAAAATACGTTTGCTAAGGTGATAACCTAGTGCAATCCTTTCCCTGTAAATTTTTTCATCACTTCCACGGCTAAAATAAATCCGCTCAAAGCTACAAGCCCTACGTTCTTTAGCGGGCACTATCTGGTTAATGGTATAATTGCCTTCTTTATCAACAATTAATGCATTGCCAGGCATTAATTCTTCCACCTCATTCTCGCCAACATTAAAAGTGGTTCGTATAGAAGCACGCTCACTTGCAGCAACAATCACTTCGTCATCTACATAATAATAAGCAGGGCGTATACCCTGTGCATCACGCATTACAAAGCTTTCGCCATTGCCAATTAGGCCACCAATAGTATAGCCACCATCAAAAAGAGGGATGGCTTTTTGTAAGACTTCCACTAAGTTGGCATTGTTTGGGTTCTGTTCGTCTTCCTTAACCAAAAAATGATGTATCACTTCCATCATGGCAGCCAAATCGCTTTGTTTTTGAAACTCACCGGGAGTCATGTTTAATAAGTCGTACAGTTCGTCTGTATTTACCAAATTAAAATTACCTGCCAAAGCCATATTTCTACCAGGCTGCGTATTTCTTTTTATAAAGGGATGGCAAAATTCAACGCTATTTTTACCTTGGGTGCCATAACGAAGATGCCCCATGAGCAATTCGCCTAGAAATGGAAGATGACCTTTCATTAAGCCAGGGTGCTTCATAATATCGTTTTGGTATTTAACCAATTCTTCGACGTCAGCATTTACCTTGCTAAATATATCAGCAATAGGCTGTTGGTTGTTACTACGTAAACGAGATAAATAAGGATAACCCGTTTCTACATTCAACTTAACGGCAGCAATACCCGCTCCATCTTGGCCACGGTTATGCTGTTTTTCCATCAATAAATATAATTTATTGATACCATACATTACGGTGCCATGTTCTTGTAGGTAGTAGGAAAAGGGCTTACGGAGGCGGATATAAGCTAAACCACATTCATGTTTAATTTCATCACTCATTGGGAGGGAACTATTTGCAGCACTTTAAAATTGAGTATTCAAGTGCATCTTTTCAAAAAGCAAATATCGTTTTAATTTTTATGGTAAGGGTACGTCTTAACAAAAAAACATCAAACTCGTAAAATAGGCAACAAAAAGGTATGGGTAAACAGCACCATTATTTAATAATTATTAGCTGTTTAATAGCAAATTAATCTACATATTAGCTAGCTAATCTTGCGTAACAATAGCAATTGGTCATTATGGACTAATGGGGGTGATAATATTAGTTAACTTTTACGAAGACGAAAGATAATGCTGTTCATATTCTTGTGGCCGTACGAAATTTTGATTATGTATTGAAATGAAGCACTATTCTTTTCTTCTTTTAACAATTTATCTAGCACTTTTCCTTTATTTCCTCCCCCTTATTGGGGATTTATGCCTTAAAATTAATTTGATTGGCAGGCAGGAAATAATTTCCCGCCCTATGGAATTAATTTCCCGCCCTATAGAATTAATTTTTTGCCATGAGGAAATAAATTCCTGCCCTATAGAATAAATTTCTTGCCATCAGGAAAACATTTCCTGCCATGAGGAAAATATTTCCTGCTCTATTTAAATTAATTCCTGCCCTGTAGAAATGTTTTCCTGCCTCATAAAAATACTTAACCGCCTTATTAAAAAGTGTTTTAAAGCTGGGAAAAATGTAATAATGAAGCAGGTTTTTGGTGAAATACTTGCAATGCCTATTCAATTGAATCATTTATGCGCGGAAACAACAAGCAATTAAATGGTATCATCCTTATTTTCTTTGATGATAAGAGGGGAAAAGATAAAATGGAATGATACATGTTATTTTGGTGGAACTGAATATTAAGATAGTTGTAGATGCACAATCTTCAACAAACTGGTTGGAGGTTAAACATTTATTGTTAAATGGGTAAAGCGAAACACCAAT
>Ga0208868_1000276_pt1 | contig 11384 bp, 12 predicted proteins | sample CryBogCBE23Oct07_FD_184583 | JGI IMG/M metagenome (GOLD analysis project Ga0208868, IMG submission 184583) | Freshwater microbial communities from Crystal Bog, Wisconsin, USA - CBE23Oct07 (SPAdes) (version 2) | ecosystem: Environmental > Aquatic > Freshwater > Lake | place: Crystal Bog... | reverse complement strand
TAAAGCTACCCCTACCGCTGCTACTGCTAAGTTTGCTTCTGCGGGTAAACGTGTGGGCAAAAAAGATTTGGCTTTGCAAGCAATTTCTTATGGTAATGTATATGTGGCGCAAGTTTCAATGGGTGCTAATCCTCAGCAAACTTTGTTAGCAATGCGAGAGGCAGAAGCTTATGATGGGCCATCCTTAATTTTAGCTTACAGTCATTGTATAGCACATGGTATAGATATGACGCAGGGTTTGCACCAACAAAACTTAGCAGTTAAAAGTGCTTATTGGCCATTACTTCGTTATAACCCTAGTTTAAGAATGGCAAACAGCAATCCTTTTGTATTAGATTCACCACGACCAACTATTACTTTAAAAGATTATGCTTATAATGAGTTAAGGTATAAGAATCTGGAAAAAGCTAATCCTAAAGAAGCGGCATATTTAATGGAAAAAGCGCAAGAACTTGTAGACCTCAGATGGCAGACTTACGAAAATATGAATGGCTGGAAGGCAGAGGCTTTTGCACCTGTGATGTAATGGCAACTTTCGGGAAGTTGTAAAATTCCCGAAAGTTTTACTACTTTTTTCTATTTAATTCGTAGTCGTAAAGCAACTTGCCTAAGTTTTTCATAAAGGGATAACCTACTGTATCGTAGTCATATTTATCGTCGTTAAATATTCCATCACTATTGCAATAGATGGTAGCTGCAAGTATAAATTCTATCTTATTTGTAGTATCGGTTATGTAGGCAACATCGGTTAAAAAGCCATAAGCATCGCCCGCTTTATTAAATATCTTGATATTGGTAGGTACTTCTCCTTTTTGGCAACCAAATAGAAGTGGTTTACAATAGGCAGGCCAGTAATTAACAGTATCATAATGAGGATAATCGCTTTCATTGGGATATGCACTCATCCAATGCTTCATAAACGAATAATCATCTGATGATAAGTTGAAACGTTGCTTTTTAGGTAAGCTTTCAGGAAACATAACGCTTTGTAATATGCTATGTAATTCTTTAAGGGTTAACTTATTCTTATCCCCAAAATTAAAAGGTTTATTTATGAGGGTGTCATTTTTATAGTATCCTTTGCCTATAAGAATGGGGGATTTTGAAAAAGTTGCATTACTATATTTTGCAACTTGCTTGTAAACCAAATTTCCTTTGTTGTCATAAAAGCGTATTGGATTAGTTACTGCATTTTGTTCTGTAGAAAGACTAAGCTGCAACCGATGTCTAATTGCAGCTTTGTATCCTTTTTCTGTAAGTTTTTGTTGAATATATTCCTGCCCCAAAAATTCATAAAGTCTATTAAAGGCATCATTATCGCTAACAAGTAATATTTGCTTTAAATAGTTTTCTATAGTAGGCTTTCCATCTTGTGCCAATGGATGAGCAGTTACTGCTGTTTCACCATTGTAAGCCGAATCGGTTAGCATAGTAGTGTTTTTATTTAATCCTTTTATCTTCAGATTATTCAATTTCTCTAATGCTAATAATGATACAGGAAGTTTTACGGTGCTTGCAGGATAAAAATAAGTATTATCATTAACGTTAAAAGCAAAATTGGTAAATGTTGGGCGTTTGTTATTGTGTCTATCTATTTTGGTATAAATTATTTGCACCCTCAAGCTATCTTTATTAGCGATAATGCTTTTAAAATTAGTAGGCTGTGTTAACATTAGGTTCTCCAGAAATTTTCCCTTATTAATGCCAATATTATATTGCCCTTTAACAATGAAACAAGATATACATAACGTAAATAAAATGAAATGCCTACTCACTATTTATTATTTAGTTCTACATCCCCACTATCAATTTTTCATCATAGCTACAAAGTCATCAAATAAATATCGACTATCATGAGGTCCAGGGGTGGCTTCAGGGTGATATTGCACACTAAAAGCAAGCTTGTTTTTCACCCTAATTCCTTCAATACTTTCGTCATTTAAGTTAACATGAGTTATTTCAATATTAGGATTATTTCTAACAGCAACAGGATCAACGCCAAAACCATGATTTTGAGTAGTTATTTCAGATTTATTAGTGATGATATTCTTTACTGGGTGATTTAATCCCCTATGACCATGGTGCATTTTAAATGTAGCAATACCATTTGCTAAAGCTAATAGTTGGTGACCTAAGCAAATACCAAAAATAGGTTTATCATCTTGCAGCATACCTTTTACAGTTTCAATAGCATAAGGCATTGCCGACGGATCACCAGGACCATTAGAAATGAAGTACCCATTGGGATTAAACGATTTTAAATCTTTAAGCGATGTTTTAGCAGGAAAAACTCTAACATGTACCCCTCTTTCTACTAAGCAATTTAAAATGTTCTTCTTTACGCCTAAATCTAACACAGATACCTTTATAGGAGCCTTTTCATCACCTAAATCATACACCTCTTGGGTACTTACAGTGCTAGAGAGTTCTAAGCCTTCCATATCAGGGCAAAGCTCCAACATGTTTTTTAATTCTTCTGCTTCCAAAATCTCTGAGGAAATAATGCAATTCATTGCACCCTTTTCACGTATATGAGCAACCAAAGCTCTTGTATCTATATCACCTATTGCAATAATGTTATTTTTAATTAAATAGTTTTCTAAAGAGTCATCTGCTAACATTCTGCTAAAACCATCTTCCAGATTTCTTGCAATTAAACCTTTAATTTTTACTGAATCACTCTCTACATCTGTATCCTTAATGCCATAGTTACCAATATGTACATTATTCATTACCAATACTTGACCAGTATAGCTAGGGTCTGTAAAAACTTCTTGATAGCCAGTCATTCCTGTATTAAAACATATTTCCCCAGATACGGTACCTATTTTTCCAAATGCCTTACCATAAAATACATGGCCATCTGCTAATAATAAAATTGCCTCTTGCGATTTAATATACACTTTATACTATTTAATGAATTTAAAACTGACAAACAATTGTCAAATGAAATAACATGCAAAAAAAAGGCAAAATCATTGTTGATTTTGCCTTTTAAAAATATAGTGAATAACTAATTATTCAGGAACTACTTCTCCCTCAGCAGGAGCGTCGGCTACATCATCTTTCTTTTCTTCAGAAATAAATTCTTCTGATTCTGTATTTGTAGATTCAATAGCTTCAGGTTCTGCAATTTCAACTACATCAACAACTTCTGCAATTGGGGCATCTTCAGCAGCAATTTCGTTAACTTCAACATTAGAAGCAGTTCCTTCTGCTTTCTTAGAACGTCCTCTACGAGTACGTTTAGCAGTATCGGTACCTGTTGAAATATGATTTCCATAAATTTCATTAAAGTCCACTAGTTCAATCATTGCTTTTTCTGCATTATCACCTGGACGAATACCTAATTTAATGATTCTAGAATAGCCACCTGGACGATCAGCTATTTTAGGTGCAACTACTGTAAATAGTTCTTTTACAGCTTCTTTATTTTGTAGATGTGCAAAAACTATTCTATGCTGGTGCATGATTGTTTCCTTAGTTTCAACTTTTTTTGTCTTAGTTAAAAGCGGTTCAACATAAGTTCTTAATGCTTTCGCTTTAGCCAAAGTAGTAACTATTCTTTTGTGTGTAATAAGCTGAGCAGCTAAATTACTTAGAAGGGCTTCTCTGTGTGCCTTTTTTCTACCTAAATTATTAATTTTATCTCCGTGACGCATTACAGTTAAATTTATTCACTTCCACCGTGTCAGGATTTGGAAGCTACTTTTTTAAAAATATTAATCTAAATTATCTAAACCCATTTTAGGTAAATCCATCCCAAAACTTAAGCCCCTTTCAATTAAAACTTGTTCTATTTCAGATAAAGATTTTTGACCAAAGTTTCTAAACTTCATTAAATCTTCTTGCTCATATTGAACTAGTTCGCTTAGGGAGTTAATTTTTGCAGCTTTCAAGCAATTAAAAGCACGAACTGATAAGTCTAAGTCTTCTAAAGGAGTTTTCAACACCTTTCTTAATACTAAGATTTGCTCATCAACTACGTCATCTTTCTTTTCTTCTCTTGTATCAAAAGTGATGTTTTCATCAGTAATAATCATCAAGTGTTGAATCAAGATACGAGATGCTTGTTTAACAGCATCTTCTGGATGAATTGTGCCATCAGTAGCAACACTAAGTATTAATTTTTCGTAGTCAGTTCTTTGTTCTACACGATAATTTTCTATCAAATACTTAACGTTTTTAATAGGAGTATGGATAGAATCAATTGAAATAAACCCAAAACTGCTATCCTTAATCTTATTTTCTTCAGCCGGTACGTAACCTCTTCCTTTTGATATAGTTAATTCTATATCAATTTTAGAGGTAATATCCATGATACAGATAACTAATTCGGGGTTCATCACTTCAAATTGCTGAGAAGCTTCACCTATCATACCAGCAGTAAATTCTGTAGTGTTGTTGATTGAAAGAGAGATTTTCTCATTATTTACATCGTAATCAACTGTTTTCTTAAATCTAACTTGTTTAAGATTTAAAATAATTTCAGTTACATCTTCAGTAACACCTTTAATAGTGGCAAACTCATGATCAACACCTTCAATCTTCATCCCAGTAATTGCATACCCTTCAAGACTATTTAATAATACTCTACGTAATGCATTACCTATTGTTAATCCATATCCAGGTTCAAGTGGACGAAACTCAAATTCACCATCAAAATCAGTTACTTTTTGTAAAACGATTTTATCAGGTTTTTGGAAGTTTAAAATAGCCATTCTAAATCTTTATTATTATTAATTGTTTCCTACTTAAGAATTTACTTTGTTAGAAACAATTTAAATTATTGTTTAAAAATATAAATACCCTAATTTATTAAGAATATTATTTAGAGTACAACTCTACAATTAATTGTTCTTTAATATTTTCAGGAACATTTTCTCTTTCTGGATAAGTAATAAAAATTCCATTTAATTCAACTTCATTCCAATCTACCCAATTGAATTTTGGATTTTTTCCACGTTTCTTTTGCAGGATTGAATCGTTAATTGCACTCTTATTTTTGTAAGCAATTACATCACCTGGTTTACAAGAGTAACTAGGTACGTTCATAACATCACCATTCACGGTAATGTGTTTGTGTGCTACTAGTTGTCTTGCCTCAGGTCTGCTTGCAACTAAACCTAAACGGAAAACAGTATTGTCTAGGCGAGCTTCTAATAGCTTAATAAGGTTTTCACCTTTAACGCCTTTCATTTTAGAAGCTTCTTCAAAGGTTTTACGGAATTGTCTTTCTAACAATCCATAAGTATATTTTGCTTTTTGCTTTTCTCTCAACTGTAAAGCATATTCTCCAAGAGTTTTACGCTTACGTGTTGCACCATGTTGACCCGGAGGGTTACTGTTTTTTGTGAGCCATTTTCCATTTCCTAAAATGGGCTCTCCATAAATTCTAGAAATTTTGGTCTTTGGACCAATGTAACGTGCCATAATGTTTATTTTTTATGATTTTTAGTTACAGATGAAAGATTGTGAAAAATCAAAAAAACTAAATCTTCTATCCAGTTATAAATAATTAAAATTTATACACGTCTTGCTTTAGGAGGTCTGCAACCGTTGTGAGGCATTGGAGTAACATCTTTTATTGAAGTTACTTCTATTCCATTTTGAGCAATTGACCTGATAGCTCCTTCACGACCAGAACCTGGTCCTTTAACAAATACATCTACTCTTTTAACACCTGCATCAACAGCTACTTTCGCCGCATCAGCTGCCGCCATTTGGGCAGCATAAGGAGTATTCTTTTTAGAACCTCTAAAACCCATTTTACCAGCAGATGACCAAGAGATAACTTGACCTTGTCTGTTAGTAAATGCAACGATAATGTTGTTGAATGTTGCACTGATTCTTACTTCACCTGCAGATTCTACTTTTACAATTCTTTTCTTTGCTGCTGTCTTAGCACTATTCTGTGCTTTTGAAGGTTTAGCCATAAACTTTTTTTAGGTAATCTTTAATAATTAAGCCCCTACTTTCTCATTTGAATATCTGGTGGCTGTATAAAAAAAGAGCATGTAAAATACATTTACATACTCATTAATGTTACTATTTCTTAGCTGCTTTCTTTTTACCAGCAACAGTTTTACGTTTGCCTTTACGTGTTCTACTATTTGTTTTGGTACGTTGGCCACGAACAGGTAATCCTTTACGGTGACGTAAACCACGGTAGCAAGCAATGTCCAATAAACGTTTTATATTCATTTGGGTTTCACTACGTAATGCGCCTTCAACTTTAAATTCTGTGTTGATAAGATTACGTATAGCTGTTTGCTCATCATCATTCCACTGATTTACTTTTTTATCTAATGATATACCAGCGTCAGTTAAAATTTGCTTTGCTCTACTACGACCAATACCATATATGTAGGTAAGTCCTATTTCTCCTCTTTTATTTTTTGGTAAGTCTATACCGGCAATACGTGCCATAAACTATCTACTATTTAATGATGAATATTATTAATTACTATCCTTGACGTTGTTTAAAACGAGGATTTTTCTTGTTGATAACGTAAAGTTTTCCTTTGCGTTTTACAATTTTGCAGTCTTCACTACGTTTTTTAATTGCCGCTCTTACTTTCATTTGTATTTTATTAATTCTTTCGAAACACCTTTGTTTACCAATAAAAGGTAATATTATTTATATCTAAAATTTATCCTTCCTCTACTTAAATCATAAGGACTCATTTCTACCCCAACTTTATCACCAGGCAAAATTCTGATGTAGTGCATCCGCATCTTGCCAGAAATAGTAGCCAATATTTCATGACCATTTTCTAACTTAACCCGAAACATAGCATTGCTAAGCGCTTCTATTATCTGACCATCTTGTTTTATTAACTGCTGTTTCGACATACTTTTTTTCGGGCTGCAAAAATAGGGGTTTTATTTTGTATTACGTCTACTTTTAAAAAAATAATTTTTAAAATGTTAAATCCTAATCAGCTAAGAACGAATTAGTCTTTTTTCTTTTTAACAGTTTTAGGCGTAAGCATTAAGAACATTTTTTTGCCTTCTAATTTTGGTAAACTTTCTGGCTGCCCACAATCGGCTAATCTTTCCGCAAATTTTAAAAGTATTAGTTCCCCACGTTCTTTAAACATAATTGCTCTTCCTTTAAAAAGAACAAATGCTTTTACCTTATTACCTTCTTTTAAAAACTTTTCTGCGTGTTTAGATTTGAAGTCAAAATCATGATCATCAGTTCCCGGAGTGAATCTAACCTCTTTTACCTCGCTTTGTTTGGCATTAGCTTTCATTTCTTTTTCCTTACGCTTTTTCTCATAAAGAAATTTCTTATAATCTATAGCCTTACAAACTGGGGGATTTGCTGTTGGGGAAATCTCTACTAGATCTAATTCTAATTGACGAGCAATTTTTAATGCTTCCTGTGTGGGATAAACACCAACTGTAACATTATCGCCTACCAATCGGACTTCTAAAGCCCTAATTCTTTCGTTAATGCGATGTTCTGGTTCTTGTTGTCTACTAAAACGAGGGTTGAATCTTCCACCGCCTCCCCCTGTACTACTGTTTCCTTTAAAAGGTAATGCCATTAAAACTTATTTGATTTGAAATTGTATTTTAATTGATTGTGATTAATTGTAGCAATCAAAAATTTTTGTAAAATTAGTGTTATTCTCCACTTCTTCTCTCAAATATTTCTTGAGAGATGTTATTAATAAATTCTTCAACACTTTGAGAACCAGCATCACCTTTACCTTGACGACGAATTGAAAGTTTATTTTCATTCATTTCTTTCTCTCCAACCACCAACATATACGGTACTTTACTTAATTCTGCTTCTCTTATTTTCTTGCCAATTTTTTCTTGCCTTTCATCTATTTCTACTCTAACCCCTTTGTTAGTTAATTGCTCTTTTACCAATTCTGCATACTCAATAAACTTATCACTAATTGGTAAAATTTTAACTTGTAAGGGAGACAACCAAACAGGAAATTTACCTGCATAATGCTCTAAAAGGAAACCAATAAACCTCTCATGAGTTCCCAAATGTGCTCTATGAATAATTAATGGCACATCACTATCATTATTTTGAGTAGTATATTCTAACTTAAATTTACGCCCACTATTAAAGTCAACTTGGTTTGTTGCCAAGGTAAATTCTCTACCTATGATACTCCAAATTTGTACGTCTATTTTTGGACCATAAAATGCTGCTTCATCTTGTACTTCTATAAAAGGTGTACCTGTATCTATCAGCACTTTTCTTACCATTGTTTCTGTTTCTTGCCATAAAGATGGTTCGTTTACATATTTTTTTCCTAATTTTTCAGGGTCATGTAAACTGAGACGCATTACATATTTATCTATTCCAAATATTTTAAAATATTTTAAATACATTTCATTTACAGCCTTAAACTCTGCAAAAAACTGGTCTTTACTACAGTAAATGTGTGCATCGTTCATGTGTAAACACCTTACTCGCATTAAGCCAAACAATTCACCACTTTGCTCATAACGGTAACAGGTACCATACTCGGCAATTCTGTAAGGAAGGTCACGATAACTTTTGGGTTCTGCTCCAAATATTTTATGGTGATGTGGGCAGTTCATCGCTTTTAAATAATATTTCTCACCGTCCATTTCCATAGGTGGAAACATACTATCGGCGTAATAAGGTAAATGCCCACTTGTAAGGTATAAGCTTTCTTTAGCAATATGTGGAGTAACTACCCTTTTGTAACCAGCAGCACCCTCTGTTTCTTTAGCTAGTTTTTCTAGTTCTTCAATAATTACTGTGCCATTTGGCATCCACAACGGTAAACCCTGCCCAACTTCATCATCCATCGTATAGATTCCTAATTCCTTACCTAGTTTGCGATGATCTCTCTTTTTTGCTTCTTCCAATAAAAGTAAATACTCATCTAGTTCTTTTTGGTTAGGAAATGTAATGCCATATAACCTAGTTAACTGCTTGTTGTTTTCATTTCCTTTCCAATAAGCCCCAGCAATATTGGTAAGTTTTATTGCTTTAATTACGCCTGTAGATGGAATATGCGGCCCTCTGCACAAATCGGTAAAAGCTCCTTGTGTATAAAAGGTAATTTCTCCATCTGTTAAGTTTTGTAATAAATCTAATTTATATTCATCACCTTTTTCAGTAAAATAATGGATGGCTTCCTCTTTAGAGATTTCCTTTCTAACAAATTGGTTATTCTGTTTAGATAATTCTTGCATTTTCTTCTCCAACCCTGCAAGGTCTTCTTCTGTTAATTTTCTATCGCCCAAATCCATGTCATAGTAAAATCCTTTTTCCAATGCAGGACCCACCCAAAACTTAACCCCAGGAAAAATGGCTTCTACAGCTTCCGCCATTAGGTGAGCAGAGGAATGCCAAAATGTATTTTTACCCTCATTATCATCCCAGGTTATTAATTGTAAGCTAGCATCATTGTTTATAGCTCTTGTACTATCCCAAACTTGACCATCAACTTTAGCGGCTAATACCTTTCTTGCAAGACCTTCACTGATAGATTTTGCAATGTCTAATGCACTTACCCCAATCTCGTATTGCCTAATTGCCCCATCAGGAAAACTTATATTAATCATATACTTTCTATTAAAAATGTATTATCTATCCGGTTAAAAGGGGGCAAATGTAGTAAAAGACATGTTGTAATTCAAACATGATAATAGATTAAATCATTTTAATAAATAGTGCTTTAAATAAGTGGGAGCTGTTCTACTACATTTTTCGATTTAAATGATTTTAAATTTTATACTTAATCTAAGAGTGTTTAATTGTTTTTAATTGAAGTAAGATAGAATTTTGATAGAGCGCTAATGCTTAATTTGGGTTTAAGGTATTAATCTTTAACTTCTTGTTAATGGGTTCTATATTAATTTGCACGACTCCTTTTAATATGAGATTGATTTCTACAACAATATTGCTATTTTTTATATTATCATCAGGGTTTTCTCAGAACCTTACTGGAATTTGGCGTGGTTATTTTATATCTAATACAAGTTATCATGTAAGAACTGGTCAGTTTGTTGAAGATAAATACAAGTTTGAAGTTCATATAAATAATCTGGCCAATAACCAAATTGAGGGTGTAACCTATTCGTATAAAACCACCGTTTTTTATGGTAAAGCTGCCATGCAGGGTATTTTTACGAAGGCAACTAAAGTTTTGTTATTCAAGGAAACCAAAATGATAGAGGAAAAGCATAACGACAACACTTTTGTTTGCCCAATGACTTGTTATCTTGATTATAATAAATTAGAAAAAGATAAAAAGGAAACGCTAACGGGTACGTATACAAGTGTTAATTTAAATGATGGTACTGAATGTGGTAGTGGAACTGTTTACCTTGAAAAAGTAACCACAACAGAGTTTGAAAAAGAAGATTTCTTAACAAAGAAAAAAGCAGTTGTACCCCACCCAAAAGATAAAACTACTCAAACAAAACAAAGTATCCAATCTTCATTATTTCCTGCAAAAAAGTTAAATATTATGAAGCCTGGTGCTGAGGATTTTGTGATTAGTAAAAAAGATACGTCTACTAAAAAAAGCAAAGCAATTATAGACACCATTATAACCCCAAAAACCGAGGAGAATGCCTTAAAGAATGATTCTTCAATCACTATACCCGAGGTACTTATAAAAAGGGAGAATGTGTTATCGCATTCATTAACGGTGGATAGTCAGGATGTAACAATAGAGTTTTACGACAACGGGCAGATAGATGGCGATACTATAAGTGTTTACCACGATAACAAACCTATTATTCGTAACAGGCGTTTAGGTTATACCCCGATAACTATGCAAGTGCATATTCCTGACAATAATCCAATTTATGAATTTATTGAAGTAGCTGAGAATTTAGGAACTGTTCCACCAAATACTGCCTTAGTAATTGTTTCGTCTGGTAGTAAACATTATGAAATTAATATTGCCTCGGACGAACAGCGCAATGCAAAAATTATTTTGCAATACCAAAAGCCACCTGAAAAGAAATAATAGTTAATGATTCATTTGGAATCCAATTTTTTGTAATCAACGCTAATAGCGAGGGATACTTTATAAAAGCGCTTTCTGAAGTAACTTTCAAGATGCGGTAAACCGAACTCCGTTCTAGTTGAAGAAAGCTTTATCGTTATAAATGGATAGTTGATATGGGGGGTAAATATTTAATTGTTAACCTATTAATTATAAATAATATAAATATAACCACTTGTGTAAGAAAACATAAATTCAAGTACTGAATTATAAGGTTTATGTTCCATTTATAGGACACCCTATTGGGAATCGGGGACACCCTATTTGGAATCAGGGACACCCTATTTGGAATCGGGGACACCCTATTTGGAATCATGGACACCCTATTTGGAATCAGGGACACCCTATTTGGAATCG
>Ga0208868_1000271_pt1 | contig 11484 bp, 15 predicted proteins | sample CryBogCBE23Oct07_FD_184583 | JGI IMG/M metagenome (GOLD analysis project Ga0208868, IMG submission 184583) | Freshwater microbial communities from Crystal Bog, Wisconsin, USA - CBE23Oct07 (SPAdes) (version 2) | ecosystem: Environmental > Aquatic > Freshwater > Lake | place: Crystal Bog... | reverse complement strand
AGGATCCAGTCAACATAGCGGTAAGCCTCGTTGAATGCGCCTTGCTGTGTGCCGATTGTTACAGCACCCTTCATTGATGAATCATTGAAAGAATTGAAAATACGGAAATAGTGATATCCAGCGATGAATGTCACCATTGAAGACATAACTAATGCATTGCGGTACTTAGCAGCAACGCGTGATTGCGACACCAATGTGAACACTGTGCAGGCAATCATTGAAATTAGGCCAAAGGAGAAAATGTTATAAAGCGAGCTCCATTGGTTATTTGATAGTTGTAGCATCTAAATGGGCCTCCGTGAGGGCTAGTTAGCTAGCCTCCGGTTGGGGGCTAGTTCCAGAGCGCTGAGGTCACGAGGGGAAAGTGACACACGTCGCCGTGAATAGGTAAATAATCCGATACTTGCGAATGCTTGGCAACACTGAACACGAGATTTACCCACTATTTTCTCAGGGACGGCCCCTGAAAATCGGACATTTCAGGCGGGGGTCTAGCGGGCAATCTAGACTCCATCCCATGCCCATTGGATGGATTGCTCCCACAGATGAAGAGATCACTTCAATCCTTCAGAGCTCAAAAAATGTGGCGATAGTCGGCGCATCTGATGATCCTCACCGACCTGTCTATGGGGTCAGTGAGTGGCTCCTTGACCACTCGCACTTCAATCTTTTCTTTATTAATCCCAGGCTAACTACTCTCTTTGGTTTCCCTGTTTACCGCTCACTTGCCGAAGTCCCAGAGTGGATAGATATCGTCGATGTCTTTAGAAATGTTGCTGATATACCAGTCGTCCTTGATGAGTCAATTGCAGTGAAAGCTAAAACCATGTGGATGCAACTTGGCCTTTTGGATGATGTGACAGCTAGCCGCGGGGTTCAGGCTGGTTTAAAAGTTATTCAAGACCGTTGTCTAAAGGTGGATTACGAACGTTTTATAAAGTAGTTACTTGGGTTCAAGTACCAAGGCAACTGAGTTAATACACCAACGCTGATCTGTTGGAACACCGTAGCCTTCACCCTCAAATACATGGCCTAAATGAGAGCCGCAATTAGCGCAGCGGACTTCTGTGCGCACCCGTGGGGCGAGTGATCGGTCTTCAATAAGCACCACTGCATCATCTTTAGACGGTGCATAAAACGATGGCCACCCGCACCCTGAGTGGAATTTTGTCTCACTTTTAAACAATTCATTTCCACAGGCTTTGCAGCGGTAGCTACCCACAGTTTCGGAGTCGGTGTATTCACCAGTAAACGGGCGCTCTGTTGCTCCATTGCGTAGTACATCGTAGGAGAGCGGATCAAGGGTCTCTTGAAGCTTTTTTTCATCAATTTTTATTTTAAAGTTCTCAGCTTCAGGGTTAATTGGGTTTGACATAGCTTTTCTCTCTACTTTGGATGATTAATGCAGGATATTAACGGCACGGGCAATAACTAGACCGACGATTACGAGAGATGTTGCACTTTGAATCATCATGAGAAATTTCGCCCATCTGCTCAGCGGTAACACATCCGTTGGACTAAATGCGCTCGCATTTGTATAAGAGGTGTACATGTAGTCAAAGTAGCCAGGCTTCCAGTTTTCTGGCGCGTATTCCGATGACGTCATTTGTGGAAACAAGAAATCTGGGTATGGGATGAGTGCTTCGGCTCTTGCACCTGGACCACCCCGATCAAATTCCCAATACCAGAGACTAAAAACGACGATATTTGTAAGCCAGATGGACCCCCCGAATGCGAGAAGATTAGTAGGGCTCTTTACAGTTGAATGGATAATTCCATCTACCAAGTCGATTGCAGAAGCAATGTTACTTATTGTCATCACACTTGCCAGAATAATTCCAAGCCACCAGCTGAACTTATGATGCTGATTGATCCGCCCAGGCTTTATAGCAAACATAATTGCCATCAAGCTTGCTTCAACTGCGCATATCTCGGGTTGAAGTTTGAGAGATAAGGAAGCGGGAAGCAGGTATTGCAGAACAATTACAACACCAACGACAAATGAAACAGGCCAGCGGTGTTCACCAATGTGTGGCTTATGCCAATGGGGCATTTTCCCAGAATGATGAGGAAGAAACTTCATTTCAGTAACTTACCAACTGATTTTTGTTGCCACAATGTCAGTACTTGTAAGGTGATAGAACGAATGAGTTTTTGTGAAGAAACGTCATATGGAAGATCCACGCATGAATTACTCAACTGACAACTCCACGTAGTCATTCCAGCATTAAATTCTGCGCTCCCTGAGGGAAATGCAATCCAATCGGTCTGCGCAGTGGGCGTAGCCGTAAAGGCCGTGGGTGCCGCGTCGCGTCTAGTCATCGTGCCGCTATAGAGAATGTGCACGTTAGGGGGTTGCGCGTCGTTGATGACAGTTTTATCGACTTCAGTATCACTTGATAAACCACCAATTGCTTGATTTTTTGGAACTTTTAGCCATTGAGGAATTGATACAGGCTTGAGTGTTCCGTAAACATGAACTCCTCCAGTTTGTTCACCTGTAATTAAATTCGAAGGAGTATTGATTCGAGGGTCAGCAAATTGGACAGTGACTTGATCAACATTTGTGTTTGGATCTTGTGTAGCACTTCGATACATGACTAGGCGACGCTCGGATCCTGTCAGTGATGGTTCTAAGCGTGTTTGCCAATATGCTGTATTTGCTCCAAACACAGCGATATTAATCCCATAGTTTCTAGCGGCTATAAATGTGCTCAGCATTCTATGAGTGAAATATTCTGCGTGCCCACCAATTACTACCGCATTGTAATTAGTTATCAGCGATGGCCATTTATTAACATCCAAATCACTGACTTGATCAATATTTATTCCTTGTTCTTCGGTGAATTGAACAAACGGAATAGCGTCACGCTGAACTGAGAATGCACCACTTCCTAAAAGCGGCCGGTCAAACGAAGCTATACGACTACGTTGATCACGGCTGGTATTTCCATCTTTATTGGGTCCTTCATAGGTGGAACGTCCACCAAAGCTGTTATATGCATTCCACGTTAGGAAAGATTGCATCATAACTATTTTTGATGAGCCAACTGGGCTTCGAACCACGAATGGGGCAGCGCTTTCGACTTGGCCAAAAGGTGAAATTGAAACCATCAGGTAGAAACCTGGAGTCCAATCATTGCCTACAGTCAGAGTTGTTGAGACTGGCCATCTGGCTTCTGTATATCGTGTTGCATCGTGAACTGTTGTTGATTTTCTCAGTTTTAATTTGACGCCACTCGAGCGCCAGACTTCACGCGCCCCAGCGCCGTTGTAGTACCCAATTCGCCAGGCAGCGAAGTACCGAGGACCCGCAATTATTTCATTATTATTCGATTCATATAGGCCTGCATGAATTTTTATACGTTGCCCACATGAAACCGAGGATTGATCAAGCCAAAGAGCGCTCCCGTGTGCGGCAGATAGTTCTAAATTTCTCCACGTAGCAGCTGTCATATTCACGCCAGGCTTTTGATTTTCATCGTGCACCCATGTCGAAGAAAGTGTTGGGCAAGTTGAATCTGTAAACGAAGACTGATCATCTGGCAAAGAAATACTTTGTGATTCGGCGAATGTCATCATTGGACGAGATGGCAGATCGGCATGCGTGGCAAGAGCTGGAAATTTCTCTTCGGCTACTTTCTTTTCACCGTAGTAGAAGGCACCCAGCACTCCAGCCACGACCGCGATGAGGCTGACGGTAGAAATGAGCACAATCTTGCGCGAGAAAAAAGAAAATTTCATTAGGAATCTATTCTACCTGTACGCTCATTCTCTGAAAGAGTGTGTGCCCCCCTAGCTCAGTCGGTAGAGCGTTTCCATGGTAAGGAAGAGGTCAACGGTTCGATTCCGTTGGGGGGCTCGAAAATGTTTCATGTTTAGAATTAACTTAGAATAAAATTACATACGTTCTTACTCTTGGCGGGGTAGCTCAGCTTGGTAGAGCATGCGGCTCATAATCGCAGTGTCGCCGGTTCAAGTCCGGCCTCCGCTACCAATCCACCTCTAAATCACGCCCAACTACGCGTGATTTAGACGATTGCAGAGGTTTGAAGTAACCTTTGGCTCTTAGTTTTCTACACGTTCGATTTAAAGGAGCACGACAATGGCAAGCAAGAGTGCGGATGTCCGCCCAAAGATCACTATGGCCTGCGTAGAGTGCAAAGAACGTAACTACATTACAAAAAAGAATCGTCGTAACGATCCAGATCGCATGGAACTAAAGAAGTTCTGCCCTCGTTGCAAACTTTCAACAGTTCACCGCGAAACCCGATAACACATGCTTAACCCCGACCTAGTCGGGCGCACTTTCACTGGTGCGACTAGTACAACAATTTCTCAAGAATCCATTACTACTTTTGCCCATGCTCTTGGTGAAGAAAACATTTTAGTTGCCCCTCCCACATTTGGAATTACGGTCACGCTGGCCCAATCACAATCTCTTTTGCAAGATTCTGGCTTGGACTGGACACGTGTGGTGCATGGAGACCAGCGCTTTGAAATTCATACTCCAATAGTTGCTGGAATGAGCCTCACCTGTGACTGCACCATTGAGAGCGCTCGCGTAGTTGCCGGAAATGAAATCGTAAATGTTAAAGCAGATCTTCTATCTGATTCAAAGCTCATTGCATCGACCTGGGCTACTTTGGTGTTTCGGGGATGAGTACATACACAGTTGGCCAAGCATTGGCGCCACATACATTCATCATCAACCGCAAAAAGCTGGTCACTTACGCAGATGCAAGTGGGGATCGCAATCCAATCCACTTAAGTGAAGACATTGCAAAGTCCGTCGGCCTTGAAAATGTGATCGCTCATGGCATGTATACGATGGGCTTAGCAGGTCAATATGTCAGCGCAATTGCAGGCAGTGCTCATGTGAAAGAGTTTTCTGCCAGGTTTACAAAGCCGGTGGTAGTTCCCGCTGATACTGATGTTGAATTAATTGTGAGCGCAACCGTAACGGAAGTAAATCCAGATTCTATTCGCCTTGAAATTAGCGCCGTATGTAATGAGGTTAAAGTATTAGGAATGGCGAAGGCGCTCATCGCCCTATAACCTTAATTACATTATGGCCCAGATAAGAAGCTACCCCCGCATTGGTGATCTGCGTAATTTTACCAAGAACACGTTTCCTATCTCGGTGGCAATGATTATTGATGGTTTCTGTGAGGATGCAATTGTCAGCATCAACAGCATTAAACAATTTGCACCCAAAGATTGCGCAATTCTTGCGATTGTCAGCGGGACTCCCGATATTAAGGGACTTGAAGAGAGCCTTGATGAGCGAACTTTTATTACACAAATATCTGGCGGCGTTGGGTGGGGTGAGGCTGCCAACGCGCTATTGAAGTTAGCACCCAGTGAATATGTTGTGATTATGGACCCTTCTACACAGTTTACTGGTGATGCAATAACCCCAGCGCTAACAGCTCTGACAAGTGGCGAATGGGCTGCAGTTGGATGGCACGGTGGTTTAGTAAATGTCGAAGACGAATGGCGAAGTGTTGATGACCGTGGACCTGGAGAAGTGGATGTTCTTTTCAGTTACTTCATGGCACTCAACCGTAATGCTGCGGTGACATGCGGTGCATTTAATATTCGTGCCATTTATTATCGAAACGCCGATATGGAATTTTCACTTCGCCTTCGTCAATCTCAAGGGCGTTTATTGCAGATGGAACTTCCACTCTTCCAAGGGCGTCACCATGGCTACTACGACACCGAAGAGAGTTTTCGCGAGACCCAGTCTAAGAAGAATTACGATCGAATTTTGGATCGATTCCGCGGAAAAAATCAGATTTTAGTTGAGCGAAGATAGCCTTATCCCATGGCTGAGAATCTCTCCGACTTAACAACCCTGCATGTAGGAGGGCCGGCTAAGCGCGTTGTGCATGTACACACGGAAGAAGAACTCATTGCAACGGTTCAACAATGTGATGAATTACATGAGCCACTATTAATACTCGGTGGCGGTTCGAATGTATTAGTGGGCGATCTTGGATTTGATGGAACAGTGATCATTGTTGAAACACAAGGCAATTCATATGAGATTGACGCCTGTAGTGGTGGAACCTTGCAAGTAGCCGCAGGGGAGAACTGGGACAAATTTGTTGAATTCACAATCTCTAAAGACCTTGCCAATCTCGAATGTTTAAGTGGAATTCCAGGAACTGTCGGTGGAGCTCCCATTCAAAATATTGGTGCTTATGGTCATGAAGTTGCAGAGGTCATTGCGCGTATTCGTACGTATGACAGAAAAAGCAAAAAGATTCATACCTTTATGGCAAGTGATTGTGACTTCTCGTATCGCTCCTCTATCTTCAAAAAAGAGCCTGAGCGCTATGTAATTTTAGATGTTACTTTTCAATTGCGTCGTGGTGAGACTTCACTTCCAATTCAATATGAAGAGTTAGCTGGCGCACTCAATGTAGAGGTGGGAGCGCGAGTGGCAATCTCAGAAGTTCGCGCCGCTGTTCTTGCTTTGAGAGCTAAGAAAGGCATGCTTTACTCCGACCAAAATTGGAGCGCAGGTTCATTCTTTACTAATCCAATTATTTCCCAAGAAAGCGCCTCAAAACTTCCTGCGGATGCACCGCGTTGGCCGCAACCAGATGGAACTGTGAAGACTTCTGCTGCATGGCTTATGGAGCATGCGGGTGTTCACAAAGGTGAAGCACTTTCAGGAGCGAAGATTTCAGATAAGCACGTCCTAGCTTTAATGAATGCGGGTAGCGCTACAGCAGATGACATTGCTGGGCTAGCAAGAGCGGCGCGAGCCAAAGTGAAGGATAAATTTGGAATTACTTTAGAACCCGAAGTTCAGTTTGTTGGTCTTAGCCTTTAAGCTACTTAGCTTCAGCTAATAATTTTTGTACTCGAGTAATACCTTCAACAATGTCATCATCGCTCAAAGCGTATGAAAATCTAAGATAACCAGAAGGACCAAACGCTTCACCAGGAACTGCAGCTACCTCTGCTTCATCCAAAATAAGTGTTGCAAGTTCTGCAGATGTTTGAGGGCGCTTTCCTCGGATCTCCTTGCCTAGAACACCCTTCACAGATGGATAGACATAAAAAGCACCGGTTGGAGTTGGGCAAGTAACACCAGGAATTTCATTCAACATCTTCACAATGAGTGTACGACGACGATTAAATGCTTCACCCATTTTATGAACGGCGCTTAAATCACCTTTGAGAGCAGCGATTGCAGCGCGCTGAGAAACGTTTGAAACATTAGATGTTAAGTGTGATTGAAGGTTTGTAGCTGCCTTTATGACATCTTTTGGACCAATCATCCAACCCACACGCCAACCCGTCATTGCATAAGTTTTTGCAACGCCATTGATAATGATGCACTGATCGGCAAGCCCAGGAACAAGTACAGGCATACTCGGTGCTTTTGCACCGTCATAGAGAAGGTGTTCATAAATTTCATCTGTGACCACCCAGATGCCGTGAGCAAGTGCCCACTCACCAATTGCTTTGACTTGATCTACTGAATAGACAGAGCCCGTTGGGTTTGAAGGAGAGCAAAACAAGAGCGCTTTGGTTTTAGGCGTACGAGCAGCTTCAAGTTGTTCAACGCTTACTAAATAGTTTTGTGATTCATCAGCAAAAACTTCAACTGTACTTCCGCCAGCAAGCTTGACGCACTCTGGATAAGTTGTCCAATACGGGGAAGGAAGGATTACCTCATCTCCCGGATTGATAATTGTTGCAAATGACTCATAGACAGATTGTTTACCGCCATTTGTAACAAGTACTTGATCTGCCGTAATCACATAATTTGAGTCGCGCTTTGTTTTCGCAACAATTGCATCACGAAGTTCTGGCAATCCTGGTGTTGGTGTGTAGCGATGGTTAGCAGGTTTTGATGCTGCATCTACTGCTGCTGCAACAACGTAATCAGGTGTTGGGAAATCTGGTTCACCGGCGCCAAAACCAATAATAGGTTTACCTGCAGCCTTAAGAGCCTTTGCTTTTGCATCAACCGCCAGTGTTGCTGATTCAGTGATCGCGGCTATCCGAGAAGAAATGCGTGGCTTTTTTTCGCTCATAGGGGGAGTATGCCAAACATGGGGGCTGCGTGAGCGTGAGATTTAGCCGGTTTTACTCATACGCATGCTGGGCTCTAGACTCCTCGGTCTGGCGCTTGCAATAGGTCATGATCACTCATGTCTTAACAACGCTCGAAGGGCAGTAGCTCAACTGGCCAGAGTTCCGGTCTCCAAAACCGGCGGTTGGGGGTTCAAGTCCCTCCTGCCCTGCAAGTACGTACGTAGTGAGAAGTAGTAATAAGAAGTACAACGTGTAATAAGAAAGGTAAGCAACGTGATTGATGAGAAGCACGATACCGAAGTAGCCAAAGGCATCTTTGGTCGTATCGGCCTGTTCTATCGCCAAGTTCTTTCAGAACTTCGCAAGGTGGTCTGGCCTACTCGAAATCAGCTCACAACATATACCTCTGTTGTTTTAGTTTTCGTTGGCTTCATTATTGCCGTAGTTTCAATTCTGGACTTGGCATTGACCAAGATCGTTTTCTGGATTTTTGGATAGGCATACACAGATGACAATTGAGAACCCATTCTTCGAAGAGACAGTAACTGCTGAGCCAGTTGCTGCGACTATTGACCCATTTGAAGCTGCGCTCGCTGCATCACCAGAACCGGTTGTTGAAGAAGTGCTCGCTGATGAAGAGGTAGGTAGCGCCGAGGCGATCACAGCAATTGATGCTGAGGTAGCAGCTGAGGAATCAGAATTAGAAGAAGATGATGAGAATGCAGAATTCCGTCGCGCTCTTCGCACGGCTGCAGGTGAATGGTTCGTCGTTCACTCATATGCTGGTTATGAGAAGAAGGTAAAAGGAAATCTTGCGAACCGTATTCAGGCACTGAATATGGAAGATTACATCTTCCAAATAGAAGTCCCTGAAGAAGAAATTACTGAAATTAAGAACGGGCAGCGCAAGCAAGTAAAGCGCAACGTATTTCCAGGCTACGTATTAGTTCGCATGGATCTGACAGATGAGTCATGGTCATGTGTACGTAACACACCAGGTGTCACAGGATTTGTTGGCAATGCCCATCATCCATCACCACTGAGCCTTGGTGAAGTTGAAAATATTCTTGCTCCTCGCCCAGTTAAGAAGGGTGATAAGCCAGAGATTCGAGTTGTTGACTTTGAAGTCGGCGAATCAGTCACAGTTATGGATGGACCATTTGCAACCTTGCCTGCATCGATTTCAGAGATCATGCCTGAGCAAGCAAAGCTCAAGGTGCTTGTATCTATCTTTGGCCGCGAAACACCAGTAGAGCTTTCATTCCATCAGGTTCAGAAGATTTAAGAAAAATAAAAGGAGAAAAACGAAATGGCACCAAAGAAAAAGATCACTGCTCTTATTAAGTTGCAGATCCAGGCTGGAGCAGCAACACCTGCGCCACCAGTAGGTCCTGCACTGGGTCAGCATGGTGTCAACATCATGGATTTCGTGAAGGCATACAACGCAGCGACTGAAAGCCAAAAGGGACAGATCATTCCTGTGGAGATCAGCGTCTACGAAGACCGCTCATTCACATTCATCACAAAGACTCCACCAGCTTCACGTTTAATCTTGAAGGCTGCTGGAATTGAAAAGGGTTCTGCTATTCCTCACAAGAACAAGGTTGCAAACATCACTAAGTCACAAGTTGAAGAGATTGCCAAGGTAAAGATGGCTGACCTCAATGCAAATGACCTAGAGGCAGCAAGCTTGATCATCGCAGGAACAGCACGTTCAATGGGAATCACGGTTTCCAACTAACTCAATAAGAAAAGAGAAGTGGGAGGAGCTCGCTGCTCCGTTACACCACAACTCCCTAATATAAGGAGAAGAAATGAAGCGCAGTAAGAAATATACAGAAGCAGCAGCAAAGGTTGATCTCAAGAACCTTTACTCGCCAACAGCAGCGATGAAACTCGCTAAGGAAACATCAGTAACAAAGTACGACGCATCAGTTGAAGTCGCTTTGGTACTTGGCGTCGATCCTAAGAAGGCTGACCAAGCAATTCGCTCAACAGTGAATCTCCCACACGGAACAGGTAAGACTGCTCGCGTTTTGGTATTTGCTGGCGGAGAACGTGCTGAAGAAGCTCGCGCAGCTGGAGCAGATATCGTCGGAGCAGATGAACTCATTGATGAAGTTTCAAAGGGTCGTCTTGATTATGACGCTGTAGTTTCAACACCAGAATTAATGGGTAAGGTCGGTCGTCTTGGAAAGGTACTTGGACCTCGCGGTTTAATGCCAAACCCAAAGACAGGAACCGTGACAACAGATGTCGCTAAGGCCGTGTCAGACATTAAGGGTGGAAAGATTGAGTTCCGTGTTGATAAGAACTCAAACCTTCACTTCCTTATCGGCAAGGTTTCATTTACTACTGAACAGCTTGCTGATAACTATGCAGCGGCCGTTGAAGAAGTAATGCGCGCGAAGCCAAACTCTTCAAAGGGTCGCTTCATTAAGAAGGCTGTTGTTTCCACAACAATGGGCCCTGGAATTGCGATCGATACATCAATCTCTCGCGATAACGGTCCATCTATTCAATAAGCACAAGATTTAGGCTCATTTTGACTGGGGTAGGGCCTTGGCCCTACCCTTTGCCTATCACCAAAGACTGCAGGTCTTAGAGCAGAAATGTTCTGAGTTAATTGCGAGAAATCGCAGCCCGCATAGGTACACACGAAAACCTCGTGCGCACTTATGCGCCGGGGATTTTTTATTTTATAAAGAATTCATTAGGCGTGGTGATCTAGTCAAAAACTAGATGACATAAGAAAGGTAGAAAATGGCTCGTTCTGATAAAGAAGCAGATGTAGCAGCGCTGACGGAAGACTTCCGTATCGCTAACGCAACTGTGCTCACTGAGTACCGCGGTTTATCTGTGGCCTCAATGAAGGAACTTCGCCGTTCACTTGGCGCAAACACCAAGTATTCCGTTGTGAAGAACACCTTGACCAAGATTGCTGCAAAGAATGCTGGAGTAGATCTCGCCGATGATCTTCTTGCTGGTCCTTCTGCGGTTGCCTTTGTTAAAGGAGATCCAATCGATGCAGCTAAGAGCCTGAAGAATTTCCAGAAGGAGAATCCACTTCTTATTATCAAGGGTGGCGTCTTCGAAGGTAAGACCGTAACAACTGCAGAGATCATGAAGCTCGCTGACCTCGAGTCACGCGAAGTTCTCTTGGCTAAGTTGGCAGGCGCAATGAAGGGCACGATCGCTAAGGCTGCTCGTACCTTTGATGCACTCCGACTCCAGAAGGAAGCTGGAGCACCTGCTCCTGCATCTGAGCCAGTAGCGGAAGCAGTGTCCGAGCCAGTCGCACAAACCGAGGTGGCAGAGGTTCCAGCTGAAGCTGTGACTGAAGTCAGCGCGTCAGAGCCAGTAGCCGATGCCGTCGTGGCAGAGGTTCCAGCCGAGCCAACAGCTGAATAAACCGAAGTTCTC
>Ga0208868_1000267_pt1 | contig 11542 bp, 7 predicted proteins | sample CryBogCBE23Oct07_FD_184583 | JGI IMG/M metagenome (GOLD analysis project Ga0208868, IMG submission 184583) | Freshwater microbial communities from Crystal Bog, Wisconsin, USA - CBE23Oct07 (SPAdes) (version 2) | ecosystem: Environmental > Aquatic > Freshwater > Lake | place: Crystal Bog... | reverse complement strand
ACCAGTTTTTACATTGTTTCCCCCCATAGAAGCGTTCCATCCATCTCCATATAATACAAATCCAACTGTGGTATCCTTGCCTATCCTACCTAAGTATACTTTGTTGCCAGATAATAATCCACCACCACTATTTGAAAGACTCGCATTAGGAAACACAAAAGTTATGTTTTTAATATCTGCCAAAGAAGTTGGAGGATTGTTAGTAGCGTATTTGTAATAACCAAAGCTGTTTCTGTTGCCAGCACCTTCATATACAAAAGTTATCCAAACATCAGCTTCTTGGGTTAAGATAATGTTAGCGGTGGCATTACTACTTAAATATGAAGAACCGCTTATATAGGTTGACAAGTTTTTATATTCAGGTAGGGTATTAGTAATATTAGTTAGTAAATCTGCACTGATAGCATCATTTGTTTTAAGCAAATAATCAGGAACTCCAAGTGCATTTGCAGTACCCATATAAGTAAATTTTGTAGAAGTTTTGGTGCCATTAATATCAAATGTTGAAATTTTATTGCGTGATTCTTTAGCAATTAATGCATCAAAAGTACCTACTACATTTCCTTTAAAACCAGTAACACCGCCAAGGGTACAAGAAAGAGAAGTACCGTTTAAAGCAACTTTTGCATTATTTAAAACACCAATAAAATTTGGAGTAACTATAAATGTATCAATGTAAGCGGGTACAGCAACATCGTAATTAATTTTTCCATTTGCATCTGTAACGGCTGTACCTATTTTATCTCCTTTTCCATTATTTTCAAATGAAAAAATAGACACAGGCACATTGGCAATTGCTTCATCTGTGTTAGTAAGTAATGTTACATCTACATTAATTTGTTTGGTAGTTTGGTAAGTAAATCCATCAGGGGCAATTTTTCCATCAGGAATATTTGTACTTGAAGTACTGTCTTTTTTGCTACATGCAGCAAGTAAAATTAAAGAAGCGAAAGGGATTAATAATTTTTTCATTATATATATATGTTTATTTTTAACGATACAAAGATGTAGGTATGCAGAAAAATAGAAAACCCCTTAAAAGGGGGTGTGGCGTATTTAATGATGATATACCAAGTTATATATGGAATACTAAAACACTTTGGGATACTTTAAAATCTGTATTTAAAATTGACATAGTATAAATATTCTTTTGTAATGCACACTTTAAAACAAGAATCAAATGAGTGGATGGATAGTATTCAATACCATCCCAAAAAGTAATAAAAGCAATACTGAACAAATAAATACCCTAATTAAAAAGAACTATCCATATTTTATTTAGAAGAATTAGGGTTTTCATCGACTCACTTAGCCAAATTAATGACTCTTCTAGCTAAATTAATATCTCGTTTAGACAAATGGATTACCTAATTAATTAGACGTATTACTTACCTAGCCCTTATTCAAATATAAATTGCAATAGAAAAGGTTTACTCAGGAAAGTTGTCAATATAAGTTAATCGATTATGATATTATTTATCATATGGTTTACAGCCATTTAAATTGCAAAGTTGCACATTTAAATTCTATAACATGCCATATCAATGTAAACACAAAGTGTTTTGTTATTAGGAATAAATGGATTAAAGCCATTCATTTTTTAAAGATCAATTTATTTTTCAATAAAAATAGGGCATTATAATAAATCATTTTAACTCATCTAATACTTGGTACATTTTCTTTACCACTTCGGCTGAAGCACCATCATAATTATTTATAATTAACGCTAACGTGTAATCGGTACCTGTTAAACTAGTATGGTATCCTACAAAGCCTTTTACGCCGCCAATGGTGCCGCTTTTTAATTTCATGCCATTATACTCAGGTAAAGCACTATAAAAAGACGCAAACCAAGGCCTATTTCGTGCATATTGCAAAGCATTGACTAGGGCATTTGTTGTTATCCGATTTGTAGGCGATAAGCCACTTCCATCCTTTAAGTGTAAGGCACTACGTTCTATTCCTTTCTCTTCCCAAAAGTCTTTTAAAGCATTTAACCCCTTCTCGGTTACGCCTTCACCACTCATTGAATATCCTAGGGTTTTTACCAATGCTTCTCCATAAAGGTTAACACTTTTCTTTAAAAACCAATAATTTATACTATCTAAGGTGGGCGATTTGTAAGTGTAGAATATAGTATCGGCGTTACCTAATTTTAGTCCATCGGCAATTGATTCAAAACTATTGGTAATTACTTTATAGGAGATTCCTTTTGCGTTTAAGGCATTAAAAAGGGCTTTATCTATCTGATAATAAGGGTTGGGGGTAGCACCCGCAATTGTAATATTTTTATCGCTTGGTGGTATCGTTCCATTTGCAAAGCCTGTAATGGAATAAGGAGATAAATAGATGTTGGCGTTTTCTCCACTACCTAATTTACCTGTTTTAACCTTATTAATTAGTGCGGCTACCTCTAAATTAGGTTTAGTAGAAACAATAAGAGTTGAGTCTCCTTCATGTAAACCTGGTTTAAAAGTTAGGTCATATTGGTTTTCATACCAGTTTAAACCCCAGCAACCTGCACCATAATAATTGCCCATATCTTCCCAAGGCCATCCACCAGGTATTGGCTGTATGGAGAAACTACTACCATCTAATACAATATTTCCTTCAATTTTTTTAATACCCGTTTTACTTATTTCGTTAAGCCAAAGCGAAATAGTTGATGTGTCATTTGTATTAGTATAACGCCAACTACCCAATGTAGGGTCACCATAACCTTTTATGTACAAATTGCCAAATAGTACTCCGTTTTTAATAAAACCATCATAGCCTAGTTCTGTTTTATATTGATAGCTTGTACCTAATAAATCAAAAGCAGCAATACTTATTAATACTTTTTGGCAACTTGCAGGGGCAAGTCCCAGCTGACTATTATAATCAAATACCACTTCATTAGTCCTACTATTTACCACATACATACTGGTAATAGCATGTTTTAAAGTAGGGTCGGTAGTTAGCTTTTGTAGTGCAGTAGAAAGTTTATCATTAACTGGTTGTGCAGTTATAAAAGTAGAAATAAATAATAAAAGAGCGACAGCTTTGATGTGTTTCATCTTGTAATTGTAATTTGCACGAAAAATACAGTTTTACACAATACAATAAGCAAGAAGTATGAATATAAATTATGCAACCATCATTACCATTGGAGATGAACTTTTAATTGGGCAAGTAGTTGACACCAATAGTGCTTGGATGGCGCAAGAACTTAATAAAATTGGAATTCCTTTAAAGCATAGAGTGGCGGTAGGTGATAAGTGGGAGGATATTTGGAACTCATTGGACGAGGAAAGTAAACATGCCTCCATCATTTTGATTACGGGGGGATTAGGCCCAACTTCTGATGATATTACCAAGCCTTTGTTATGTAAATACTTTGGCGGTAATTTAATAGTACATCAACCTACACTTGAGTATGTAACACATCTTTTTAAAAACGTATTTAAGCGTCCTTTACAGGATATGAACAAGCGACAAGCCGAAGTGCCAGATAATTGTATTGTTTTAAGAAATGAAAGAGGTACTGCACCAGGGATGTTATTTGAAAAAGAAGGGAAGCTGTTTATATCGTTGCCAGGTGTACCTCACGAAATGAAATGGATAATGGAGAATGAGGTACTATCCTTGCTTCCCAAAAAGTTTAAATTGGCAAACATTGTACATAAAACTTTACTAACGGCAGGAATAGGGGAAAGTTTTTTAGCAGAATTGGTAAAAGAAGAGGAAGCTGCTTTACCATTTACTATTAAATTGGCATACTTACCCAATGCAGGAATGGTAAGACTTAGATTAACTGCTACAGGTGAGGACAAAGCACTTGTAGAAAAGGAATTAATCACTCACTTTAATAAATTAAAAACAAGGGTAAAAGAATATTTAGTTATTGATGAGGATCTACCTATCGAGGCTGCTATTGGAAGATTATTAATTGAAAAAGGTCACACACTCTCTACTGCCGAGAGTTGTACAGGAGGGTATATTTCACATTTAATAACTTCGATAGCAGGTGCCTCTGCTTACTTTAAAGGTAGTATTGTAAGTTATGATAACGAAATAAAACAAAATCTTATACAAGTGCCACAACAGGTATTAAATACAATGGGTGCGGTAAGTGAAGAAACCGTAAAGATTATGGCAGAAAATGTGAGAAGCATAATGAAAACAGATTATTGCATTGCGGTTAGTGGTATTATGGGACCAAATGGTGGTACAGTAGAAAAGCCTATTGGAATGGTTTGGATAGCAGTTGCCAGCAGTAAAAGTATATTGACTAAAAGATTTGATTTTAGATTTACAAGAGAAAGAAATATTCAATTAACTGCTATTAATGCAATAAATATGCTTAGAATTGCACTTTGTGGATAACCAATGAATAACTTTACATTTATTAAGACTATTTTTGGTTATTAAACAAGACAGGTACCAATAATTATTAGCTACATTATAATAATTAAGATACTAGCTTCTAAAAGTGAGAAAAAGAAAAATTTAGTCGTCAAAGACAAAAAAACAAATGGTTGTATGGCAATAGCTGAATTAATTATGCCTAAAATGGGCGAGAGTATTGTAGAAGCTACTATATTAAAGTGGCATAAACAAGTAGGCGATCATGTTAGATTGGACGAGACTGTGCTTGATATTGCTACAGATAAAGTAGATAGTGAAATACCTTCTCCAGTAGAGGGTAAGTTGATTGAAATACTTTATCCTGTAAATAATGTAGTAGCAGTAGGAAGTGTAATTGCCAAATTTGAAACAGATGTTACCGTTCATTCTCCAATTGCTACTGTTAAACAAATTCAACCCGAACCAATAACACAACAGCCCGTTTTTGTTTCCTCTCCTACAAAAGAAGTTGTAGCTTCAGTTGCACCTTTAACTACTGTTCACCATTCTTTAGCAGATGATATTCCCTTTCAACCTTACGCTTCACAAAACGTGGGTACTAACAATAGATTCTTTTCACCTTTAGTTTTAAACATTGCAAACAGTGAAGGAATTAGTTTGAGTGAACTAGAAAGAATTACAGGTACTGGTGCAGATGGAAGAGTTTCTAAAAAAGATATTGTTCAATACATTGCTGATAAGAGAGCCGGAAAAGTTGCTAGTTTTACTGCTACCCCTCAAATTACTCAACTACATCAACAAGCACCTATACATGAGTACCAACAACCTTCAATTGTAATACCTACTCCTATCCAGGAAGTTGTGATGCAGAAGGCGGTAGATGTTCCTACTTATATTCCTCCACAACCCATTGTTGTAGAAAAACCTTTAGTTTATCCTCAACCTATTGTGGAAGCACCTATTCAACAGCCAATAGTTGAGGCAATAAAGCATGAATTTGATCAACCTGTTTATCATCCAATTGTTGAACCAGTTTCTACTCACACTCATGTTACTCAACCTGTTGTTGAAGTTAATCAGTATCAACAATCCGAGCCTGTTCATACACCAATTGAGCACCCAATTGTAGAGCCTGTTGTACATCAAACGTATGTTTCACAACCAATTGTGGAGGCAATTACTCAACAATATGCCGAGCCAGTTTATGCACACGTTCATCAGCCAATTGTAGAGCCTATTGCACATCAAACGTATGTTACTCAACCAATTGTGGAGGCAATACCTCAGCAATATACAGAACCCGTTTATGCACCTGTTCAACAACCAATTGTAGAACCTGTTCCTTACACCGCTACAAGTGTTGGACCGTTATTGAGTCCCATTAATTTAGCTCCTCCGCATCAGGATACAGAAGTAGTTGTTTCAGCGCCTTTAATTCAACCTGCACCTCAGCAATATGTTGAGACCGTTACACCAAGCGCTCAACCAATAATAACTATGCCTACAGTTGAAAATGTTTTACCTACTTCTGTAGTTTCTGAAACAAAGGAGGATCAAGCATTTGTTCAAACTGCTGAACCTGTTATTACTCCTCAACCTATTATTGAAGAATTTATTGCTCCTATTGTAGAACCAATTAAAGAAAGTTTATTTACAAAAACTGCTGTAACAGAAGCTGCTCCATTAAACTTACAGCCTGTTTATATGGTTCCTCCACCAAATCCTACCATTCCATTGGTAACACTTGCAGATGGAGGTTCGGGTAAATACACTTCACCCAATTCTACACATCCATCTGGCAATGTAGAGATTATTGAAATGGATAGGATGCGTAAGCTGATATCTAAACACATGGTGGATAGTAAAAATACTAGTGCACATGTTACTAGTTTTACGGAGGCCGATGTTACCAACATGGTAATTTGGAGAGAAAGAGTTAAAGGAGATTTTGAACGAAGAGAAGGCACTAAACTAACATTTACACCAATGTTTATTGATTGTATAGTGCAAGTTTTAAAAAGATTCCCCTTATTAAATGCATCAGTAGAAGGGGATAAAATAATTATAAAGAAAGATTTAAATATTGGTATGGCCACTGCTTTACCTTCTGGTAATTTAATTGTTCCGGTAATAAAAGGAGCCGATCAATTAAACATTGTAGGGTTAAGTTATGCGGTTAATAAATTAGCAGCCGATGCTAGAAATAACCAATTAAAACCAGATGATGTAATGGGAGGCACCTTTACATTTACTAATGTAGGTACGTTTGGCACTTTAATGGGTACGCCAATTATTAATCAACCACAAGTTGCAATTCTTGCAGCAGGAATGATCAAAAAGCGTCCAGTAGTAATTGAATCACCTAATAATGATACAATTGGAATTAGACACATGATGTATCTGTCATTAAGTTATGATCATAGAATTATTGATGGTAGTATGGGTGCAGGATTCTTAACAGCGGTGGCTAAAGAATTTGAATCATGGGATCTTAACCGTACTTGGTATCATTATTTGTAATATTGGTTTTGTTGTTTGTTTTTATAAAAGCTGTTTCTTAAAAAGAAGCAGCCTTATTTTTTGGTATTAATCTCAAATTTCATTTTTTATTAGTATGCGAAAAAAACAGTTACAAAGAATAGAAAGAAACAAATTGGTCATTGAATATCTACAAGAAAGAATGGAAATAACCGAAACCAACAACGAGCTAGTTTATTTTTTAGATAAATTAATAAAAGATAACAAAAAAGCAGAGAAAACTTTAGTTGAATTATTACAAGATAATTTTATATACAACCCTTTAAAATTAAAGACTAAAAAAGAAGCAATTGCACAAGCATTAATATTATGTTCGAAAGCACAAAAGAACTTTAAATTATTAAAGGACGATTTATTGGTAGCTGCATTTAATCTTAAAATTAAATATTTTAATTGTTTAAAAGATGAGAAAGCTATCTATCGGCTAAATAGTGCTTTTGAATTATTAAATGAAAATAATTTTAAGTTGCTGCCCCAATTTGTTTCAATCGATGAGATAAATTCTTTTTTAAAAATGATAAATGAGTATTCTATTACAAAGGGTACTAGTAGACCCTCTAATATTGCTTCTGAAAAACTAAGAGCACAACTTAAAGCCGATTTAAAGCTTACTGAAACAGATATAAAATATATTCTGGAAGAATGTTTAAAGAATAAAAATAGTAATATTGATTTTTTTCAACCCTTAATTAAGCGCTGTACTCAAGTAGAAGAGGCAAACCAACCCTATAAAGTGTCAATAAAGGTTATTAATAGTTTAACAGGTATATCAATTGCTAAAGTAAGGGTTGCAATTATAGAAACGAATGAGGTAGGTTTTACAGATAATTATGGGTTAGTATATTTTGAGGCAAGCACCCGTAATGAAATTACTTTATTGATAAGTCACGAGTCTTACCAACAAAAATCGATAACCTTCTCTATGGAAAATAATAAACATAAGCGACTAAAAATTGAATTAATTCAGTTTCCTGCACTTTAAAGTAAAAATTATCAAAATCAAATCTTGAAAAATTGAATATAATATATATTTTAGAAAATATATATCATATTGCAAAAACTTCTATAAGTTTGCCTATTGATTTGTTTATTATATTGAATTTTTATTAATAAATGATAACTTATCTTATATAGGTTAAAAACGGCTTTAATAATAAATTTTGTAGATTATTCAAATATAACTTGCAGCCATGTGAATAGGTTTTTTTTAAACATTTTTCACTTAATCGAAAAACACAACATGAGTAGTGGTTTAAATTTAAAGAAGATTACAGCAGCAGGGCTGTTAGTTACAATTGGAATAATATTCGGCGACATTGGAACCTCTCCACTTTACGTTTTTAGTGCAATTATTGGGGTTAACAAAATAACTCCAGACTTAGTTTATGGTGGAATTTCTTGCGTTTTTTGGACGCTTACACTTCAAACAACTTTTAAATACATTTTACTCACGCTTCAAGCCGATAACAAGGGAGAAGGTGGTATCTTTTCACTTTATGCATTGGTTTGGCGTTACCGTCACTGGTTATATTTTCCCGCAATTGTAGGTGCTGGAACTCTACTTGCAGATGGGATTATTACCCCACCCATTTCTGTAGCCTCAGCCATTGAAGGTTTAAATGGGGTTCCAGGACTAGAAAGCATCATCGTTCCTGGAAATACCTTAACCATTAGCATCGTAATTATTATTATCTCCCTGCTTTTCTTTTTCCAACAATTTGGGACTAATGTGGTAGGTAGTTCATTTGGGCCAATCATGTGTGTATGGTTTGGTATGATTATGTTTTTGGGTGTAATTAATATTATTCATTATCCAGGAATATTGGCAGCTGTCAATCCGTATTATGGGATTAAGTTGTTAGCAGATCATAAAATAGGCGGGTTTTTTATACTAGGATCTGTTTTCTTGTGTACAACAGGTGCCGAGGCTTTGTATTCAGACTTGGGTCATTGTGGCAAAAAGAATATTCAAGTTAGTTGGATTTTTGTAAAAATAGCATTGTTAGCCAATTATTTTGGTCAAGCTGCATGGTTATTAAGATCCGATAATCATAGTTTGGCGCAGGATGCCCTTCACAATAAATATTTAGTATTTGGTAATAGTACACCACTTAATCCATTCTTCGAAATAATGCCACACTGGTTTTTGTTACCGGGTATCATTATATCTACTTTGGCAACTATTATTGCTAGTCAGGCATTAATTAGCGGATCTTTTACGTTAATAAGCGAAGCTGTGAGTATGAATTTTTGGCCTAAGATTACCATCAAATATCCTACTAATATAAGGGGGCAGATATATATACCAAGCATCAATTGGTTGTTATGGGCAGGTTGTGTGGGTATGATGTTATATTTTAAAGACAGCACGCAAATGCAGGCTGCTTATGGTTTTTCCATTACTGTAGCAATGTTAATGACCACTTTACTCATGTTCTATTACATGAAGTTTGTAAAGAAATGGGCTTCTGTTTTAATATTCCTAACCCTTATGGTATTTTTAACTGTTGAATTCTCTTTCTTCCTCGCAAACGTTTCTAAAATAAAAAATAGATGGCCGTTCTTGATATTCGAGGTTACGTTAATTTTCATCATGTACATTTGGTACAGAGCTAAAAAAATTACCGCTAGTTTTCTTCAGTTCGAAAATATTAAATCGTTTATTGACTCTTTACACGCTTTAAGTGGCAACAAAGAGGAAGCTAAGTATGCCACTCACTTGGTATACCTTACAAAATCGAACAATAAGAAAATAATTGAGAAGAGAGTATTAGAATCTATCTTAACCAAAAGACCTAAACGTGCAGATGTATATTGGTTTGTACATATAGACCGTACAGATGAACCTTATACAATGGAGTATAGTGTTGATGAAATTGAACACGATAAGATTATTAGAATTGAATTTAAATTAGGATTCCGTATTCAGCCGCGTGTACATTTATTGTTTAAAAAAGTAATGGAGGAAATGTTAGAGCATCATGAGTTGAATGTGGAAGCAAATGCAAATGAAAAAGTGTTAAATAAGCACAATATATCTGGAGATATTCGCTATGTAATTATTCAACGTTTCCTTTCTGTAGAAAACGAATTCTCATTAAGAGAAGGCTTTATATTAAATTCTTATTTTGCTATTTCTAGAATGGCTCAATCTGATAAAAAAGCTTATGGATTAGATTGGAGTGATACCATTGTTGAGAAGAGTCCATTGGTATTAGCACCCATTCAAAATATACCATTAAAGAGAATTGGGTATCATCCCGAAGGAATATAAATACACAAATAAAAAAAGAGGCTATCATTTAAATTGGTAGCCTCTTTTTTTTACTAGTAAGTTTTTTAATCTGTAATCACTGCTTAAAAGATTAATATATAAAAATTGTATACACTAATATTGTTATTCAAATCCCCTAATAATGATTCTAATTGTATCCGCTACACCAATGGAGTTTAATATTGCTCAATCGCATCTAAAAGGCGCTTCAAATATTATCTTTCACACTACGGGTGTTGGTATGTTAGCATCAGCGGTTTCATTAACTAAACTAGCTTTAAATCATCAGCCAAAACTTATTATTCAAGTTGGCATAGGTGGCTGCTTTGATGGCTCTATAGAACTTGGTAAAGTGGTGTTAGTAAAAGATGAAATATTAGGTGATACAGGCGTAGAAGAAAATAATGAATGGAAAGATTTATTTAATATGAAATTTGTAGCATCGAATGATGCACCATTTACAAATTGTAGATTAGTAAATACACAACTTTCTAAATATAATTATGCTCAACTACCAGAAGTTACAGCTATTACTGTAAACCAGATTACTACACAACAAGATAGAATTGAACAACTAGAAAGAATGTATAAACCCACCGTAGAAACTATGGAAGGTGCAGCTTTGCATTATGTTTGTAATGATTTAAATATACCCTACCTCCAAATTAGAGGGCTTAGTAATTATATTGGTGAACGCGATAAAAACAAATGGATGATAAAAGAAGCAGTGGAGCATGCAAACAAAGTGCTATTAGAAATCGTTGATATGTTTAATTATTCAAATGATTAAATGTTTTAAATGATTCCTAACCCCTAAGTGGGTAAATAACAAGCTGCAACTAAAAAGAATAGTAAATAATTGATGCAATAGATTCTTTTTTGAGCGTGTACAGGTCTTTAGTATATAATAGTAAATGTTTAACCTTTTTAATCATATTTATGAAACTCTCTCTAGGCTTTTCTCCCTGCCCTAACGATACTTTTATTTTTGATGCGCTTGTAAACAATAAAATTGATACAAAAGGTTTGGAATTTGATGTGCATCTGCAAGATGTACAAACCCTTAATGAATGGGCTAGGCAAGGTAAGCTAGATATAACAAAAATTAGTTATGGGGTATTACCCTTGGTTCTTGCTCAATATAATTTATTAAATAGTGGCGGTGCCTTAGGTAAAGGGGTGGGCCCATTATTAATTAGTAAAAAAGAAATTAAGGGTCATGTATTACAAGAAACGTTAAATAGTTACACTATTGCTGTACCGGGTATAAATACGACGGCCAATCTCTTGTTTTCTTTAGCCTTCCCGAATGCTAAGCGCAAAATTTTTCTTGTTTTTAACGAAATAGAAGAAGCGGTATTGAGTGGCAAAGTTGATGCAGGC
>Ga0208868_1000253_pt1 | contig 11942 bp, 14 predicted proteins | sample CryBogCBE23Oct07_FD_184583 | JGI IMG/M metagenome (GOLD analysis project Ga0208868, IMG submission 184583) | Freshwater microbial communities from Crystal Bog, Wisconsin, USA - CBE23Oct07 (SPAdes) (version 2) | ecosystem: Environmental > Aquatic > Freshwater > Lake | place: Crystal Bog... | reverse complement strand
ATTATACTCCGCATTATACCTGAAAAGTCATGGTTATCCTTGTGGATAACCATAGGTTATCCACGGGCGTGGAACCGACTTATCCACGCCGTATTATACTCCATGATTATACTAGTATAATACGGTGGATATCCATGAAGGATATCTACGGTCTAATCTAAGCTAACCGTGGTTATCCATAAGGTTATCCACGGACTTATCAGAGCTAACCGTGGTTATCCATAAGGTTATCCACGGACTTATCAAAGCTAACCGTGGTTATCCATTAGGTTATCCACGGACTTATCAAAGCCAACCGTGGTTATCCATTAGGTTATCCACGGACTCATCTAAGCCAACCGCGGATATCCGATTCTACCAACATTAGCTCCTCTTACTTATAGCCAAAACTCAAACGCAATCAAATTAGTTAACGAAGAATTAAATTAGGATATTAGCTTGCCATTGATTATCTCATTTCTAACCGAAATTCTCCAAATTTTTCTTCGCTTAAGCCCTGAAAAAAAGTACTCGTCATGGTCGGCTAAGTAGTTATTATTTTGATGTAAAACCTGGTTAATTTGGATTGTAGATCGAAGATATCAAATACGGGGCCAGCGTCTTTCTCGCTCTCCGACGCCGCGCTAAAGCGACCTGATATGTCGCTTCTACATAAATGGCGAGTAGCCTTTGTTGTCAGTCCCCATTCGGCGAAATACTCCGTTCTACACCCGCTTAAATATTCCCGTTCGTTCTTGGATATTGAGCGTCGCTGATCGGTTACCAGTCCCTCCAGTCTGTCAGCCCACTCCACAAGTCTCCCGCAGGTCGCAGTTCCGTAATGAACAAAACAGTACAAACCAGCAATGACAACGGCCTCGTTGTTTGGAGTCGTCACCTTTGTAAAATCCAGTAAACGATCCGCATCAAAGTCGAACATACCTAGTTTCAGAGCAATAGCCTCAATTATAGTTTGACATTTGAGCCTAACAATATAATAAAGAGGTGTAAGTAGTACTATAGAACTCGTCTGACAAATATTAATGCTCATTTACCATTGATAATCACAAGATCTGTTCTCATATTGACGCACCCTGAAAGACATTGGATGCTTTTCCTCAAAACACTTCTTATGTTCTCGAATAATATTCAAAAACTCATCCACTGTCCCTTTGTCATCGAGAAAGCATAAAAGAGAAGTCTTATTTCCACGCGACTTTGGCGCCCAGGAACCAATTGTGTTGAAGGAAGCAACCATGCGCTTTTTATGAGCACTTCCAATTTGATCAAACCAAGCCGTTATATCCGGATTTCTCATGATTAGTCGAATAACCTCCGGCATAATCAAGCATTTCCCATTTGCATCAACCTGTGTAGCACAATGCGCCAGATCCTAAAAGAAAACAATTATTCGATTATTTAATAGATATGAAAAATATAATTGATTGTACCTCCGATTTTACGTTCAAAACTCTCAATTTTTTTGCTTGTAGGCTGTACAAAAGCTTAACCAGAATATCCAAATGCTCCTTCAGCGGCAGAATTCTGTCTGCTTTAGTAAGATATACGTGATACGAGGTCTTCACGCTTTTAGATTGAACGCGGTTGTAGCGAGGAGCATTTAGTATTCGATTCTTCAGCTTTACGTCGATTTGAAACGTTTCGATTGGAAAATCGCATGGATCATTCGAGATGAACTGCGATCCTCTGACCACCATTGGATTGCTATCCTCTTCTCTTTCCTCATGTACTTCACACGGTGATTCTACTTCCTCCTCCTCTTCATCCGATGGGGGATCCGGAATTTCGGTAGTAACCACAGGAACACAACCGATAAAGCCCGTAACTTTGTGCTTCTTAACGTGATTGTTCCCTTTCATATTAAGAGAATTCTGCCTGTTCTCTTTATCTGTGGCCCCAATCTCATCAACTGGCTTAGAAGTAGAAGTTGCTTTAGAAGGAGGATAGTGATCAGGCTGTATTCCTCTGATGATTCGGGGTACAACACTTGGTGGTTCAGATGGCGTTGGTTCTTGATCTACATAGTCTTATTTATCATTAAAGCGAACGTAAGAGGAATAGTTTAGATTACCACCAAGTTCGTGCTCATTATCTTCATCTTCCAAGTTGATATGAGTTGATTGACGAGTGTTGATGCTATCTTCTGTCACACGAGAAGCGCTAATCTTCCTCGCCTTTGCTGCCGTCACAGATTTCCCCTTTCTTGAGCCTCTTACCATCTCGCTCCCTCTAATTCTTTTATGTTTTGAATTCAAAAAAATGCGTTGGTCCCCCGCCAAATCTCGTACCAATGGTACGAGATTTGGCGGGGGACTAACGTATCTGTAGCCATTCCATCAGCTTTTGTTTATTACTACCATGATAGGAACGCCGAGGAGATCAGAAAATGAGAACATAATGAATGATTCTTTAATTACTAATGATACTAATTTTGATTTTACAGCAATTCCAGAGAACTTAAAATTGAATTTGATGGCGTTAGCAAATCTTGAAAATTCTATTGGGGAGAGCTATGCCACAATCGCTAAACAAATCATATCTGAATTTCCTAACATTAGTGACGATGACGCGAACAGTTTAATAACTGATTTGTTTTTATATTATGCGCAATCTCATTTCCGAAATTGTGAATACGTTTACAACCAAAATTTTTCGGTTGAAGAAATCCCGGAATACAGAGTAATCTATTACTTTTACAATCTTGATGTGGGTAGTTTTAAAAGAAAACTACAAGTAAAAGGTAAATGTTTTTGCATATTTATTAAGAAGCAATTATTCAAGAAGTAATCGCTATACTAGGATCTCTGAGAGAGCAAGAACTGATCATTATCTATAACAAGGGTATTGCAGCATTTCAAAACTTCAAGAGATTTATTAAAAGGGAATTAGGACGAAAGAAGCTACGACTTCTGGATAACCAGCGTGATATATCTATGGATGAAGGACACGACCGAGCTAATTCTCAGCTTGAAAATCAATCACCGAATCCAATTTTCCCGGCAGAAAATGTATCAGTTATTGAGGAGCTCAGTGAAAATGACCTCTACAGTGATATTTCGTCGACCATAGAGGAAGATGTTGAAACAACTACCTCACTAGGAAAACGTAGACTCGGTAAGCTAAATATACTATTTTGTCCTTGTGATATATTAGTACAAGAAACCTCATTTGAGTTGCTTATCACTACAGAATCGTTTTCGGAAAGGATCAGCAAGATGAGAATCGATATGGATGCAGAGCAAGTACAACGAGCTGCTACAACTTATCCAACCAGCGTATTGCCGCAGGTCACCTCAGTATTTTCCACTTGTGAAGAAGTAGTTCCGCTGACGCCGTCTGCAACCAACGTTCTACCAATGCCCCTTCATAATGAAACAACCGCTCTAGAGACAGAACAAACGTTTCCTCCTCATCTACCTGACCTATTATCGACTTCAGACGACACTCATACATTATCTGGGGAGCAATTTTTACCATCAGTGATATGTGAACCTGTGCAAGTACTTTCCCCACCAGCCCCAGACATTGTGGTTGAAGAAGATGAAAATGCAATTATTTTTAGTAAAGGTATTCTATTCTTAGTTCAGCTCATATTCCTACATATGTAGTGACTATTGATCCATCAGGAGGTGGAAGGCGTGTTGTACCTAGCTCGCCCGCTACACCCCTCGACCGTATTAGGCGCAACAAATTTGGGTACAATCAAGCCCTATCGAACACAATCAGTGCCGCGATGGAGAAACTTAACTTGAAAGACGATCCTAAGAGGCCCTTATACCTTGCGGCTTCAGAACTACGTCGACGTTTACAATTGTTTGATACATTTTATGGGGTGTATAGTACGCTGCCTACGCTTAAAGTAGAATGTGTGGGCATATACTATGGAACTAAAGTTGCAAAATCTAAGGCTACCAAAGAACAACTCAACAGTCTATTCGTCTTTGATTTTAATTCTAAAATGTTTGTTGATGGTTACGATCACGTGGAGCAGCGTTGTCACTCATTTCTTCCGTATGTACAGGATGCTTTGGGGGTTCCTGGTTTTAGCAATAATATATATTCTGTCATTAAGGATGGTTTGGTCTACTTCTATTCAAACAGGGATCTCAGAGCAAATGAGGAGTATCTGTGGGAAAGGGATCCAACAGGCGAGTTCTACAAGACCCGTAGAAATCTTCTTCCGTATTCAATATGGCAGCAGGCGGAACATGTGTATTTTAAAGCAACAGTAAAAAATAACAAGCAGAAACCGATTCAGGACATTAATAACGATATAGTAAACAAAACGCCAGGTACGTAATATATATAATTCTAGTCTAATATTGCAAAGATACATTATTTCGGGTATAGACGATGATGACATTGTGGATTCTAGTGAAGACGATATGATATCTGTTGTTTCGTTCAAAAACATAACTCCTAAGAGAATGATCAACCTGGAAGTGGATCCAGCGACAAAAACAAATCTAAGAAGAATAATTCGCCTACTTGATCAAATAACTCTATGCAGCAATTTAATAATTAGTAGTCCAGTCGCAACCTCTTGTCTTGATGCAAAAGATGCGTCAAATGATAAATACTACCTCAGTCTAATATATTTACGGAATCAATTAATCGATGTGAATTCTGATATTATGAAGGCCATAAATAGTATCAATTCGCAGAAGCAATTTGACGCTTTCCGGGAACGAGTGTTAAAAAAAGTTGATAAAGCCAAGGAAGCAATAGATTTTGCTAAATCGTTCTTGGACTCACTCGTTGAAGTTCGACCCGAGTTAAATATAAGCGAGAAGTACCAGTGGGACATGATGTTCAGTTTAAAAAACGTCAATATGTTATATTATCACAATATCGTCAGTAAAACTTGGTGCAAAATGAATAGCTTGCAATGGCAGAATCTCTGTGCTACTACTTCGTCGGGTAAGTGCATTATCTCTGAAATGTTTTTAATGCATTATTAAATATCGTTGAATAAGGTTATCCTATTGGCATACATTATGTCTCTCATGAAACAGCCGTTCGACTCATTTTCTTGATACAAATCCTTGTCGAAGATTATGGCTTTGAAATAGAGAGTATTCTTGATTTAGGTGTAGGCTCGCCTTATTTAATTGGATCGATGAAAACCATTTGGACAGAGAGCGTAGCGATCGGAATTGACCTTCCTGAAGGTAATTTTTTTCATGACCTTTAACTATTACTTGTAGTTACTATTTTGATATGTAGTAATCGATGTAATTCAAAAAAAGTTGAGCTATGGTGGGGGTTTTGAAGTTTTGAAGCAGGTCGAATTTGAATCATTGGATTTAACAAAAAGGTTTGATTCAAAGACGAAGTCTAGACTACAGCAATGTGTCGTTATAACCAACTTTATTGGAAGCAAAACAATTGATGAAAACGTGATTAAGCATATATTACCGGAGTCGAAATGCCGTATCATTATGTTTAGAAATAAGACAGGGAAGTTTAGCGATATTCATACCAGCTGGTTAACAATGATGGGCTTCACAAAGTACCCAAAAGATATCATGGCCAGCCTAGAATTTAAGGTAAAGATAAACATATCCATGTATATTACTTTAAAAACTAAGACAATATGCTTATATTAGAACGATGATTATCGTATAGCAATCTTTTCCAGAACCTCTGAATACTCCGTTCCCAAGTTAAATGTTGGAAATCAAACTGGATTGCAAGAAAGGGAAGACGAAAACGTTTTCATTGACGAGGGGGATGATCTAAGCGATGTAGTGAGCTCGTACAAAACCAATAAAAGAAGATCTATGGGAGCGAAAGCAAAATCAACGGAGGTAGATATGCAAGTACTTCAGTTGAGAATGAAACAAATGGCATTAAAAGAAAAATTGGAGCTGATTGATTTGACGTTTGAGCAAAAAATAGAAGTGATCGATCTAATTGCAAATCAAGATGAAGATGTTAGAAAGCGATTACCTACTAGATCAGGGGGTTGTATCTTATGTGGCACTACAATGAGCTCGTCATTTAATCATGGTACTATGCAAGAGTCCTTAAATTTAAATTTATCAGCGTCAAATACAGAGATCCAACTAGGACGCCAGTTTGATAATGAAATTTGCAGTGCTGATTTAGCAGAATCTAATCGTATTTATTTACCCGACTTGGTTGGCGAGACAATGACAGAAATTAGTTCAAGAGGTAAATATATTCAATCTTTATATATACCTAATATCTAAAAATGATTATATTCATCATGTAGAAGAACCACCTCAATCAATCCACACGGAGGTCTCAACGGAAAAATCGAGTGCACTGTCTTCTTTAGCAGGTTATAGTTCTACGTCTGTGCTGGAGAATGAAGTAATTGGTTCGAAAGGTAAGAGATAATGATAAGTCGGTATATTTGATACTAACTTACATTTAGCAGCGAATTCTATGGAAAGAAGTCAGGCGATATTTTTGAATCGTGATATTATTATGTTATTGTTTAATCGCTTGGATATTGGCATCAATCACGTTCATTTAAATGCGCAGTACTATTATTCCTCTGATTATTACCGCGAAGTTCTTTTCAACGAGGAAAAACACTTGATTAGGATTCCTAATGTCCTAGTTAATTGTTATATAAACGTGGTGCTTGAATTTTTTTATTCAATCAAGGTAACATGTTGCTATTATGTGTTCATTTAATCTTTGTTATTTATTACTCTCATTCTAGTTGATGCATTTCTATATGGATATTGCTCCTGAGAATTCCGCTTTATGGCAACTGAAATTTCTTTTTAATGAGCTTGAGAGTAAAAAGACTTTGAACCAAAAGAAGTCTGTTACTCGAAAATTCTTAAAATCATTTTTCTTCAAAATTCCTGAACTAAGATTACCTAAATCTAGTAATGGTCATCAGGATGCTAATGAGCTATTTATCAAATTTTTCAATTTTATCGGTAGTTTGATAACAATTCCAATTTCCTCCGTGTATGCGGATACGGTGCCTTCAAGTACTCTATGTGATCAGGCTATACTGTTTTATTGTCAGTCAAGAAAAATTCCGGGCAATTTTAATATTTTCAATGAGCTATTTAACGTCGTTTGTTTACAAAAACTTACTTGTGAAGTGTGTGGTAGTTGCTCAGAAAAGTGGATAAATCTGAGTGAAATTAATTTGGAGGTTCCGTATGATGTCGAAGCACAAGGCATACAACTTCGTTCCCTTTTGCATTTACATTTTGCACCAGAAAAAGTGCTTTACAATTGTGAAGAGTGCATGATGTTGAACTTGACGCATACTAAAGAAGTTTTTCTCGTTCAATTACCACCGATATTGGTAAGTAAACAACAACAAATAAATAGTGCACTATTATATTTTGATTTTTTAAATTCCCCCAGAGACTAACTCTAAGCCGTTTTAAAAATGACTCAGTGACTAAGAAATGTGTTATGAATTCATCAAGAGTCAATTTTAACCGCCATGATTGCAAAAATTTACAAGAATTCGGAATACAATCAATGTCTTCATTATATTCGTATGATCCTAATTTATCTAGCCGTTCAACCGATTATGTATTGCATTCATTCTACTATTTTGAGAAGTATGGGACCGAGGAGAGCGGACACTATCGTTATATTCTTTGCAACGACGATGAAACTTTTCAACTAGTAAGTGACTGGGAAATATATAATATTCCTCGCTCAGAAGTCGTCCTTCCTAATGAAGAAAATGTTCACATTCATGAGGAACAATTGGGGTTATTACGTGCACTGGAATCATCTAGTAATGATGTTGATATTAACATCCTCGAGCATACCCAGCATATTGGCGGTGGTGTCTATAGTTTGTTTTATTGTGTTTCCTGACATGCGTTCGCTTTGTTTAATCTATTCTATATTGTTTTGTAATTAATTATATGTTACCTTATGAGGGATGGCGTTAAAGACTTGCATTACTAATTAGTATTCTTAATAGATTCTATATTAAATTGAGTAAAATAGATTGTATAGAATTTGATTTTAAATGTCGATACTTAGACGTACTTTATACTTTATCACTTCACTTTTGAGATTCAATATACAAACAAATAGACTTAAATAGGAACGTTTCATTCATAATTACAAAACTCCTCTTCGCTACTTTCACATTCTTCATCTCCTGCTTCAGATTCCTCCTCATACTCATTTTCATGCTCGAATGTGGATTGATTATAGTTATGAAGTACTTCTTCCATCTTGTTTTCTTCAAGGTGTGTATTCACAAGCACACTGATATCATCCAAGGGATTGGTGTCTCCATCGCGATCGAAAAAACACAAAGGCACAACATTAAAAACATCTAATACACTTGGAGACAATGGATTGAATTGATGTTCATTTCTATATTCAGGTACAACAAATACGGATTGCTCTATACTAGTCACGTTAACTATATTAAAAATAAAATTTTTATTATTACTATCCAGTTGCCAAGAGTAAGTTTTTCCAATTTTCAACTGTTTCTCTCTTATTAATACATTCGATTCCTTCAAAGTCTGTACAACACAAAATATCACTGGATCTTGTTCACAGTTATCGGTTCTCTTGAAAGCAAAGAATAATAGAATTCTTGCCAGAACTAGCTCTACCTTACCAGTCCATTGTGTCCAGTCTTCCTTGATCATCACAAAATCATACCGAGAAATATTGGATTGACTTCTTGCATTCACATTGAACCTTGGTGTTGCGAAAAAAGAAACTCCTCTATACAACACACCAAATGCAAAAAAAGCTTTATATTTGTCGCAATCGGTGTTGAAATTTTCGATCTCCTCCTGAATAAAATCTGAAAAATTCAAATCACTTAATATTTTCATTAGTTTCTCTGGGGTATTTATGGGTGCATAGCAACAAATATTAGTCCAACTTTCTATAGTTTCAATTTCATAAGTACTCAAATTCAAGGTTTTCAATTTTTGTACTCCAAAGTTGTTTAGTATACTAACATTATTACTTTGATCACCATTACCAGTGAACTCTTTGATAAGACTTCTTCTTCTTTGTTTATCATATACTCAAGATACTATTCGAAGCCGACGATTATGTGCCGTCTCAATGCTTTTATGTAGCATATCATGAGACATAGTTTCATGTCTTTTGCTTGTTCTATTCCAAATTGCCTTAGTAATACGGTTATGCCTCTCAAAATGATCAGTATTCGGTCCGTTGCAACTGCCCTTCATACGTATAAAATCTGGAATATGCATAATGTTATGAAGCTTCTTAATTCTATGCTTCCTATGTTCCCCATCGATATTGTACATTTCATGTAAAAGGTCCCATATTAGTACAAAACAGTCGTATAGTTTATGTATGTTCGTTTGAAGATTATCAATACTGCCGCTGTCAAAGTGCTTACGTTTGCATTCAAAGTATACATCTAGGAGTAATATAATGGCAACTTTCACTTTTTTCCCAGGATTTTTGATACTCACAGTGTTATTCCTAATGGTAAATGTACCATAATCAGGAATTACATCGTTTCCTAGGGCATACAGAATTTGGAACATAAGTGAAATAAAGCTAGTCGATCTAAAACCACCGAAAGATCCAGTAGCATGTAATACACCAGTAGAAGTACCACGTTCAGTATTATGTCTCATTATTCCACCTTTAAATCGAGTCCAGTTTAAATGAGGCATGGTACTGGTGTATGGAAAACGGTCAATGCGATCATCGAAAGTAATATGCTTTCCAATATACTGTTTATTATCGATTTGTGTTTTTATATCAAAGAGCTTATTGTTTCCAACATAGTAGACAATAGACATAACAAATTTTGCCATAGACTTCATGAGACCCCCACAAAATACGTGCAATAGATCCGGTCCAGTAAAATTGAAAATATGGCCTTCATATCCTAACGAACACATATGAAAAGGGCTTAGAATTGGATGAAAACATTTTAAATTGAGATCACCGAGAACCTTTTCTTCCTGTTTAGTTATTGATACTTTCCTCGAGACTTTATTAGCTATGACTTCTACATGTTTTATATCATCGTAAATTCTATCATTGTACCTTGAAATATGTGTATGTGCATTATATTTAGTACAGGCAAAAGTATCATACATACAATAAGTACAGCCATAACGCCCTTTCTCTTTAATTCCAACTACTTCATGCTGTTGTGGTAAATCTCCAGCAAAATATGCTATACACGGATAAAAGCACTTCACACCTTGGCCTAAAACATTCATTTTGATTCCACTAAGCCAATATTGTTGAATAGTATTCGCAATATATTCCCACACTGTTTTTGTCACGTGCAAATGAAACAATTTCAATTGTTTAGATGATTCATCTTTGGTTTTGTAAAGTCCTTGAAGATGTCTCAAAAGCTTGCCCTCATTAATTTTCTTCAAATTGGGAATATATGAAATTGTGCATTTACTAATATCTTGGGATAATAATTCATTAGAGAAGTTACCAGTCGTGCATAATACAGGGGTTATTTGATTATGGATGTTGTTGTTGAGCGCGATACAATCAGCATATAAAATAATTGGTAATATATGCCCAGTAGGATTTCGAGTACGAATAGTTTCCTCAGTCTTTTTGCACCAAAGCGACGACATTATATCACCTACTACACCATTTATGCATTCAACGTAATCAAATACAACGTCATCTCTCCATTTAAGCATAATTTCAGGATCAACTAGCAACTCTGCAATAAGTTCAATTGGATTTCGCAGATGTAGATGAAGAGGATCATGAATACCAATCTCGTCAACATTCCAATCTTCAAACCATTGTACGAGAATTGTTTTGTAATTATAGTGGCTCATATCATTATACACTGTATTTCTAATGCTATTTAGTGAACTTGGAATAGTGTTGTTAATATCATACCTAACATAAATGCTATTTATTATTTCTAACAGTTCTTTACCACCTTCATTACTTAAAGAATATTTGTTAGCGAATCCAAGGATCTTAATTATATCACTTTGCTTCTCCATCTTACAGTTAGAATCGCGTGAACAATCTCTGGATTCCAGTAATAGATTTATAAAAGAGTTTATGCATTTAATATTTAAAATATTTGTTCCATAGAGCTCCTTAACGAATCTCGCTTGGTAGGTCATTACACTTAAGTCACCATTGAGATCCTCTTCATCTTCACTTTGACTATTAACAATATCATGTTGATTATCCGAGGAATCTATTGCCTCAGTGAAGTAAGAAAATTCTTCGCTGTTGCTCTTACTATAACCCTTAACTGGTAATTTGAGATTTTCTGGTTCTGGTAGTTTTAGGGTTACTGAGGTACTTTGATTATTTTTATTTCGGGGTTGTGGAGAGGGCATTCCTAAATCGTGCTTCAGTTGCTTGTGGGTTATTGATTCCACGAATTTCGCTTTCCTTTTTCTCTGAGAATTTTCACTCAATTCTTTTGATGATTGAATCCTATTATATAAGAAATGACTACGTATGCAATCTTGTAATTTTTCATGTTTTGATAATCCGCTCTTTGTTTTAAACGTAAAGTTTTGTCCGGAGTTGTATTTTTCGCATGGGCGACATATATAACTCATTCCTGCCACAATAAAGCATAAACAAATTAATAAATTAGTTATCAGGAAAAATCATCTTAAGAATAAAGGAATAAAACTAGCAGATTCCTTTAAAATCAGAGATAAATATAAAAAAATGTCTCTCTATTTAAACGACACCAAATGCATGGAATTATGGGAAATCACGCATTAATAGAGGCGGAATAATACACAAATGAAGTAAGTCCACCTGTATTTCTTTTATTATTGTCCAAATTCTAAAGTATTCAATCGCAAATAAAGCACCACAAACTTAGTCGAAATTTTGTTTTAGGCCAAGGACAATCACGGGGTATAACAAAATCTTACAGGGATAATTACGGAGTATAATCAAAACATGGATAATTAACATCCGTAGTTATCCCTATTTTATTAACC
>Ga0208868_1000252_pt1 | contig 11947 bp, 11 predicted proteins | sample CryBogCBE23Oct07_FD_184583 | JGI IMG/M metagenome (GOLD analysis project Ga0208868, IMG submission 184583) | Freshwater microbial communities from Crystal Bog, Wisconsin, USA - CBE23Oct07 (SPAdes) (version 2) | ecosystem: Environmental > Aquatic > Freshwater > Lake | place: Crystal Bog... | reverse complement strand
CGCGCCGCTTAAAACCGGTCAAAAGGTTTCTACCGGAGCAATTTCGCTTATTATTTACTCATTTACCTCAGAAGGCGCTTTTAAAGTCCCATGTAGATCGGCCGCAAATTTTTCCAGCAGAAGGGCTCAAGCGTTTGCGCGTTGCTCTATTGAGCGGCTGTGTTCAAACAGTCCTTGATACAAGGATCAATGAATCGACTGACCGGTTGTTAACGCGGCTTGGGGTAGAGGTCGTCGTTGTAAAGGGTGTTGGATGTTGCGGGGCGGTGGCGCATCATTTGGGTAAAACAGCACAGTCGCACGGATTTGCGCGTCAGAATATTGAAGCCTGGTCGCGCGAAATTGACGGCGCAGGTCTTGATCATATCGTTTTTAATGCGTCTGGATGTGGAACGACTGTCAAGGATTATGGATTTTTGTTTCGAGATGATCCTTTGTTGCGGCTTAAGGCTGCAAAGATTTCCGAGCTTGCTGTCGACGTCAGCGAGCTCGTCAGTCAGCTTGGCTTTGCTCGAGTTTTAGAGCCTCAAATGTTGCGGGTGGCCTATCATTCGGCTTGCTCTCTGCAGCATGGTCAAAAGATTGTAGAAGAACCAATCGTTTTGTTGAGCAATGCGGGTTTTGATGTTGTTGCCGTTCCTGAAGGGCATATTTGCTGCGGATCTGCAGGCACATTTAATCTATTGCAAGTAGAGTTGTCTGAGCAGCTACGCAAAAGAAAACTATCTAATATCGCAACCATCAAGCCTGAGGTCATCGCTTGCGGCAATATGGGATGCATGCTGCAAATTTCTAAGGGCTCCTCAATACCCGTTGTTCATACTGTTGAGTTGCTCGATTGGGCCAGCGGTGGACCTAAGCCCGCAGCTTTAGAATCCTAACGCAGAAAACCAACAATATCCTTGACGGCATTCATGTTTTCTCGTGCGATGATACGCGCACGTTCAGAGCCTTCACGTAAGATTCTGTCAATATAGTCTTCATCTTCTCTTATCTGTCTCATCCGTTGTGTGATTGGCGAAAGGCTCGAGACAGCAACGTCAACTAAGGCGTTTTTGAATGTAGAAAAGTTTGCGCCGCCAAATTCATTTAAGATATCAGTTTTTGTTCGGCCTGAGAGCGCTGCGAAAATGCCAACGAGGTTATCTGCTTCTGCACGCCCCTCTAGGCCTTTTTCTTCAAGAGGCAGGGGTTCAGGATCCGTTTTAGCTTTTCGGATCTTTTGAGCAATCTGATCTGCGTCGTCAGAAAGATTTATGCGCGAATATTCTGACGCGTCAGATTTTGACATTTTTTTTGTGCCGTCTCTCAGGCTCATCACCCGTGTGGCAGGACCGGAGATTATTGGTTCTGGCAAGGGAAAGAAACTGTTTCCAAGGCCATTACGTTCAATAGAGGGCGCGAAGTCATTGTTAAATTTTTGAGCAATATCACGGGCAAGTTCAAGGTGTTGTTTCTGGTCGTCGCCGACTGGTACGTGTGTCGCGCGATAAATGAGTATATCTGCAGCCATAAGTACCGGATAATCAAGCAAGCCGACAGACGCATTCTCGCGATCCTTGCCGGCTTTATCTTTGAATTGCGTCATCCGATTTAGCCAGCCAATTCTTGCGACACAGTTTAGAACCCATGCAAGTTCAGCGTGTTCTGGTACTTGGCTTTGGTTGAAGACAATATTTTTGTTTGGATCAATGCCGCAGGCGATGAATGCTGCAGCAATTTCTCGAGTGTTGTTGCGCAATTCTGTTGGATCTTGCGGAACTGTAATGGCATGCAGATCAACAACGCAGTAGAGGCATTCAAAGCTTTTTTGCAATTCTACAAATTTAACAATCGCTCCTAGGTAGTTGCCCAAGTGTAGGTTGCCGGTGGATTGAACGCCTGAGAAAACGCGTTGAGGAAAGTTAGTCATTTGTTTGCCATTCAATTGGGAAGTCGTGTCTATAGGCCGCGCTGTTATCAATATTGCGTAAGCTTACATGCAAATAATTTTTTTTGCGAGTTCCTACAGGATAAATCGACTTAGATCATGATTTTTAGCTAGATCGCCAATATGTCTCTCAACATATTCTCCATCGATGACATAGCTTTTTCCAGCATGATCGGAGGCTGTAAAGCTGATTTCATCAAGAATGCGCTCCATAACAGTTTGGAGTCGACGTGCGCCGATATTTTCAACCGATGTGTTTACCGCGACAGCCACTCGCGCGATGGCAGAGATCGCGCATGGCGTGAAGTTTAATGTGACGCCCTCTGTATTGAGTAGGGCAATATATTGTTTTGTAAGACAGGCTTCTGTTTCAGTTAAAATTCGACGAAAGTCTTCTTCTTTTAAGGAAGCGAGTTCTACGCGAATTGGTAGTCTGCCCTGTAATTCAGGAAGCAGATCTGATGGTTTTGAGACATGAAAAGCGCCTGAGGCCACAAACAGCACATGGTCTGTTTTAACTTGACCATGCTTCGTCGTGACAGTTGTGCCTTCAATTAACGGCAGCAGATCTCTTTGTACCCCCTCACGAGATACATCTGCGCCGCTACGGCTTTCGCGGGCGCAGATTTTGTCCATTTCGTCGATAAATACGATCCCGTTATTCTCGACATCGTTTATTGCTTCTCTTATAGTTGCTTCTTGATCGATTAGCTTATCGCTTTCTTCTGCGAGCACCGGCGCCCGGGCGTCGTCCAATCTTATTTTTCGTAGCTTGCCTTTGCTCTGAAAGGTTTTATTGAAAAGATCCCCAATCGAGAAAGCCGAAACATTGGCTCCTGGCAGATTGGGCAGATCAAACATCGGCATATTTGAACTGCCGCTGGCAATCTCTATTTCAATTTCCTTGTCGTTTAATTCTCCCTCGCGCAAACGTTTGCGAAATGCATCGCGCGTTGTTGGAGATGATGCAGGACCAACTAAGGCGTCTAGTAAGCGTTCCTCAGTGGCTTGTTCAGCACGCGCCAAGACATCTTTTCGACGACGATCTTTGACCATTAAAATGGCCACCTCGGTTAAGTCGCGGATAATCTGTTCGACATCACGTCCCACATAGCCCACTTCTGTAAATTTGGTTGCTTCAACTTTCAAGAAAGGCGCGTTTGCTAGTTTTGCAAGACGACGCGCGATCTCAGTTTTTCCGCATCCTGTTGGGCCGATCATCAAAATATTTTTTGGTAATACTTCTTCTCTCATTGGGCCTTTTAACTGAAGCCGTCGCCAGCGATTACGCAGCGCGATGGCGACGGCGCGTTTTGCTTCCGTCTGCCCGACAATAAAGCGATCAAGCTCTGATACGATTTCACGCGGAGAGAATTCCGCCATGAGTTGTTCCTTTGACTAGAGTATAAGTGGTGGTGGGGTAGGTTAGATTTTTTCAACCACTATCGTGTGGTTTGTATAGACGCAAATATCTCCGGCTATCGTCATGGCGCGCCGGGCAATGGTTTCAGCGTCTGCTGGCGTGTCAAGTAAGGCGCGGCCCGCCGCTAGCGCATAATTTCCGCCAGAGCCAATCGCTGCAACGGCATTGCCATTTTCGCCCTCAGGTTCAAGAACATCGCCCGATCCGGTCAAAACGAGTCCGACGTCGCTGTCGGCCACAAGCATCATTGCTTCTAGGCGTCGCAAATAACGGTCCATGCGCCAATCCTTCGCCATTTCTACGCAGGCGCGCATTAGCTGTCCCGGGTATTGCTCGAGTTTGGTTTCAAGCCTCTCGAAAAGCGTGAAGGCGTCGGCCGTGGCTCCGGCAAAGCCGGCGATCACGTCGCCTTTACCCAGCCGGCGCACTTTGCGGGCGTTGCCTTTCATGATGGTCTGGCCAAGGCTAACCTGGCCATCGCCGGCGATAACTGTTTGTCCTTGTTTCCGAACGAGGATAATCGTTGTGGCGTGCATCTGAATTGATGTTGGGGGGGAGTTGGACATTTTCTCTTTCTGGTCGAGGTTGAAAATGCAATTAGAATTGATTGAGCCTTTCATCAAGTCCTGCTGTGGCGGATAACCTGCTGGACAAGAGACTTTACTGAATCTTATGTCTTTTCACGGCTAATTAGGCTTTATAGCCGCATTTACAATCCTGTTTTCCCGAAAGTCCCTTGCAAGTGGCGTGAATGCGATCAAATTGCTAGAACCTTCGCCGCTCCTGCTCCGGGCTTGGAGCGGACAACTTGAGAAAGCGACTTATCCATGCGTAGCGCGACGATCCAGCGCAATACTAATGAAACCAGCATCTCTGTCTTCATAAATTTGGATGGGACGGGGAAGGCTGAAATTTCCACAGGGATCGGATTTTTCGATCATATGTTAGACCAGATTGCACGTCATGCGCCGCTGGACCTGTCAGTCACAGCAAAGGGCGACTTGCATATTGATGGTCACCACTGCGTTGAAGATGTCGGGATTGCTATCGGTCAAGCCGTCGATCGCGCGTTGGCAGATCGCAAGGGCATCACGCGATATGGCGATGCTCACACGCCGTTGGATGAAGCCTTGACACGCGTCGTGGTTGACGTCTCAGGACGACCGTTCCTTGTTTATGATGTTGACTTCCCATCAGCGCGAATTGGTGAATTTGACACTGAACTTATGCGAGAGTTCTTCCAAGCCTTTGCGGTTCATGCCCGCATAGGTTTACATATTGACTGTTTGCGTGGGGTCAACAGCCACCACATAGCAGAAAGCGCTTACAAGGGGTTTGCGCGCGCTTTTGGTAAGGCTGTCACATTAGACCCGCGACGGTTACAAGGCGAGGCGCCATCCACAAAAGGCACGTTAACTGCTTAAGCCTCTCAAAGCCTCAGGAGCCAGGATCAAGGAGCAAGCCGCTATGGCGACTTATACAGTACATATGCCTCAGATGGCTGATAGTAAGGCGAGGCCTATTTCAGACATGCCTGAGAAAATAGTTTTCTTGCGTGATGGATTCTGCGTTCCTGCGTTTGTTTTCGGCCCTTTTTGGTTTTTTTGGTCAGGTGCTTGGGTAATCGGCTTGTTTTGGGGCGGGGTGATCATTGTGAGCGCAGCGCTAGCTTGGGCGCTGCATCTTCCAGAAGAATTCATGGTGTGGTTCGCTCTCTCCCTGGCCCTCTGGCAGGGGTTTGAGGGACGACGCCTGCTTGCTTGGTCCCTCCTGCGAAAGGGTTTTGTTGAAGAGGATATCGTTGTAAGCGAAACAGAAGAAGAGGCTGAAGAGGTGTTTTTTGCACGTTGGCATGCGTCCCCATCCTCTCCTAATGACTGGAGAATGGACGCGTGAGGACGGTAATTATTGATTACGGATCAGGTAACTTGCATTCTGCGCAAAAGGCTTTTGAACGCGCGTTAAAGGATAATGACCTTGGCGGCGAAGTCTTGATATCCAATGATGCTGATGAGGTGCGCAAAGCAGATAGAATTGTTTTGCCAGGCGTTGGAGCTTTTGCTGATTGTCGCCGTGGACTTTTAGCGCTGCCTGGTCTCCATGAAGCGCTTCAGGAATCTGTGATTGTTCGCGGTCGTCCTTTTCTTGGTATTTGTGTTGGCATGCAATTGATGGCGACACGTGGGCTTGAGCATACAGAAACATCAGGCCTAGATTGGATTGCCGGTGATGTTGTGGCGATCAGGCCTAATAATCCACTTTTAAAAATTCCGCATATGGGATGGAACACGCTGGACGTGGTCCATTCTCATCCAATCTTTTCTCATATTGCAATGGGCAATAAAGGATTACATGCCTATTTCGTGCATTCGTATCAATTAGCGCCGGCCAATCCTGAACATGTTTTAGCGCAGACACAATATGGCGCATCTCTGACAGCGGTAGTAGGGCGAGATAATCTCGTTGGCGTGCAGTTTCACCCAGAAAAAAGCCAAGGGTTTGGGCTTGCATTAATTGGGAATTTTTTGAGGTGGCGTCCGTGATATTGTTTCCAGCAATCGACCTCAAAGAAGGTCAATGCGTTCGGCTTGCGCAAGGAGATATGGCGCGAGCGACGATATTTAATCACAATCCGTTAGAGCAGGCGCGTGCTTTTGAGACGCAAGGATTTGAGTATCTGCATGTCGTTGATCTGGATGGCGCCTTCGCTGGCGCGCCTAGGAATGCGCAAGCAGTTGAGGCTATTCTTTCTGGATTGAAGATCCCTGTCCAGCTCGGAGGCGGCATTCGCGACATGCGTGTGCTTTCAAGTTGGCTGGATAAGGGTGTCGCCAGGGTTATTATTGGAACAGCAGCTGTAAATGATCCTTCTTTTGTGCGTGAGGCTGCAAGGCTGTATCCTGGGCGTGTTGCTGTTGGGATCGACGCGCGTGATGGCATGGTTGCCGTCGATGGCTGGGCGAGAGCAACGCAAATGTCAGCGCCCGATCTGGGAAAAAGTTTTGAAGATGCAGGCGTTGCAGCGATAATTTATACGGATATTTCGCGAGATGGCGTTCTCACGGGTCTTAATATCGAGGCCACGCTTGCTCTTGCGCATAGTCTAGACATACCCGTTATTGCTTCCGGCGGGCTTGCCTCCATACTCGACGTTGAAAGGTTGTTGTTGCCTGATTGTGCCCGTCTTGCTGGGGCCATCACAGGGCGCGCCCTTTATGATGGACGGCTGGATCCAGCTGAGGCCTTGAGCCTCATTCGTAATGCAGGAAAAAAATCGGTTGGGTCTGATGCTTAAAGCGCGTCTCATCCCATGCCTTGACGTGAAAGATGGCAGAGTTGTCAAAGGCGTAAATTTTGTTGATTTACGTGATGCTGGCGATCCGGTTGAGTGCGCCGTAGCTTATGACGCAGCTGGAGCGGATGAACTTTGTTTCCTTGACATAACGGCAAGTCATGAAAACCGCGGAATTTTATTAGATGTCGTTAAACGCACTGCCGAAGCGTGTTTTATGCCGCTGACCGTCGGGGGTGGCATTAGATCTCTTGACGATATTCGCCGACTTCTGCTGGCTGGGGCAGACAAAGTGTCGATTAATTCTGCTGCAGTCGCGGATCGGGAGTTTGTTCGCTCTGCTGCAGAGAAGTTTGGGTCGCAATGTATCGTTGTCGCGATTGACGCTAAGCTGATAGCGGCTAATCGATGGGAAATTTTCACTCATGGGGGGCGACGGGCCACAGGAATTGATGCGATTGAATTTGCAGCTGACATGACATTGCGCGGAGCTGGCGAAATTCTGCTCACATCCATGGATCAAGATGGCACAAAAAGTGGGTTTGATATTGAACTAACGCGTCAGGTTGCTGACCTCGTCTCTGTTCCTGTCATTGCATCGGGCGGCGTTGGGGTGCTTGATCATCTTGTTGCCGGCATCTGCGATGGACATGCTTCAGCGGTTCTTGCTGCGTCAATTTTTCATTTTGGCGAATACTCAATCCCACAAGCAAAACGTTATATGGCGGCAGCAGGTTTGCCAATGCGTTTGGACGGACTGGAGATAGTATGAGTTTTTCTCTTGATGACTTATCGGGATTAATTCAATCGCGCCGGAGCGATCAGGCGTCGACATCTTATACAAAGAGCTTGTTTGATGCAGGCGTCTCCAGGATCGCTAAAAAATTTGGCGAGGAAGCAGTTGAAGCTGTCATTGCAGCCATAGAGGGGGATCGAACGGCGCTGACATCCGAGGCCGCGGATGTGTTGTATCATTTGCTTGTCTTATTAGAGGCGCGTAACATTGCGCTATCAGATGTCATCACTGAGCTTGAGAGACGCACAAGTCAGTCTGGACACGCAGAAAAGGCGGCCCGCGAGGATGTAAGGTGACAGACGGCCTGAGTTTTAGGAACGACGTTGCATTCTCTCCATATCGTCGATTTACACGCTCGGAGTGGGCGCAATTGCGCGCCGATACGCCTCTAACGCTTACGATTGAAGATCTCACCCGCTTAAAGTCGCTTGGCGATCCAATCTCTCTTGAAGAAGTCATCGAGATTTATTTGCCGCTTTCGCGCTTATTAGCGCTCTATGTTGCTGCGACGCAGGGCTTATTTAAAGCTACGCAGCGATTTCTTGGAGCCGAGGATGGGAAGGTTCCATATATTATTGGCGTCGCGGGTTCTGTTGCTGTTGGCAAATCAACCACGGCGCGTGTGTTGCGGGCGCTGCTTTCGCGATGGCCAAATACGCCAAAAGTTGATCTGATAACAACTGACGGTTTTTTGCTTCCCAATATTGTGTTGGAGCGTGAAGGGTTAATGGAAAGAAAGGGCTTTCCTGAAAGTTATGATAACAAAAGGTTGCTACGCTTCCTGTCTGACATGAAAGCGGGTCAGCGCCAGGTAACAGCGCCAGTTTATTCTCATCTTGTTTATGATGTGATTGAGAACGAGACAATTACCATTGATCGACCTGATATCCTCATTGTAGAAGGCGTTAACGTATTGGCTGCGCGTCCGTCGCGTCAGCCGCGCGACATACCATTTGTTTCTGATTTTTTTGATTTTTCTGTTTATCTTGATGCCCCAGAGATGGTTCTCGAGCAGTGGTATGTTGATCGTTTCCTCAATCTTCGAGAGACAGCCTTTCGCGATCCGCGTTCCTATTTTGCTAAATATGCAGAGTTATCGGATCTTGACGCTGTTAATATCGCTAAAGACATCTGGACAAGGATTAATCTTGAAAATCTACGCAACAATATTGGCCCTACACGACCCCGTGCGAGCTTGATACTCACAAAAGGGGTAGATCACCGTATTGAGGAAGTTGCTTTACGCAAATTATAGCTACCCCCTTCGTTTTAGACGAAGGGGGCGCTTGATTTACGCGGCGCCAGCGGCTTTTTGATGCAACAGTCGCTCTGCCCCCTGCGTGCTTTTGCTCTGCTTGCCATCAATAATTAGTCCCTTGTCATCCGCCGAAACAGTAACAGTGGCGCCATCTAATATGTCGCCAGCGAGTATTTTTTCAGCGAGAGCGTCTTGCAATTCTTTTTGCATAACGCGTTTAAGGGGGCGCGCGCCATACGCAGGATCATAGCCTCTATCAGCCAGCCAATCGCGGGCCTTGGCGTCAGGATGCAATTTAATCTTACGATCATCGAGCAGTTTTGTCAGTCTATTGAACTGAATTTCTACAATTGAGCCCATATCGATGCGTCTAAGTCTGTGAAACAGGATGACCTCATCAATACGATTGAGAAATTCAGGACGAAAATGACTACGCACGACATTCATTACTTCAGCATAGACAGCGCTTGAGTCTTCGCCCTCTTGCTGCATAACAAGCAATTCAGCGCCAAGATTTGACGTCATAATGATCAGCGTATTCTTGAAGTCGACAGTGCGCCCTTGTCCGTCGGTTAGGCGGCCATCATCAAGAACTTGCAATAAGATATTAAAGACATCTGGATGCGCCTTTTCGATTTCGTCAAAGAGCACAACTTGATAGGGTCTCCTGCGTACAGCTTCTGTTAGCGCACCGCCTTCTTCATATCCAACATAGCCAGGAGGGGCGCCGATAAGTCGTGAAACAGAGTGCTTTTCCATATATTCCGACATGTCGAGACGAACCATTGCGGTTTCATCATCGAACAAAAAGTTTGCCAGAGCCTTCGTTAATTCCGTTTTTCCAACACCAGTTGGACCAAGAAAGATGAAACTTCCGATCGGACGATTAGGGTCTTGTAATCCAGCGCGAGCGCGACGAACGGCTGTGGAAACAGCTGTTACAGCCTCTCTTTGGCCGACAACGCGTTTAGCAAGCTCAACTTCCATGTTCAGGAGTTTCTCGCGCTCACCTTCAAGCATTTTATCAACAGGCACGCCTGTCCAACGGGAAATAACCTGCGCAATATGATCCGCCGTCACAACTTCTTCGACGAGGACGCCTGCTTTATCTTCTGTGGAGGCAAGTTTTTTCTCTAAGTCAGGTATAACACTATAGGTAAGTTCGCCAGCGCGCTGATACTCGCCGCGTCGCTGTGCTTGGGCAAGTTCATTTCTCGCGATTTCAAGTTGTTCTTTTAGTTTTTGAGCGCTACCAAGTTTGTCTTTTTCCGCTCGCCAGCGAGCCGTGAGCGCAGCAGATTTCTCTTCTAGCTCAGCAAGTTCTTCCTCTAATTTTTTAAGGCGGTCTTTTGATGCGACGTCGTGTTCTCTCTTCAGAGCTTCTTGTTCAATCTTGAGTTGCATGATGCGACGATCAAACTCGTCAAGCTCTTCGGGTTTCGAGTCAATTTGCATCCGTAAGCGAGATGATGCTTCATCAACCAGATCGATCGCTTTATCAGGAAGAAACCGGTCAGCAATATATCTGTTTGATAAGGTTGCTGCGGCAACAATTGCAGCGTCTGAAACGCGAACCCCGTGATGCAATTCGTACTTTTCTTTAAGTCCTCTCAAAATTGAGATTGTGTCTTCCACAGTTGGCTCATTAACAAATACTGGCTGGAAACGTCTGGCGAGAGCTGCGTCTTTCTCAACATGTTTACGATACTCATCGAGGGTTGTCGCACCGACGCAGTGGAGTTCTCCCCGCGCTAATGCTGGCTTAAGGAGATTTGAGGCATCCATGGCGCCATCAGATTTACCTGCGCCCACAAGCGTATGCATCTCGTCAATAAATAAGATAATTTCCCCGTCTGCCGCCGTCACTTCGTTCAGCACAGCCTTCAGACGCTCTTCAAACTCTCCGCGGTATTTTGCCCCAGCGATAAGAGAACCCATGTCGAGGGCGAGTAATTTTTTGTTTTCAAGAGATTCTGGTACGTCGCCGTTTACGATTCGTAACGCCAAGCCTTCAACAATGGCTGTTTTGCCGACGCCTGGTTCCCCAATCAAAACAGGATTATTTTTTGTGCGACGGGAGAGGACTTGGATCGTTCTGCGGATTTCTTCGTCACGACCAATCACGGGATCAAGCTTACCTTCACGAGCAGCCTCTGTTAGATCCCGAGCGTATTTTTTCAAGGCGTCATAGGCATTCTCGGCTGAAGCGGAGTCAGCGGTTCGTCCTTTGCGAAGCTCTTCAATTGCAGCATTGAGCGACTGCGGCGTAATGCCAGCTTCCTTAAGGATGCGTGAAGCTTCGGTATCATTTTCCATTGCAAGCGCGAGAAGCAAGCGTTCGACCGTAACATAAGAGTCGCCGGACTTCTGGGCGATTTTTTCAGCTGTGCTGAAGACGCGCGCCAAGGCAGGCGCAAGATAGATCTGGCCGGCGCCGGAACCGCCGACCCTTGGTAGTTTGGCGAGAGAAGCGTCGACTTTTGTGAGTGCGTCGCGAGAGCGACCGCCTGCACGCTCAATGAGGCCGGCTGAGAGACCTTGCTCGTCGTCAAGCAGAACCTTCAAAAGATGCTCTGGGGTAAATTGCTGGTTCTCATCCCTGACAGCAAGAGACTGCGCTGACTGAATAAATCCGCGCGCGCGTTCTGTATATTTATCAAAATTCATATCGACTTCCTTTCAGACGCGGGACCCCCACCGCGGCGGCAAGTCCAGCATCGAACAACTCCTGGCCCCATAAGGCGACCCACTTTCATGATATGGGAAGGCTTTCGAGCTGATAAAAGAGGAGATTTCATGAGAGTGTACCCTTTTTGTTTTTTTTAATTCGTCGTGGCATCATCATGGTAATCTTGGAGATATTGAGTGCGTGTATCATCTCTTTACCGTTATCCTGTTAAGGGATTGTCTGCCGAGCCAATTGACTGGGTAGAGCTTACTCAGGGTGATTTCTTCCCATATGATCGGCTCTATGCGCTGGAAAATGGTCCGTCAGGTTTTCATCCTGACGCGCCAGAGCATCAGCCAAAAATCAAATTTCTAATGCTCATGAAAAATGCATCCCTTGCCGGACTCAAAACTCAATATGAGGAAAGAGAAAGTATTTTAAGTATCCTACATCAGGGAAAGATTATGGTGAAGGAGAGCTTGGCGAGTGCGCCTGGGAGGCGGGAGATAGAAAATTTTTTAACTCACTATTTAGGGCAGGAAATTCGCGGCCCCGTGCGACTTCTCAAGGCCCCAGAGGG
>Ga0208868_1000248_pt1 | contig 12067 bp, 12 predicted proteins | sample CryBogCBE23Oct07_FD_184583 | JGI IMG/M metagenome (GOLD analysis project Ga0208868, IMG submission 184583) | Freshwater microbial communities from Crystal Bog, Wisconsin, USA - CBE23Oct07 (SPAdes) (version 2) | ecosystem: Environmental > Aquatic > Freshwater > Lake | place: Crystal Bog... | reverse complement strand
GAGTGCGAAGTGGTTGTATCATTCAGTTAAAATATCGTGTAGAGTAGGAAGCCCGATGCGTAGTAATCCGAGCGCGCTTGTCATATTGCGCGCGTGGGCGATACGTATATGGCATTTTCTCTTATGCTCTATTGTTATCTTCGGTGCTCTTTTTTCTACAAATTTTCAAGAGTGTTTTTTTATTTTAGGTCTGCTTCTTTTTATCTTAGTTTCTCAGCGTGTATATGAATGCTGTATATTTACTCAATACGAAAAAATGGATGGATTTCCAAGTATGTCTGAAATTATGAAAAAAATAGTATTACCCAATGATGCGTCAGTGTCACTTGAGTCCTTTGAACTTATGCTTGCTAATATATTCGTATTTATCCTTGGGTTTCGTATGATATCAATGGCGGTAATACCACCAAAAATACTCTTCGCCTAATTATTTCTTTCTAAACACCATTTCGAGCACAAAAAGTTGGCTCGGATTGCGCGCCGGCAATATCTTATACTGTCTAGGATACTGCCGAATCGAATGGAGCAGACGCACTTCGCACCAGTGTTGGTAATTCGCTTTTTCCTCCTCGCTTTTCGTTTTTGTGGTTTTCCACTCCCGTAAATTCTTATTATGCCACGCAACGCCATAACGGTCAACTCCATTCCCATCATCTATAGGGACTAGCGCAACGGGAAAATTCTCCCAAATACCCTTACGTAGTTTTAGATCTGGTGCCTTATAGTCATCTAAGATTTTCTTGATATCTGACGTATTCTTATTGTGTCGAGTGTTATTTTTGTTGGGTTTATTATTAGATTTATTCTTACGTGTCACATTCATTGCCATATTTCCCCATTTTATATTTCCTCTCATCATTGCCTGGTAAATAGGGTCATTCGCGAGTGCCGTTGCTAAATTTTTTGGCGATGGCATATCTTACAATATATGTTTATTTATTACGCCAATCGTCCTGCTTTGGTCTTAGTAGTTCATACGCTTGTAGCGATTGAATATCTGTACCTGTTTTCGGTGGTAGCCAACGGTCTTGAAACTGTCGTTGCGTAAGAGAACGGTCTGTATCCACTCCCAAATCACGATTATCTTCAAATACCGCAGCCTTCAATTCACGTATAATATTACGGGATCCTTCACCCTCAGCATCCAATCGCTGCATATAAGGATTCTTAGATATCTCTTTTGCCGGATGTATAATAGGACCTGGGGGCGGGGGTACGCCTAACGAATTTGCAGTGGCAGGTCCTCGCTCAGGATTCGGTATATATTCAGGTTGATTGCGATACTGAACGGTATTTGTACGCGACGGAATCGGATTCATATCCATATATGCCGGAGGGTTACGTTGGAGATTCGATGATGAGACTTGTGTCGGCGGTGTAGCATGGAAAAAATCCCACGCACGGCTATTAATCGCATCGCGAGCATTATACTCTTTACGTATTCTCAAAATAGGGCAACTTTGAGGCAGGGCGGTTGGATCGTGAAGACCAGGATAGCCAAACCGCTTTGAGCGTTCATAGGCATCCCATCGTGCCTCCAGCGAGTCATCCATTCTATCTTTGGTAATGTTCTGTTTTATTTATACTAACGTCATTCCTGAAAGTTCCTTCAGATACCGTAGGCTCATTGTTTCCACTAGGAGACCGTTCGCGTAAATACCATAGTTCATATAGTAATTCTCGTTCTCTAGAGCAAGATGCCAAATTGTAAATACCCCCTCGGTTGTGTAAGGCTCGGCACGCTCATCCACCGCTGCAATAAGGCGATACTTCTTATCTGTAACATAAATATCACCCATATGTTCAAGGCTGAGTTTACGCTGCTCCTCGGTTAGCGTATCGACTAGAATTGAATGCTGTCCCGTTATGATAAGGTCCTCGGTGAGTTCAGGGTAGTTCTTTATGGGGCAGCGGTAGAGTCGGTTTGTGGACCGTGAAGTGTTCGAAGGATTGTAAATCTTGGAATGTCCTATCATTGCTACCGGCTTGAATCCGTCACGGGACGTCTTGACTAGGGTGCCGTTACGGAGGGTTTCTACTGGACGATATTCCTCCTTGCCTTCAACCATGCAGAGAATCTTTGAGCCTTCAAGGAAGCAAGGATATGGAGTGGGGTATAAACGATACAATCCACTTTGATCGGTAAATGTATGACCTTCAAAAAACGGACCTGTTCCTACAGTTGCTATAGGTCCGGTACCAACTAACCAGCCACGTCCACCTACAGGATTACTCACTGAAGCTACATACGCACACCCTGGAGGACTAATTGTTGAACAGCCTGCCGAACTTATTGTCCATGGATTAGCTGCACTGGTGAGGACACCAGCAATTTGATTAATCGCGACCTGAGCATCATTTTCAGTTAAATAATAATTTATATTATACCCTACCATGTTTTTTTTACTTAGATTATAGAAATAAATAAACTCGGGATTGCGCGCCGAACTATAACACTGAGTGACGTTCTAAACCTTTGACGTATAAGTATTAATAATAAGATGTTTCGGGTAAAGACACGAAGAGTAAAGCGCGCAACGTCTCCTCTACCTGTTATACCTGTATCGCCGCCCATAAAGTCTATAACGGATATATCAGGAAGTATATTATCACATATTGATATATCAGGTGCGCCTGTTGCGACTGTTGCGCCTATTACGGATGCCGCACCTACGCCTACGACTCTTATGGGACGTCTTACAAATTTCTTTGAGGCAGAATCGCACGCTGCCTCTACAACAAAGCCATGGTTGCGACTTGAGCGTGGATTACGCCTCCAAAAACTACGCACCTTTGCGGAATCATATCCAGGATTATCAACAGAAGAAAAGGAGAATTTGAATAAGGCGCTTGTAAAGGCAAATGATTCAAAACTACTGAATACGAAACAACAACTTGTTTACGAGGAGGGTAAAATCTTAAGCATTCGCGGTTTAAAAATAATACGCGATGGAGATCCAACACACTCCGCGTCCTTCAAAATTGAAGTACACCGACAGACAAAAAAGCGAGGAACGAGTGATTCATGACACAAATAAAATGTCTTCTAATATAGGAATGCCGTATTCTGCGTCTATTCAATGGCTGGATGATTGGATAGCCGCAGATCCTCCCACGCTTATCGACGAATACGACTTTATCGACTGGATGGAACAATCTATGAGCGATGCGAATAAATTCTTCATTCATAACGCGTTTAAATCAGCGCGCGCAAAGAACGACGCGATTCTTATACTCCGCGCAGTATATTATGAATATTTCCTCTTTCAAAAAGAACTCGCACTTATGAATTTAGTGGCACGCCCCGAAAATGTTGCGCGGCTCAAAGAACTTCCCCAGTCCGCACAGAAATCGGCTGCCTGGCATAATGAAGCCCTTGACCTTCTAACAGGGCACGAGTTTGGTTCGGTTGTATACGGTACCGAAAGTGGGCGAAATCTTGTAATGGCAAAGAAATGCGGAACTCCCGTAGTTGTAAATGAGCACGAGCCAGAACAAGTCGGCTCCTCACAAACCGTCTATACATTTGATGCCGATGGTAAGTTATCTGCGTTCAAATGGGGATGGCGGTTTGAGCCAGTTGTGCGTGACCTTTACGAGCGCTGTTTTTCGGGAGGCGGTGTATTTGATGGTCTCGGTCGTATTCGCCATCCGTTTCTGCCTCGACTTGCTGCATCACCTGATGGACTTATTACCAGCGGACCCCGGTGCGGACGCCTAGTCGAAATTAAGTCACCTATTACTCGTGAGTTAAACGGTATCATACCAGCGGATTATTACTGTCAAATGCAACTTCAGGCGGAGGTGTGCGATGTAGACGCCGTTGACTACATTGAAATGCGATTTACCTCCGTTATGCTGAAAGATGCGAAGTATTCGACAAAAGTAGGCGCAAAGAACCCTTGGATGGGTAAAATCTATGTTGTCGCAAAACCGCCTGCAATAGTTGCGGTAGAAAAGGAGGAAGGAACCGTCATGGAAGAGAAATATGATATGGAATCGTACGAATATAGATACAGTCCGCTGTTTTCTTCCACCGAGGCGGGATTTACCGAATGTTGTGCCTGGACTCCTAACGATATAGATGGACTTGTTGTACTCGAACAGACGATTTGGTACGTTTACGATTATTTTACAACTACGGTTGTGCGTAATCGCCGTTGGTGGGCTGAAGTGGGTCAGCCGGCATACGAGCAGTTTTGGCGTGATGTTGAATTGGCACGCGTTGATAAACGATTTGGTGAGAAAGCAATGTTTGTCTCTGAGCCCGATACTGACTCGGACTTCGAGCCATCTGTCGTACCCGCACAAGCAGCCACTGGTACAGGTTGGCTCGGAGTAGACTCAGATTAGTATATAAAGATATAACAATTTGTATAAACAAATGAGTGTTTTTATACAAATTGGTACAAATAACGGCAATGATAATTTTCGTAAACTTGTTCTAAAACATAAACCCAGTCGTGTAATTTTAATTGAACCAAATTCGAATCTTTATGAGTCAATTCGTAAAAACTATCAAGATATTCCTAATGTAACAATTTTGAATAGAGCCATTTGTTACGAAGACAATAAGCCGGTTGAGTTATATATTGCTAAAGAATACAGTGACGCACATTTTTCACTTCTACCGATGAATGATTGGGGGAGACAAATCGGATATGGTAAAAATTACAGCAAACAGTATTCGATTTGATACTCTTTGCTCTATTCTGAATATTTCAGAGATTGATTATTTACAAATAGATACAGAAGGCTTTGATAGTGAAATTATTGATATGATCGATTTTAATACATATACTATTCATCAACTCCGTTACGAAGCTTGGGGATTTGATACAGAAGCATTTACAAAACACAACGAGGATAAGGCGTATAAACTCGGCAAAGCAGGAATGGAACAAACCGCAAATAAACTCGCTGCTTACCGCTATACACTTAATAATATTAGCGATGAAGACGGAAATGATATTATTGCAAGTCGTAAATGTCTAGAGGAACTTATAGAATTTTACAAGATTACTTAGCGCACTGGGTTCTACGAGGGTAGTTTGTACCTGTCGCCGGCGTTTGTCCTATTCCGCCCGTGGACGGAGCGTAGAACGTACCTAAAAACTCGTGAAACGGGGCAGAGCACGAATCGGGATACTTTCTGGGATAGTTATTGGTGCGTTGTAAGTAATTCCGGGTCTTCTTTAGCACTTCACCGGCATCAGTTTGATAACATACCTGCGACGTTGTCTTATCCCAGGCTGCCTCCGCTTCTAACATAGTTAAGGGTTGGAGCATCGGTGATAAGAGTTTTTCCGTAGATACCGAGAACGCATTGCCTGGCGAAAGGGAATCTGGCTCATTTGCGCCTGTTGGCAGCTTATCGGTCGATGTCTCATATTTCCAGTCCTTGAACCAAAAACGATTGTTATTTAAGTCTTCAACTGCCTGGAATCCTTCGTGTAGGCGGAACTTATTCAGATTCGATAGCCCTACAAGTGCGACGGCAAATACCGTAAACGAAAATATAAGCCAATTTACAGCCACCATCTTGTTAAGGGGTGCGGTAAAAAATTGAGTTCCGCGGTGCGTCCGAAATGGCTCAACACATTTCATAACAATGGATCAGAATATGCATGTTGTGAAGCGCGACGGACGCCGAGAAGAGGTTGCGTTCGAAAAAGTACAAGAACGTATCACAAAAGCCGCTGCGGGGCTGACCGTCAATCCTACGAAAGTCGCCCAGGGCGTCCTTACGCGTATTGTAGATGGTATCACAACGACCGAGCTCGACAATATTACGGCAAGCCTGGCTTACTCCTGGTCCACAATCCATCCCGACTATGCCGATCTTGCCAGCCAAATTGCCATTAGCAATCATCAAAAAAATACGCCCGCTACTATGCTTGAACTAGTAAATATACTTGACGCCGTGTGTGATAAGAATGGTGAGGCTGCGTCCCTACTGGACCCTACATTTGTTGCGCTTGTACGAGCGCATGCTGACGAGATAGAGTCGCATCTTCATTATGAACGGGACTTTCTGCTTGACTACTTCGGACTCAAGACATTAGAACGTGCTTACCTGCTACGCGATACTAATCGTCGGGTTGTTGAGCGCCCCCAGCATCTATGGATGCGCGTTGCTCTTGGTCTGTGGGGCTCGGATCTCAAGCGCGCCTTTGAGACCTATGACTTGATGTCCCAGAAGTTTTATACACACGCTACGCCTACACTGTTTAACTCTGGTACCAAGCGCCCACAACTTTCATCGTGTTTTGTAGCAGGAACCCCAGTTCATACTATGAATGGCGTTAAATCAATTGAAGATGTTGAAATTGGTGATGAAGTTGTAACACATACAGGCAATATCAAAAAGGTCGTTCAACTACATCGTAATCCCCTCGGTGAACGCAAAATCTATGAAATTAAACCTGCTGGAACACCACGCATTCAAGTTACTGAAAATCATCGTCTTATGTCTCTTTCCGATGAACAAGATAAATGGGGTATTAAACCTACATGGAATACTGTAGATTATCTGCGTGTAGGTGACTGGATTGCAGTTCCTAAAAAGAATGATATTACAAATAATGAACACTATGTATTTGATGTAAAAACTATTTTAGATACTATTTCTGGTGACGGCAACAAAATCTCATATCGGTTTGAGTATAATGAGGATACAGTTACACCTTACAGTTGCTGGACTCGTCGTATGCCAAACGGCAACGAGTATCCAAGTGAAAAGGTGGGATCATCCTTCAAACGCTATTGGGTATTTGACGAGGAAATGATGGAATTTATGGGAATTTGGTATGGTGATGGATGTGTATCCCATGGCAAAAATTCACGCAGAGAAATGGTTCCTCATTCTATTAATATTGTCTCACATAATACAAATGAAGTGCTTATCGACTTTGTAACTAAGATTATGTATGAGAAATTTGGCATTCGTCACGTTTCTGTCCATAGGGATGGGCATAACATGGTTTCAATGGCTATAAATAACTTATATATCGCTCATATCTTCAAAAGCATCTTCAAATGTAAGTTTGATGGTAAGCGACTACCATCATTCTTTAATCGTCTATCATATGAGTGTATCAAATCTTTCCTATCAGGTCTAGTATCAAGTGACGGGTGTCTTTCTAGGCAAGGAAATATTACACTCCAACTTACAAATCCTCCCCTTGTCCAAGATATCTTTCACTTAGCACGCTCTGTAGGTATCCCAGTTACACTTACAATAATGCATGCCGATAACAAGAAATCTACTGGTCGTATGAATATTCCTTATCATATTGTATCGGGAAAAATCAAAAAATTCTACAATGATACACGTATTTCTGAGAATGAGACAGATGTAAGCGGTTGGAAACAGACCCGTGTTATTGATGGTATTACATTTATGCGACTCAATGACAAGATACCTCTGGACATTAAACCCGAATTTGTGTATACTCTTGGAATTGAGGACGACCATTCGTATAGCGTAGGAGGAATTGTTGCCGAAAACTGTTTCCTACTGGCAATGAAGGACGATTCAATCCGTGGGATTTATGATACTCTTCAGGACTGCGCCCTTATTAGCCAATACGGCGGCGGCATTGGTCTTCATCTTTCCAACATTCGTGCTACAGGTTCACTAATTAAGGGAACTGGTGGCATTAGCAACGGCATTGTCCCAATGCTTCGCGTCTTCAATAACACGGCACGCTACGTCGATCAGTGCTTCGCTCCCGATACTCTTGTCTATACAGAGCAAGGTCCTAAGCGTATTGAGGATATTGTCGCTGGCGATAAGGTTCTTACCAGCGGAACGATTGAGACTGTTGATGAATTTGGTAAGCACTACAATGGTTCAAATGGTGTTAAGCATTGTGCCGTAGAACGTCTTGTAAAGCACAACTATACCGGTTTGATATTTGATGTATATGTAGGTGAAGTATGTGTTTCGGTCACTCCCGCACATCCTATTCTTGCTGTGAATCTAACAAAATCAGAAGATATTGACTATTATCCCGTTGGCGAACTGTGTGTCGGTGATAAGATTGCGACACCTATTAATGGTAATATTTCCTTCACAAAGATTGACCGAATTGTAGAACGCGCCTTTACCGGTGCTCTTTATGACTTGGAAGTGAATGATATTCACGATTACTACGTTCAGGGATTTGGATTTGTACACAACGGAGGCGGAAAACGCAACGGCTCCTTTGCGATGTACCTCGAGCCCTGGCACGCTGATGTTGAAGACTTTCTGATGATGAAGCGTAATACGGGCTCAGAAGAGGAACGTGCGCGTGACCTATTCTACGCCCTATGGCTACCTGATCTGTTTATGGAGCGTGTAGATGCCGGCGGTGATTGGACGCTGTTTTGCCCCAATGAAGCCCCTGGTTTGGCGGATGTTGTTGGTGCCGAATTCAAGGCGCTCTATGAGCGTTATGAGGCGGAGGGGCGCGGGCGTAAGACGGTAAAGGCACAGAAGCTATGGTTTACCATTCTAGAATCGCAGATTGAGACCGGTACCCCCTATCTGCTCTATAAAGATGCTGCGAATCTCAAGTCCAACCAGCAGAACCTTGGCGTTATCAAGTCGTCCAATCTGTGTACGGAGATTCTGGAGTATTCATCGAAGGATGAGACGGCGGTCTGTAATCTTGCGTCGATGAGCCTACCGGCATTCGTGCGCGGCGGGGAGTTTGATTTCAAACACTTTCGCTCCGTTGTTAGAGTTGTCATTAAGAATCTTAACCGTGTCATTGATATTAACTTCTACCCAATTCCCGAAGCGGAGCGCTCCAACAAGCGTCACCGCCCTGTCGGTCTAGGCGTACAGGGTCTTGCCGATGTATTTGCTATGCTTGGACTCGCGTGGGAATCACCTGAAGCGGCGCTGTTGAATAAGCGTATCTTCGCCCATATGTACTACGCAGCGGTCGAATCCTCGTGCGACCTGGCGGCAGCGGAGGGGCGCTATGAGACCTTTGTCGGCTCCCCAGCGTGGAAGGGTAAGTTACAGCCCGATCTATGGAATATTAACCCAATTCAAGATGAGGGTCTGGACTGGGACGGACTTATCAACACTGTGCGTCGTATTGGCATGCGAAATTCCCTCCTTATTGCTCCAATGCCAACCGCCTCCACGAGCCAAATTCTTGGCAACTGCGAATGTATCGAGCCCTATGCGACGCATATCTTCACGCGCCGTACCCTTGCCGGTGAATTTATCGTACTCAACAAGCACCTTGTCAAAGCCTTACTGGCAAGGGGACTCTGGACGACTGAGATGAAGGATGCTATCATTCGCAATAACGGCTCTGTGACTGGGGTTGATGGTGTGCCTGAGGATATACAGAATGTATTTAAGACTGTCTGGGAAATCAAACAAAAAGTACTGATTGATATGGCGGCGGACCGCGGACCGTACATCTGTCAGTCGCAGTCGCTTAACTTGTTTCTCGGCGACCCCGATTTCCGCAAACTTTCGTCAATGCACTTCTACACTTGGCGCAAGGGACTCAAGACGGGTATCTATTATCTGCGTACACGGGCGGTGGCGTCGGCGCAGAAGTTTACTGTGGAGCCCGCCGCGGCGACAGTGACCGAGGGAACGCCCGCCATCAAGGAGGAGAAGGAGTGTCTGATGTGCTCATCATAACAGAGGAGCCCATCTATCTTCAAACGGCGATTGCGGATTCCACCCAGAGACTTCGATTGTACTAGTAGTCTTTTCCACTGCTGTGGATTGTTCTTCCACTTTCGTTGTAGAACTCTTCCATTCTACATTTTTATAAAACACACCGGCTGTTTTGCGGCTTGTTTCAAATCCATGCGTCTCCTTCATCACCTTAGAAAAATATTGGATAGATAAAAGTTTTGCCACAGACTCAGGAGCAGAGTTCTGTAACCACTGTGAGAAGGTACTGTACATAATAGAACTCTGTAAGGAACCATTCATGGTTCTGCTGAGTTTTGTCTTCACAAATAGGGCGATCCAATCGTCCAAGACTGAGGCACCTACAAGTGTCTCGTCATACATAGAGTTAAGCGTTTTGTAGCAAATCTCTACAGCATCCTTATAATCAACGACGCCATGGTTTTTCTGTTCATTTATGAATTTAGAGATCATAGTTGTTAATTCTGTAAATACAGTCTTTTTTAGAGTAAATCCTCTCATATAACCAGATTCAGGGTTGGACTTACCATACCTTCTAAACTGAATGCGGGTATATACGCTATCCACGCGAAAGAGGAGATATTTGATATAATGAATATGTTCCTTTATTGTTTCAAGTTCATGTGAATTTTCAATAAATTTATGCGGGTAAGCGACAAATAAATCATAGCAAGCATTAATAAGGATTGGCATATCCTTAAAAATATAATTATATTCATTTAGACACGGTGGGTGAATTTTTACGTCTATTCTCTCTAAAAAATTCTCTGTGAAATAATCTATGATTTTATCTAGAGTTTCGTACTGACTTTTCGTGTGAGAGTCTATAGTACCGGTTTCCATCTGTTTTATTCGCTTCATAATTTCAGCAGTATTCTTTTCACGGTCAATTGGTCCTGTAAACAATGGTTCGCAAAAGGTGTCTAATATAGGTGGCAGTGGAAGAGGCTTAGGATACTCTGATCTATTATACAGATGGCGGCTACTAAGTGGTGGGTTTGACGGCGTTATCTTAAGCATATTAATTATTCTGGACACTGGGTCTGTTTCCTCCTCTAGAACAGACAGTGGGGTGCCTTTGTCTTCGTTGTCTTCTTGCTCCTCCTGCTTCTCTTCCTCCTCCGCCTCCTCCTCCGCCTCCTGTTCCTCCTCCTGTTCCTCCTCCTTCTCCTCCTTTTCCTGTACTGTTGCCTCAGGCTTTGCCACAGACTTCTTTACAGGGCGCGCCGCCGCCTCCTTCACCATAGTAGTTACGTATGTAAGAAGGTCATACACGTCGTTAAATGTATAGGATTCGCTCTTTTCGGTGGCGGATGTAGGAGTCTTCACAAGGACATACATTATTTGTGTAATACATACCGGGTATTTAAATGGGGCATTTTAACGCACCAATGTAAGGCATTTAAAGAACCAGGCGCGTGCTTGAGAAAAAATGACGGCTTAAACTTGAAATCCTCAGAAGGTATAGAGATATAGATGAAGTTTTGTACTCGATGTGATAATATGTACGGTTACGATATTACTGAGGCTGGTGCGAACCTCAAATGTAATACATGCGGACACTCTGAGCCGTTCAAACCCACTACAAAGGAGGATGCCCTGGTACTTGAAACAAACTTCCGTTCAGGTTCATCTGCTGGTGGTGCCGCATCCGGTATCACCGTTAACGCCTATACGCGTCAAGACCCGACACTTCCCCATGTCAAGACAATTCTCTGCCGTAATACAACCTGCCCGTCCGTTGCGAATTCTGACCTCCGCGATGTTATTTACATCAAGACTGACCCTACAAACCTGAAGTTTCAGTATATCTGTAATGTATGCGAAAGCCAGTGGACTAATTAGTATTAACTATTAGGAATGTCCTACGGAGCTAATTTTTTTGAGGTTTCTATACCTCATATGAGTACCCCGGTCTCATGGTTTCGGTCCAAACCACGTATTGCACGTGCTAAAATTGTTCCAATAAATAGTACATTAAATCGTCCAAGCACCCCTTTAAGAAATGATAGTGTAGTAACCGAAATTATTCGCGCTGCTAAAATGCCTCCAAATGTTCGTGCAAATGCGATGCGGCGTGCTACAGAACGAATGTATGGAGAACTACAACCGACAAAGACCCGTCGTCGCGCAAGGAAGTCTAAAGTGAATACTAGAAGACGAAGGTAATGGCTTCCGCTAAGCCTGTCGGCGAACTAAAGAAGATCGTCTCGCTGATTGACCGCTCCGATTTTGATGAGTTTGTTTATCCACCTAACGCATCAAAAACTAAATTTCGTCCTGACAATAAGCCCTATCATAATTTTACACAAGAAGTCGCTACCTGGACGTTTCAAGGCTCGCCAAACTGGGGACAACGTATTACCTTTGCAGTTCCTTGGACCTGGCAGT
>Ga0208868_1000245_pt1 | contig 12150 bp, 15 predicted proteins | sample CryBogCBE23Oct07_FD_184583 | JGI IMG/M metagenome (GOLD analysis project Ga0208868, IMG submission 184583) | Freshwater microbial communities from Crystal Bog, Wisconsin, USA - CBE23Oct07 (SPAdes) (version 2) | ecosystem: Environmental > Aquatic > Freshwater > Lake | place: Crystal Bog... | reverse complement strand
CTTGTCGCGATCACGGAGTATTTAGAAATTGACGCTATTCTTGGCGCATTCATCGCGGGAGCAGTTATTCGCGGCGCGTTTCAACGAGAGTATGATGCAGCCATTAGCGCCCGCCTTGATGGCATAGGTTCATCTCTACTGGTTCCGATTTTTTTTCTAATTTCAGGAGCGCAGCTTGATGTTACGGAACTATTTTCCAATCTTGAGGCCCTGATGATGGCGCCTGTTTACGCCCTCTTAATGCTTCTCGTCAGAGGCGTTCCTGCACTTCTACTCTATGGTAAAGATTTGACACTACGTCGACGTTGCGGACTTGCTTTGCACCTTGGAACGCAATTACCGATGGTCGTCATCATTACGCATATCGCCACACAGAGAGATTTAATGTCGAGCACACAAGCTGCCCAGCTGGTGAGCGGCGCAATACTCACCATGCTTTTCTATCCAGCGCTTTCCAGACGCTTTCTTGGCCCAGCGATAAAAGATTCTGATCTTGAGACGACTGACGCAAACTCGGCCGCAGCACCGTCGCAGCACTTATACTGATGCTCTCCTTTAGGCGTTTGCGCGACTCATTTGGCTTGAAAAACGCCATCAGATGACTCGCCACCCTTCTTGACCCCATCAGCGCCACGACAGGAGCGGTATGGCGATCGCCTTATTAATAATTTCTAAGTATTTGATAAAATGATGGTACCGCCACCCCGGCTCGAACGGGGGACCCCCAGATCCACAATCTGGTGCTCTAACCAACTGAGCTATGGCGGCCTGAAGCGGCGCGAAACTAAAAGCTAGAGACAAAGATTGCAAGTCTTTTAACTTTTGAAAAAAAAGGATTTATTCCTCTGCCGTCATTAATTTAACGATCCGCCTTTCAAGGCGTTTTCTCCCAGGCGGATAATGGCCGCCTGCAAAGCTGGGTCAGAAAAGCCCTCTGCGGCGGCTGCGGCGCGAGCGCTTAATTCCGGACTTGGACGAAGGCTTGTGTCAGCGGGACGCTTAAAGGGAAGCTTTTCGCTGCTGGCGTCATCCGTTCGAAGGGCCTCTTGGCGGATCACCACGCGATCAATACATGACCAACCAAGATGAAGATTGACGCGATCGATGATGATCGGAGTGAGGTGTTGAAGCTCAAGACCAAATCCTGGTTCAACACGCAACAGTAAGGTTGCGGACTCTCGCGTTCTGTCACGTCCTACCTGCCGCCCGCGCACGGGCCATTTCAACTGTTCTGGGGAGCATATGTCCGCGATCTGTTTGCCAACAATCTCGCGCCATCGCATTAACAACGACGCCTCGCCAAACCCCCGGCGCACAACCAGCGGATCGAGCTGACGCGTGACAAAGTCCGCTAACAGGCGCGCTATGGGCCTTGGGCTGCGTGACGACAGACTCATTACCTTGAAATACTTCCTAAGATTTCTTGCGAGCAGGCAAGAATGATCCCTATGACTATCGGCATGATAAAGTCTTCTGCTTCACAGCGAAAGCCAAAGAGACGCTCTAAAGCGTCATCGCCATGCTCCCGACTGCTTGCTTGGTATGACGCAGATCGGCGTGCCCTGCCTTGGCGCGCGCCACCTGGCACACGCCCAGATCCCTATGCCGTCTGGCTGTCAGAAATTATGTTGCAGCAAACCACAGTAGCAACGGTCAAAAGTTATTATATAAAGTTTATCAATCGCTGGCCAGAAGTTCATATGCTCGCTGACGCGCCTCTTGATGATGTTCTAGCTGCATGGGCTGGCCTGGGTTATTACGCGCGTGCGCGTAATTTACATCGCTGCGCACAAGAAATTCATCAAATTCATAATAATCTGTTTCCACAAACAGAACATGACTTGCGCTTATTGCCCGGCGTTGGAGCCTATACGGCGGCGGCCATTGCAGCAATTGCTTTTAATGCGCCGGCAATAGCAGTCGATGGCAATGTTGAAAGAGTGATGACACGCCTCCATGCTATTGACGCGCCACCACGGCGGGTAAAAAACATGATCCATGAGAGAGCCCTAGAATTAGCCACAACGACGCGTTGGGGAGATTTTGCCCAGGCGCTGATGGACCTCGGGGCGACAATATGTACGCCGCGCGCGCCCCGATGCGATCTTTGTCCACTCACTGCCGACTGCTTAGCTGGGCAAAATAAAACTGCGGAAAAATTTCCTATAAAAGAAAAAAAAATAGATAAGCCAAAGCGCCTGGCGGCTATTTTTATACTTATCAGAAACAATTGTGTTTTATTGCAAAAACAGCCTCCGCATGGCCTTTTTGGCGGCATGAATATATTTCCCTCAAGCCCACTCAATCAAGACATATCGCTAGATAAATGGATAGATTACGCGCCTGTCGTTGCACAATGGCGTCAATTACAAATCCCCGTTAAACATGTGTTCACGCATTTCTCATTAAACGCGCATATATTTGTCGCCAAAACGCGCGCCAATGTAAAAATAAACCATAATCAACACTGGATGCCTATAGATCAGCTATCCTCCGCAGGCCTTCCAAGATTAATGCATAAAGCGGCGCTTGAAATAGACGTCCTCGAGAAGGGAATGAATTATCATGAGCCGACGCACTAATAACGTTGAAGTTGAATTTACTGAAGGCGCCATACGCGTGGATTTCGCTGGACGTAAAGTAACAATTAAAACTGCAGCCCCTGAAGCAGATGCCTCAGATGAGGTAGATTTCATTGTATTGCTTGATGAAATTGTTTTCTGGGATCCGCCAGATGATGACAAGCCGATTGAGATTGATGAATTACAGAAGATACTTGCTGCAATTGAAAAACAAATGGAAAAACATGGGCTCAATGTTGACTTCGACTAAGTAATCATGAGCGGTCATTATAATCAGTTTATCCAGCCAAAGGATCGGCTAATGGCCTTTTTCCAAGAAGCCTTCAAACAATGCCGGCTATTTAGATCCATCATTGGTTCAAAGCATCGATCGGCACGCCAGTGTGAGCGAATATCATCAACGCCTTTGATGACGCCGACCGCCAAGCCTGCCGCATAAGCAACGCCTAAAGCCGTCGTTTCTAGAACAGATGAACGCACAACGGGCGCATTAAGAATATCCGCTTGGAATTGCATTAATAGATTATTTGCCGCCATCCCGCCGTCAACTTTTAACTGCTTGATAGCAAGTTGAGAGTCGACAACCATTGCCGCAAGAGCGTCATCTGTTTGAAAGGCAATCGCTTCAAGCGCAGCTCGGGCAATATGACCTTTGTTGGAATACAGCGTGAGGCCAGCTATCACGCCTCGCGCGTCATTGCGCCAATAAGGCGCATAAAGACCCGAGAAGGCTGGAACAAAATAAACATCGCCATTATCTGCGACTGTTTGTGCGAGCGCCTCTATCAGATGACTATGTTCAATAAGTCCTAAATTATCCCGCAGCCATTGTACTAATGCGCCGCCAATAGCAATGGAGCCTTCTAACGCATAAACCGGCTTTTGTTCAGATAGCTGGTAGGCAACCGTTGTCAAAAGACCATGACGCGACATATGAGGTTTATCGCCGATATTCATTAACAGAAAACAGCCTGTTCCATAGGTATTTTTTGCTTCACCAGGGGAAAGGCATGCTTGTCCAAAGAGCGAAGCTTGTTGATCGCCAAGAGCAGCGCCAATGGGAACACCTGACAGCAACCCAACACACGAACCATAGATCTCGCTTGACGAACAAATCTCCGGCAGACAATTTCGCGGAATATTGAAAAATTCTAATAATTCTTGATCCCATTGCAACGTCGCAAGATTCATCAACAGTGTGCGTGATGCATTAGTTACATCCGTCAGATGACGCCCGCCCTTCACGCCACCTGTTAAATTCCAGATAAGCCAACTATCCATTGTTCCAAACAATGCCTCGCCACGCTCAGCCTTTGCTCTTGCGGTTGGAACTGTGTCTAATAACCAGGCTAATTTTCCGGCTGAAAAATAAGTTGCAAGCGGCAGGCCTGTTTTCGCGCGCACCCAATCTGCGGATCCATTAGACAATAAGCGCTCAATATAGGGCTGCGTGCGCATATCCATCCAAACGATTGCTGGTGAGAGTGGCTCTCCTGTTTTGCGATCCCATACAAGCGTTGTTTCGCGTTGGTTCGTGACGCCAATTGCCGCAAGGGCGCCCGCGCCTTTTCCGAGCTTTAGGAGCGCTGTTTCAATTACGCCTTGCGTATTACGCCATATCTCACGGGCGTCGTGCTCAACCCATCCAGGCTTAGGAAAAATTTGCTTATGTTCAAGTTGATGCACGGCCCTAATGTCGCCAGATGGCGTAGTAATAATAAACCGTGTGCTGGTTGTGCCTTGGTCAATTGCGCCGATTAAACCAGCCATTTGTCTTCCCTGAGAGATAAGTTTTTATGCGATCCTTCATATTGAAAAAACATGTCCATATGACATGTCGTCAAACAACATTATCCCCCACACATCAGCTATCTGGCTCCAACGCCCATTAATGAGGCAAGCCTGTGAGAATAATAAGCCTCTCATGTCTTGCGCGAAAATGGCTGAATTGTCCCGAAGCGGTCGCCGCGCCCTGCGACAATTTTTCTTTCTACATAAGCGTTGCTGAGGATTGTCTTAACTGAATAAAAACATTAAATAGACTAACATACTGATTATAAAGGTAGTTTGTAATCTTTCCAAACTAGGCGAAAAGATGATCGTCTGCTCTTGTAACGTTCTTTCCGATCGTGACGTTCGCGAAACCATCAGTGGTCGAAGCGATCGCCCTTCCGTTGGCGCGGTGTTTCGGCACATGGGTTGCGAACCCAAGTGCGGCCGTTGCACCCGCAATATCGCCGCTCTTGTTGATCAGCATGCTGGCGGAGCCATAGACGAGTGTATGACTGGCGGCGATTGCGACAGCTGTCGTGGGGACACGCTTGCCGCGTAAGCGACTGCCCCCTTTGCTCTTTTCAATCAGCCCGTTTAAGCTCCCTCCTCATTGCTTTTAAAAGGACGGGACCATGCGCGGTGACGCAAAAGTCATAGAATTTTTAAATAAAGGCTTACGGAGCGAGCTGACAGCGGTAAATCAATATTGGCTTCATTACCGCATCTTTGACAATTGGGGCTTTAAGGAGCTTGCCAAGAAATGGCGCGCTGAATCCATTGAGGAAATGCATCATGCAGATCAATTTGCTGAACGCATTCTCTTCCTCGAAGGGTTTCCAAACATGCAGGCGCTCGACCCCTTGCGCATCGGCCAGTCGGTAGAAGAAGTCATTCGCGCTGATCTGCAAACGGAGATCGACGCCCGTAACAACTATATTGAAGCTGCGGCCTATTGTTTCTCAGTAAGCGACCGCGTGTCAGAGCAATTATTCGAAAACATTATAAAAAGCGAAGAAGGTCATATTGATTTTCTTGAAACGCAGCTTGAGCTTATCAAGCAATTAGGGGTTCAGCTCTACTCACAAAAACATATGGGTGAGCTAGAGCCTTAGTCTGCTCTACTCCATCGCGGCAGCTTTGAGGATGCAGACCATCGTCGCTTCTGCGCGGCTCTTTCCTATATTGCGAATAATATGCGGACGATCGCAGCGATAGCGCAGGGTCTCACCTGTTTTGGCCACATCCCTCGCGTCAGCGACCGACACCTCAAGCTCGCCAACACGCACAGACAGGCACTCCACAGAGCCGCGCTGATGCGCATCTGATTCTAAAACGCCGCCAGGTTCGGCTGAAAACTCATAACACTGCAGCCATTCAACTGTCTTGATCCAGCCAATAATGGCCAAGCGACATTTGCCGTCATCAGATACAAGAATAGGCGTATCCGCCTTGGAAGTCTTTTCCAGAAACGGCTCATCTTCGGTTGTCTGCAAGACCCTTTCTATTGATACATCGAGAGCCTGAGCTAGACGCCAGATAGTGGCGAGCGTAGGATTTGTCTCGTTGCGCTCAATCTGACTGATGATCGACTTAGCGACCCCAGACTGAAGAGACAGCTCAGATAAAGAAAGATTATAGGCCTTGCGCAGCCTTTGGACGGTTGCCCCAAGCTGGCCGGACAGGGCCAAGGCCCCCGCTTCGAGAATTTTTTGTTTATCGCGACCTTCAACGCCCATGATGGCGTTCGTCCTTTCTTCCAAAATCTGGAGGATATTCTAGCTGATTTCGTTTGAAATATCGAACGATTGCTCCTGTCATATTCTCTCTTGACGCTTCTGTCATCAGACTGTGATATGCTTCTGTATAAGCTTGGCTGCGCAGGATGAATGACGATTTGATTACAAATCTGATTGACCGCGAAGGCTCTCGTGAACGTCGACGACACTCCGTTTCCAATTAAAAAATACCGCACGCTCTTTCTTTCAGACTTGCATTTGGGCGCGCGCGCCGCTCAGGCAGATCTCCTCCTCGACTTTCTCAAGCATCATGACGCTGACGTGATTTATCTCGTTGGGGACATCGTAGACGGTTGGCGCCTGAAAAAGGGCTGGTATTGGCCGCAAGCTCATAATGACGTTTTACAAAAATTCCTACGCAAAGTTCGTAAAGGCGCACGCGTTATTTACATACCCGGAAATCATGATGAATTTGCGCGTGAATATACCGGCCTGACATTTGGCGGTATTGAGGTTTTGCCCGATGCGCTGCATCAAACAGCGGATGGGAAAAAGATTCTCGTTATGCACGGTGATCAATTTGATATCGTTGTGTGCAACGCCCGCTGGCTCGCTCATTTGGGCGACTGGGCCTATCGCGCGGCCATCACAGCCAATACGTGGGTCAACATCATCCGACGACTTTTTGGCGTAGGCTATTGGTCACTTTCCGCTTGGGCGAAAATGAAAGTCAAAAATGCGGTAAATTTTATCGGTGATTTTGAAAAGACCCTTGCGGCGGAAGCAAAACGTAGAAACGCCAACGGGGTCATTTGTGGGCATATTCATCACGCCGCTATCAAGAATATTGACGGTATTATGTATATTAACACCGGAGACTTTGTTGAAAGCTGCACAGCAGTCGTCGAGCATGATGATGGCGCATTCGAGATTATTTATTGGCGCTCCACAGCCAAAGAGCGATCAGCATTAAAATCTCATTCAGATGTACAAACACTCACTCCAGCAAGTGTTAAAGCAGCATGACGCGAATACTTATTGCAACAGATGCTTGGCGGCCGCAAGTTAATGGCGTCGTGCGCTCTCTTGAAGCCTTGGCAAAATCGGCGCGTGCATTCAATGTGGACATCGACTTCTTAACGCCCCTTGATTTTTACTCTCTGCCAATGCCGGGTTACAGTGAAATCCGACTAGCTTTTGCACGCCCAAAATTCATCCGACGCAAGCTAGAAGAAAATTACTCACATGTGCATATTGCGACTGAGGGACCAATTGGTTTCGTTACACGCGCAGAATGTCTGCGCGCTGGACGGTGCTTCACAACAAGCTTTCATACTCTTTTCCCAGAGTATCTGCATGCCCGAACAGGCTTACCTGTTGCGTTCTCTTACGCTTGGCTGAGACGCTTTCATAATGCAGGCGCTGGCACAATGGTATCAACGCCAAGCCTTGCGCGGGAACTCCAAGGCCGTGGATTTAAAAGATTGCTCCGCTGGTCTCGCGGCGTCGATCACGAGTTATTTTCACCCAAGGCGCAGATATCACTCGATCTTCCTCGGCCCATATTTCTTTATGCTGGCAGACTCGCAATAGAAAAAAATCTAGAGGCTTTCTTGTCTCTTGATTTGCCTGGCTCAAAGGTCATTGTTGGCGATGGCCCAGCAGGAGCCATGCTCAAAACTAAATTTCCTGACGCGCATTTTATGGGTATAAAAACCAGCGCAGAGCTTGCGCCAATTTATGCTTCCTCGGATGTCTTTGTCTTTCCAAGCCGCACAGACACATTTGGCATGGTGCTTATTGAAGCGTTGTCCTGCGGCCTGCCTGTTGCTGCCTTCCCGGTCATGGGCCCGGTTGATGTGATTGGCGATAGCGGAGCCGGCGTATTAAATGACGATCTGCGTGTTGCCGCGTTAGAGGCACTTAAAATACCAAGGGAAACAGCTCGCAAACATGCTCTCACCTTCTGCTGGGAAAATTGCGCGCAACAGTTTCTTGATAATATTGCCTATGCACGCGGCACAGCCTTACTCGGAACCGGAACTCAAGAACTCCAAGGACGCAGCGAGAAAAAGGCGAGCGTCCAAAACAAGAGACTGTCAACACTCTCCTGATCGCGTTTTCTCAGAAACGCTCGTCCACATAAAAAAACTAGCTAACTTAACGCGTCTCGACAAAGATACTCTATGCTAACCGCTTAGAGCATTCTGTGCTGGAGACGCCATGAACCTGTCACCTGACGAAATAGAACGCTATGCGCGACATTTGGTGCTACCTGATATCGGCGGCTCAGGGCAACAGAAACTCAAATCAGCGCGTGTTCTCGTTATTGGCGCGGGCGGATTGGGAGCTCCTTTGTTGCAATACATTGCAGCCGCAGGCATCGGAACAATTGGTATCGTTGATGATGATCTTGTGACGCTGTCAAATTTACAACGTCAAGTCATTCATGGAAGCGATGCAATTGGCCAACTCAAGACAAAGAGCGCCCAGTCAGCTCTCATGCGCCTCAATCCGCATATTTCCATTGAACAGCATAGTTTAAGGCTAAACGAAAAAAATGCGCGGGAAATTATTGCGCGTTATGATATCATTGCTGACGGATCAGATAATTTCTCAACACGATACCTCGTTTCAGACAGCTGCTTTTATGAAGCTAAACCGCTCATAACCGCTGCAGTCGGAGGCTTTGATGCGTCGCTTACAACGTTGCGTCCATTTGAAACAGATGCTGATGGAAGACCTCGGCCAACCTACCGCTGCCTGTTTCCAGAAGCGCCGCCACCAGGGACTATCCCCTCTTGTGAGGAAGCAGGCGTCCTTGGCGCGCTAACAGGCATTGTTGGCTCAATGATGGCGCTTGAGATCATACGAGAAATTGTCGGCTTTGGCGAAAGCCTTGTCGGACGCCTCATGATAATTGATACGAAGATGATGCGTTTCGAGACCATACGCTATATGCATGATCCCGATAATCCACTAAATGGCGTTAACGCGCGGCAATAACAGCGATTTCGACCTTATAATCTCGCGTGACTAATTTGGCTTCGACTGTTGCGCGTGCAGGCGGATGAGCTTTATCAACCCACTGATCCCAGACGCTATTCATTTCCGCGAAGGAAGAGATATCTGAAAGATAAATGGTGGCGGATAAAATTTTTGCCTTTTCCGTGCCGACTTCTGACAAAATCTCATCAATTAAAGCAAGAATTTCTTGCGTTTGTTCTGCAACGGATCCGCCTTTAGTTTTTTCTGCGACTTGGCCTGCCGTATACACCGTGGACCCATGCACGACGGCTTTGCTCATACGCGCTCCTGCGCCAATACGTCGAATATCATTCATCTGCTTGCCCCTAACCTCTTCTCCATGGGTTTAGGGGGAACAAGAGAGGCGAGCAAGCGCCTGAGCAATAAAACTACGGTGCTCTGGACAAGTTGAAGACTGCTTTCTATAAGCCCCCTTCCGCTTCGTGCGGGCCCAGGTAGCTCAGTTGGTAGAGCATGCGACTGAAAATCGCAGTGTCGGTGGTTCGATCCCGCCCCTGGGCACCACAAAATCCCTAAAAATTTATATAAAAAACAGCGTGTTGTAGCGAAACTATTGTCTACACCTCTACGCCCCGCTACGCTCCAAAACGCCCCAAAACGCCCCGATTTTCATCCTGAAACTTACACAGAACTTACACGGGACTTACATTTCTGACTGTCAACGGCTAAGATTTTATCTTAGTGGAGACTTTGAGGGCGCTCGTCCGTGCACGAAAAAATTACAAAACGCGCCGTGGAGGCCATCGCGCCTTCCGACAAGATTGTTTTTCTTTGGGACATCGAAATTCCGGGTTTTGGCGTCCGGGTTACGCCCAATGGCGTGCGCTCATATATCCTGCAATATACCATCAACAAACGTGAGCGCCGCATAACGATCGGGCGGCACGGTTATGAGTTCACGGCAGAGCAAGCTCGTAATGAAGCCAGACGGCTGCGTGGGCTTATTGCGACAAACCAAGATCCGTTACAAAAGCAAGAAAAGGATCAAGCGCCAGAGACTATCGCTGTTCTTGGAAAACGCTACCTGGAAGAATATGCCAAGCCCCACAAAAAAGCCTCGGGCTACGCGCAAGATCAACGCAACCTCAACAATCACATCATCCCTTTGATTGGAGAATTGCGCGTATCAGAAATTGAGCGTCAGGATATTTCCCGCCTCATGCAGAAAATAGCCGCCGGAACAACAGCGCGCGAAGAGAAAACAATCAAGCAAGGAAAAAGAATTGTTACAGGCGGCGAAATCGTAGCGAACCGCGTCTTTGCCCTGATGTCAAAAATGCTCGCGCTGGCAGAAGACTGGAATTACCGACCCGCAGGTACAAATCCTTGTAAGGGCATAAAGAAATTCAAAGAAAACAAAATTGAACGCTTTTTATCAACTGATGAACTATCAAGATTAGGCAATGCGCTTGCAGCGGCAAGAAACGGGACTCTGATAGTTGATCACGATGAAGAGCCAAAGCTCAAAGAAAAAAAGAAACGCGGCGGTCAACCGAAAGTTGGACCGCGCTCTGAAGATCCAAAAGCTATCGATGCCATAACTTTGTTATTACTAACAGGCTGTCGTCTTGGTGAGATTCTTGAACTCAAGTGGTCTTACGTTGATTTTGAACGACGAATGCTTCTTCTTCCTGACAGCAAGACAGGCAAGAAAATTGTGTATCTTTCTGAGCAGGCCACTGAAGTTCTGAAAGGCATTACCCGCAATCAAAAAGATGTTTTTGTTTTCCCTGGTAAAGACCCAAAAAACCCAATTACAACCATCCGTAAAGCATGGGTAAATATCTGCAAAGCCGCAGGACTATCAGAATTACGACTACACGATCTTAGACACAGCTTCGCTAGCGTCGGCGCTAGTGACGGATTAAGCCTAACTGTTATTGGCGCACTACTTGGGCATTCAAATCCGACGACAACAGCACGTTATGCACATTTGGCTGCATCGCCTGTTCATCAAGCAGCAGATCAGATAGGCTACCTAATTACAAAATCTCTTAAACAAATAAATGAATAGTTTTCTTGGTATTGGCGTTAAATTTAATTAGTTTTTTATTGGTTGTTTCAAGCATCCAACGCAACGAGAGCGGAGAATGCTTCATTCGGCGTTCTATAATACAGACTTTCCCGCCAAGCCCAGCCGCCGCAGCAACTTGAGCCATACCACGCGCCTTGGCGACCTCTGCGAGCGCTGAGAGTAGTTCGTCGAGACACTTCTGCAGTCTCGCGGGATTAATAGACTTCAGATCGCAACACACTGGGTGAATTTTGTTTCTCTGATGCATCCGCAATCTGCGACTGTGAAATTTACTGATCGGGAATATATCTCATGTAGAGATCATTCTAAGATAAATATTTACCGAACGGGAAATTCTTATAGATATTTCTGCGTCAAACATGATAGTTTACCGCTCGGTAAATATTATGATCAGACGCTATCTAACACCCGCTGAAATTGGGGAAATTATTAGAACTAGCCGCAAAGCTGCCGGCCTGCGACAAGACGAGCTTGCGGGCGCTGCTGGCGTCGGCCTTCGCTTCATCGTTGAAATTGAAGCCGGCAAGCCGACAGCTCAAATTGGCAAGACTCTTAATGTTCTCGCAGCACTAGGGTGCTCGCTCGAGATCACTCCCCCACCAGAAGCAATCGGAACGCGAAAAAAATGACGCGCACCCTTAATGTTTGGTGGGATGAACGCCTTGTAGGGCAACTGAAACAAAATCAGCATGGCGAACTCGGCTTTTCCTATGCACAAGATTGGCTCGATGAGGCAAAGTCACCACCCCTATCCGCCTCTCTGCCAAAACGCCCAGAACCATTCAGTCGGCGCGAATGCCGCCCATTCTTCGGCGGCCTCCTGCCGGAAGAAAACCAACGGGAAGTAGCGGCACAGATATTGGGGGTTTCACGCGCCGGTAATCCCCCCGGAGATTAGACGGGTTTAAAAGTAGAATTTTCTCGGCAAGATGGACGAGGAGATTTGAAATGAAGATTGGTCGATTTAGCGAACTGC
>Ga0208868_1000241_pt1 | contig 12178 bp, 10 predicted proteins | sample CryBogCBE23Oct07_FD_184583 | JGI IMG/M metagenome (GOLD analysis project Ga0208868, IMG submission 184583) | Freshwater microbial communities from Crystal Bog, Wisconsin, USA - CBE23Oct07 (SPAdes) (version 2) | ecosystem: Environmental > Aquatic > Freshwater > Lake | place: Crystal Bog... | reverse complement strand
GAACCAATAATGATTGCTTAAACGGATTTGGAACAATACTAAATGAATGGTGTAAGCTTAAATAAGAAAGACTAATTACTCCGCTGTAGTTTTTAGCACCATTAGGTTCAATTGCAATCACTCGGTAGTAATATGTTTTGCCTGCAAGAATATTTGGATCTGTAAAACTAGTTGTAGAAATTGTTGAAGGTGCTAAAGTTTCAAAATTTACACCGTCTTCGCTCTTTTCAATAGAATAAGTAATTCCTTTTTCTGTACTAGCTGTTTCCCATTTAATAACTGCTGCATTTTTAACAATGTTACCGCTAATAGATTTCCAAACAATTGGTAAGGTTACAGTACTGTCTACCAAGGCAAATAAACCTAATCCTTTAGCAGCAATTGTTACCGCCACATACCCATCCGATGTACGTTTATCGGTAATAGAAATTGGGGTTAAAATGGTAGCATTGGTTTTGCCAATATTTGAAGATGCAAAAGTAGTTCCAGCCATTAGCTGTATTACCCTTAATCCTTTTAGATTAGAACTCCAAGCAGAAGTTTCAGAAGTAGTAAAATAAAGTGTAGCATTGTAAGTACTAGTTGAATCGGGAGTTCCATTTGATAAGCTAAATACTTTTTGGCTACGTTGGTATGTTTTTCCACTAATGGTTAAGCCACTTGTGCTTGCACCTGCTTGTACTAAAGAAGCAACTACAGATTTTAAAGTAGTACTACTATTGTTCATTCCAACAATAATATTATCGGTAGTACTGCGTAATAGATTGTTAGTGCTTGCAGGAACAATTACTGTGTAACTATTACTTAAGATGGTATCTACTTTAAAAGGAGTAGCTTTTAAAACTACATCATCAATACATAAACCAGGATTACTACTAGAATTTGTGCTTGACTCCCACAAGAAATGAAGGTAAAATTTACCTGAAGCAATAGCCGACGGTGCAGCCAATGATATATTCTTAGAAGTTTTGTAATAAGGCCCATATCCTGATAAACCACTCACATTACCAAAAGGAATTACAGAATTTATATCAAATGGATCAAAGGTGTAATTGATAGTACCATAGGCACCTGTTCCTGTGTTGGCGTTATAAGCTACACCACCCACCTTATATTTAAAGCTTAATGAATCAATAGTCTTGTAGCTTGTACCATCAAGTTGAGGAGTAGAGAATACAGCATAATTGTAGGATGATTGCTTAGTGTAAGTTAATGGCTTTGTTTTAGCATTATTGGTTAAATAAGCCCACTGACCAGTACTAATGGTATTACTTGTGCTACCAACAACAAATTGATTAGGGTTACCTGCGGTACTATCGGTTGTCCAGCCAGCAGGGAAGCTACCCCCTGTTGTACCAAAGTTTTCATTAATTACTTTTATTTGATTCTGACCAACAACTTTGCTGTCATCGTCTTTTATGGTTACTGTAAGTGTTTGTCCGGTTGTTGCAGTAGTAACACCATTACCTACAATAGTAAAGCCCAAAACTACTGTTCTATCACCATCAATAGTGTTGTTGTCTAATACCCTTAAAATAAAATTCTTAGATCCTTCATTTTGAGCGAAAGATAAAGTAGGCGATAGTATTTGATAATCGATGCCATTAATGGCAGAACCACCAGTAGTTAATGTTACTGTTGCAGTGCCAGTAGCAACTTTCTCAACATTCAAAGTAATGTTTACATCCTTATATCTTTGAGTTGTGCCAGCATTTCCTGTTTCAGATACAGAAAGTATACCACTACAATTAGCAAAAGATAGTTTGTTACTACCTGTTGGTAAAGCTGTAGAAACATTACTTGTGGCAAGCGTCATTCTTCTTGGGCTATTTAATAAAACCGTTTGCATTCTATCTACTTGGTTAGCAGTAAAAGTGTTCATAATGTCATCATCCGTATAGTCCATATAGTCTTCAAACATTTCATCGGCAGTACCACAACTATTAGGTTTTGGATGTTTAGGTTTTCCATAATTAGCATCATGGTGAATAGGGGTATCATCACAAAAATCTGTAGCGCAAGTAGAATCTCCCCAAATATGTCTCAATCCAAAATAATGTCCTAATTCATGAGTTAACGTTCTTCCTAAAGTGTAAGGATTAGTTGATGAACCACAATCAGTAGAGCTGTAAATGCTTCCCACTGTTCCAGAACCAATTACTACTCCAGCATCTGTAGATGTTTCAGCATTATCTAAACCACTTAAAACGTTGCTAGAAGGTAACGTAGCAATACCTAATAATCCTGTAGTACCCTGATCTGAAAAATCTTCTAACATCCAAACATTTACATATTTATTTGGATCCCAAATAGTAGCAGGTTTAATAGTATCTGTAACTGTTGTTGAAAATTCAAAGGGAGGGGGGCCCCACCCTTTTTGAACTCTATTCACTCTATCAATACCTGGTTCGGCTAATTTCTTTCCAGTAGGATCAACGGTAGCTAATGCAAATTGAATACCTGTTGTAGAAGCAACAGCATAAGGACTTCCAGATTGATTTGCATAATCCTTATTTAATTGTAAAAGTTGTGCCTGTATATAGGAAGCAGCAATGTTAGGCGTTGTTCCTACAGCTTCTCCATTATGAATAACGTGAAACACAATAGGCAGTGTATAATTAGTTATAGTACCAAAAACAGATGTTTGTCCTTTGGTAGAGTTAGACTTCTTTCTTAATGCAATCATACTTTGTAACCAACTTTCAAACTGAGCGGGCGTTTGGGCATTGGGATGGCTTTTTAAGTAAGCGGTGTTCATTTCTTCGGTGTAACAACGATGTAGTTGTTTATTACGAAATCCTTGAGCTGATACATTTTGTGTTAATCCGCTTAAGAATAATAAAATTGATAATAAAAAGGGGATAAATTGCTTCATTATTTAATAAATTGTTTGAAAAGCTGCAATTAAAGCAATTTTTTTTAATTAGTTAAGCTAATCCAACTTATTTTTTGCATATTTTACCGATAATATTTAATCCTATTAGGTTAAGGAAGGCATCGCTTTGAAAGAAAACGACGATATGTAGCAGAATCTGCTTAACCCATTTCCATTCTATGATATGCTTTTATGATTAATCTTATGGTTTTACCGTTACTGCAAGCCAAGCCATAACACCAATACCTGTTTCAATTGCCCTTTCATCTATGTTAAACTTAGGAGTATGAACATTATGAATGATGCCCATTGCTTCATTACGTACACCTAGCCTATAAAAGCAGCCAGGTATTATTTGCGTGTAATACCCAAAGTCTTCTGCCCCCATCCTAATTTCTGTTTCCTCTACATTTTCTTTCCCCATAAAAGCTATTGCTTGCTCCCAAACTTTACCAGTAAAGTCTGGATCATTATCAACAGTAGGGTAACCAACATCAATAGTTATATCAATTTCAGCTCCCATTGCTTCTACTAAACCTATCGCTTGTTTTTTTATTAGTTCATGTGCCTTAAAGCGCCATTCTTCATCCATTGCCCTAAAAGTACCCATTAATTTTACTTCACTAGGTATCACATTAGTAGTATGTCCCCCTATAAAACTACATATACTTAATACTGAGGGAGAAAGTGGATTATTGTTTCTACTTATAATTTGTTGAAGACTAACTATTAATTGAGAAGCAATCAAAATAGTATCGGCTGTTAAATGGGGGGCTGCTGCATGACCACCTTTGCTACGGATAGTAATATAAATTTCATCAGCACTCGCCATTACCCTTCCTTTTCTAAAACTTAATTTACCAGCATCTAATCCAGGATGTACATGCAAGGCAATAATGCCTTCAGGATGTGGATTTTCAAGAACCCCTTCCTTTATTAAATAGCTAGCACCACCAGGGTTTCGTTCTTCACCCGGTTGAAAAATTAGTTTAATAGTGCCTTCAAACTCATCCTTTAAAGTATTTAATATTCTTGCAGTACCTAATAGTACGGTAGTATGTACATCATGACCACAAGCATGCATTACTCCTTGGTTTACCGATTTATATACAACCGTATTTTCTTCTTCAATGGGTAAGGCATCCATGTCTGCACGCAATGCAATGATTCTACTACTTGGATTGTTGCCCTTTATAATAGCCACTACACCTGTGGTAGCTTTAATTTCAAAACTTATTCCTAATTTGATGAGTTGTTCCTGAATAAATTTACTAGTGATATACTCTTGATAACTTAATTCGGGATGAGCATGCAAATGCCTCCTAATACCCACACAATCGGGTGCAAATTCGGAGGCTAAAAATTTTATTCTTTCTATCATGTTACAAAATAACTTGTACTACATAAATACAATTCAACTATTTAAAATGTAAACAGCACACCTTATACTGTTGACAAAAAACCTTAGAAACTGCAAAATGTATAATCTACAATTTAATACCTTTTACTTAAAACTTATTGTACCACATTCTCAGCATCTTTCAAAGTATACTCTATTGCATCATCCACCACATAAATACCTTGCGGATAGTATTTGTTTAATTGGGTACGCAACTTATCTGCGTCTTCTCGTTTTATAAAATTTCCAATTCTAACTTTAAAATAAGGAGAGTTATAAGTGAGATACCCTTTTTCGTTAGGTACTCTAGCCATAATATCGGCCTTTGCTTTAATTGCCTGATCGCGATTGGTGGTACTAATTATTTGTATCCTGAACCCTTTATACAATCCCGAGCTTGTTAACATAGAGGTTCTTTTATTAATTTCTGCTTGTTTAGTACTTAAAACATCTAGTCTTGGATCTTTTCTAACGATAATTGTATCAGAAAAAGAGGATAGTTGGTAAGCAATAAAAAAACTTGCAGTAAAGAACAATACTTTCATTGTTTAAAAATTTATAACTGCAAAGTAAGTAGTTGTTGCGATTAAGGTTTTTATTAAATTAAAATTGAGATAAACACAATCTAAAATACTTTATGTTTCTTTTTATTATAGCCTTCGTTTATTTGTAGCTCAACTTATTGATTGATGATTAATTTATCTACTCTGTTTAAATATCCGCTTTTAAAAGTAGTTCTTTTTACTACATTACTTTTTTGTAGTAGTTGCGAAAATGATATTGAAATGGTAAAAGCATTGGGCAACCATAAATTGGGAATTGAAGAAGGTAAAGATATTGTAAGCCTGATGAGTGAGGGAGGCAAAACTACCGCTAAGCTTACTGCACCTGTTATGTTACGTTACCAAACCGATACAGCTAAATTTGAATTTCCTAAACATTTGCATGTTGACTTTTATGATAGCTTAACCACCGTTGAAAGCCAGTTATCCGCCCATTACGGAAGATATTTAGAGAATGAAAACAAAGTATTTTTAAAGGATAGTGTATTGGTGTATAATAGAAAAAAGGATACTCTTTGGTGTAATGAGTTATATTGGGATGAACGAGCAGGAATTTTTTATACCGATAAGCCTGTAATTATTAGCCAGCAAAATCCCCGTCAAAAAATTTATGGTCAAGGGTTAAAAGCAGACCAAAACTTTAAATGGTTTACCCTAAATAAAATTGGACAGGTAAATACAGGAAAACAAAGCTTTATAAACGTTGCAGATAGTGTTTACTAAGTTTGTTGTATATTATAGTCTTTCTCTCTTTAATAAAGTTAATCATCTAATACTCATCACTAAAATGGTATAGGTTTAAACACACACACCAATGCATATCATAAACCAAATGAACCTCTGTATTTCAAGAAGACGATAATTTTAGTAGAGCCCTATTGTGTAATAGGCAGTAATTATTTAAATGCTCTAATGGTAAAAATTATAAGTCAGTAATAGGATTAAACTTTGGTACAAATGCTTTCATAATACACCAAGCGGTAAGATAGGCCAATGCACAGATGATAAATAAAATGGAATATGCCATTTGTATATTGTGTAGCTTATCATAATAATCGGATAACCTTCCAGCAATTTGTTGTACAATTACTCCTCCTAGACCCCCTGCAGCTGCACCAATACCTGTAACAGAACCAACTGCTTTTTTAGGAAACAAATCAGAAACAGTGGTAAAGATATTGGCACTCCAAGCTTGGTGTGCAGCAGCCCCCAAACAGATAACTATTAAAGCATAGATATAGGCATTGCTCCCAAAAATGCTGGTATTGCCAAAGTATTGAGTTGATAATAAAGCCAATGGCATAATTGCAATGCAGAACATAGCAGTCATACGAGCTTTATAGGCTTCCATCCCTTTGTTGATAAAATACATAGGAAAACTACCGCCACTAACACTTCCTATAATGGCAACGCCATATACTGTAAATAGAGGTAGCATGATGGCATGTCCATCCATGTGAAATTGTTTTTTCATATAATCGGGTAACCAGAATAATAAGAACCACCAAATACCATCAGTCATAAACTTACCAAAGAAAAATGCCCAAGTTTGGCGGTATTTAAACAATTTACCCCAAGCAACCTTTGCAACAGGAACAGTTGGGTCTACGGGTATAATATCATCGCTATGTATATAATCGTATTCTGCTTTCGATAGTTTTTTACTATCAGCAGGAGTTGTATAAATAGCAAACCAAAATATTAACCAAAACAATCCAATTGCGCCTGTAAGGATGTAAGCCATCTGCCAACCAAGAATTGCACCATTAAACCAAACCTGATATGCTATAAGCGGCACAGTTAAAGAGGCAATCATAGCACCAATATTTGATCCACTATTAAAAATACCTGTAGCCAATGCACGTTCTTTTTTAGGAAACCACTCCGCTACAGTTTTAATGGATGCAGGAAAGTTGCCAGCTTCACCAATACCAAACAAACTACGTACAATAGCATGATTAATAACAAGTCCACCACAAAAAGCATTGGCCATACCAAATATTGACCATATTATTAAGGAAGCTGCCAAGCCAAGTTTAGTACCTATTTTGTCAATAATCCAACCAGCCAATATGGTTACACCAGCATAACAAGCAGTAAACCACGAGGTAACAAATGCAAAGTCGGAACCCGACCAACCTAAACCTCCTTCGGCAATAGGTTTAGAAAATAAAGGTTTTAGATAACCAATTACTTGTCTGTCTAAATAATTGATAGTTGTAGAAAAGAAAAGCAATGCAACAATCGTCCACCTGTATTTACCTATTTGTTCTTTTGTCATGACTTAATTTAATTGATAATAATTAATTGAAAATTGATAATAAAAACAGTATAAATAAAAATAGTTGTACCGTTAGATTAAATTAATCTATGAGTACAACTATTACTTATCACTTATCCATTATCAATTAAAGAAGTTTTACCCTTTTACTGCTTTAATGATTGCTAAAGTTTCTACAGTCAATTTTTCAATTGTTGCATAGTCTTTTTGCTCCATTAATTTTTTGCTTATTAATTTGCTACCCATTCCTACTGCACAAACGCCAGCTTTGTACCAGCTAGCAATATTTTCGTGCGTTGTATCTACACCTCCTGTTGGCATAAATAACAAACTAGGAAAGATGTCTTTAATACCACTTAGGAATTCTGGACCTAACATATTACCTGGAAACAACTTAATAAACGTAACGCCAGCATTTTCTGCAGCAATTATTTCGGTAGGTGTCATACAACCAGGTGCATACAACATATCAATTGTATTGGTAAACTCTGCCACTTCTTTTACAAAACCTGGACTAACTATAAAGTCTGCGCCAGCTTCTACATAAACTTCTGCAATAGCTAAATTTTTAATTGTACCAATACCTAACTTTAAATCGGGCATTTCGGCATTTCTTAAAGCTACCAACGCTTTAAAGTTCTTTAAAGCAGCTTCACCACGATTGGTATATTCTACAGCTTTAATACCTGCTTTGTAGATAGTCTTCAAAATTTCAACACTAACTGTTTCGTCAGCATTAAAATATAGTGGCAACATTCCTTGTTCCACTATAATATTTACAATTTCTTGTTTCTTACTCATCTTTATTAAGATTTAATGATTGAATGAATATGATTCATTGATTAGAATTAAAGAAATGATTATTGTACTATGAAAAATTAGTACCAAATAATCATTAAGTCATTCAAATCATTTTATCACAACTTAACTTTAATAACCAGCTTCTTTATTTCATCCTCCCCACCAATCATTGGTGCGTGTACATCTTCTGGAAAAAAGATCGCAAACTGACCATCAATTAACTGAAAATACATATCGGGTGCATCATCATAAAAAAGTACGTCTTTCTCAGGGTTATATTCTCCTTTTTGGGCAATACATTTTTCACGAGGCTTCCATGCAATGGTTTCTTGCCCCTTAATGCAAAGCTGTATATCAATGTTTTTGTTATGACATTCAAACTTAGCAATTGATTCAGCGGCAGTCATTCCTTTTTTGTTAGAAATGATTGCTTTTAAACCATCAGCTATGTCCGATTTACCAACTTCAGCATTAGACAGATCTGTACTCTTTATATAATCAAACGCTTTTTCAAACAAAGGATGCACACTAAAATATTTGTGCGCATTTTGAATAGTATCTATTATCATGATTTAAATTTTTAGAAGTCAAGGTGTGAGGTTTAAAGTATAAGGTTAAAGGGTTAAAGTGTACAAAATTTAGAAACACTTAAGAAGATTCCTTTTTATTTCACTGTTAAATGCCTTTTACCTTACACCTTCTGCCTCCAACCATTATTATCTTTGTACACGTCCGCTACCATCTCCTTTTACAATACCCATTACTTCTTCTACAGTAACTTGGTTTAAGTCGCCATGAATAGTATGTTTTAATGCAGAAGCAGCAACACCAAATTCTGCAGCATCACCCATAGTTTTACCACTAACTAAACCATAGATAAAACCCGATGCAAAGCTATCTCCACTACCCACTCTATCTACAATACGAACTTCATATTGCTTGGTATGATAAAATTCTGTTCCATCATAAACCAATGCACTCCATCCATTATCAGAAGCACTGTGGCTTTCACGTAAGGTAGAGGCAATGTATTTGAAACCGAATTTAGCTTTCATTTGTTGAAATACACTCTTGTATCCATCTAAATTCAATTCACCCTTGGTAACATCTGTTCCTTCAGATTTAAACCCTAATGAAGTATCAGCATCTTCTTCATTGCCTATACATACATCAACATATTCGCAAAGCTGTGTCATTACTTCTCTAGCTTTTTCTTTACTCCACAATTTTTTACGATAGTTTAAATCTATACTTGTAGTGATACCTTTTGCTTTTGCAGCTTTTAAAGCAGCCAAAGTTAATGCAGCAGCTTTATCGCTCAAAGCAGGGGTAATACCTGTAGTATGAAACCAAGATGCACCTTCAAAGATGGCATCAAAATCAAATTCTGAAGCATCTGCATCTGCAATAGCCGCACCTGCACGATCGTATATTACTTTACTAGCACGCATAGAAGCACCTGTTTCAAGGAAATAGATACCAATACGGTCTCCACCTCTTGCTATAAACTGCGTATCTACACCATATCTACGTAAATGATTAATTGCAGCCTGACCCAAAGCATCTTTAGGTACTTTGGTTACAAATCTTCCTTGTAAACCATAATTACAAATAGCTGCGGCTACGTTAGCTTCACCACCACCATAAGTTACATCAAAGTTGTTTGCTTGCTCAAAGCGTTGGAAACCAGGGGTAGATAATCTCATCATAATCTCACCCAATGTTACTACTGTTTTACTCATTGTTATTATATTGAAAGTGTATAAAAAAGTGTTAGGTTGTAAGTAATAGGTATTAAGTTTTAGGTAAATTTTACTTATAACTTAATACCTACAACTTATTACTTTATTTAAGGGTTGCTATCGGAGCAGGATCCATGTCTGTAAACTCCTTGTTTTCTCCAGCCATTGCCCAGATAAAACCATAGTTGGAGGTACCCGTACCAAAGTGCATTGACCAAGGTGCAGAAATTACTGCTTCTTGGTTAGCCATTATTAAGTGCCTTGTTTCTTGTGGTTCTCCCATAATATGGAATACACGGTGTGCTTCTGCCACATCAAAGTAGAAGTAAACTTCCATTCTACGTGTGTGTGTATGTGGCGGAACAGAATTCCAAACGCTGCCTGGTTCTAACATGGTTAAACCCATTACTAATTGACAACTTTGTAAACCATCATTATGAATGTATTTGTAAATTGTTCTTTTGTTTGAAGTTGAAATATCTCCCAAATTTACGGGTGCAGCTTGTGCTTTTGTGCAGCTAGCATTAGGATAAGTATGATGCGCTGGGGTAGATATCATAAAGAAACATGCAGGATTGTTGGCATCTACAGATGAAAAGCTTACTTCTTTTGTTCCTTTACCCACGTAAACAGCTTCAAGCTTATCTATTTCATATTTTGTGCCATCAGCTTCCACTGTACCTTTACCTCCAACATTTATAATCCCTATTTCTCTTCTTTCTAAAAAGAAATTAGCCTTTAATTCGGGCTCATTAGCCAATTCTACACTTTTGGTTACTGGTTTTGCTCCCCCAATAATTACTCGGTCGTAATGAGAGTAAACCAATTTAAGCACATCGGCTTGCATTAGTTCTTGCACTAAAAAGTTCTCGCGCAATTCTTTTGTTGACATGGTAGCCGTCTCTTTCGGGCTATTTTGAAATCTTATTTCCACTTTATTAAATTTTTATTTCAAGTTACTTGTTTCAGGTTTCTAGTACTTGTGACTAGTAATACAGTATCCCTAAATTATCTTCCCATCCAGCCGCCATCAACTGTTAAAATAGTACCATCTACATAGTTAGAGGCTTCGGAACTTAAAAAAACCACGGGCCCCTTAAAGTCTTCCGGTTCACCCCAACGTCCTGCTGGTATCCTTCCCAAAATAGACTTACTTCTTTCAGCGTCTTCACGTAAAGCCGTGGTATTATCGGTGGTGATATAACCTGGTGCAATGCCATTAACGTTTACACCTTTACTAGCCCATTCGTTGGCAAATGCTTTGACCAAACCACCTAAAGCCGATTTGCTAGCTGCATAACCTGGTACATTAATACCACCTTGAAAAGTAAGTAATGAACAAGTAAATACAATTTTACCCTTACCACGGGTAATCATATCCTTCCCAAACTCGCGGGTAAGTATAAATTGTGCATTAAGGTTAATGTTAATCACTTTATCCCACATTTCATCAGGATGTTCTGCTGCGGGGGTGCGAAGAATGGTTCCCGCATTATTTACTAATATATCTAATGCTGGCTCGTTTGCTTTTACTTTTTCTATAAACGAATATATAGAATCTCTATCACCTAAATCGCATTGATAAGCCTTAAAAGTTTTACCTGTGGCACTTACTGCTTTTTCTACCTCACTACCTTGGGCAGCTAAACGGCTAGAAACACCAATAATGTTAGCACCTGCCTCTGCCAAGCCCACTGCCATGGCCAAACCAATACCACTGCTACAACCTGTAACAAGGGCGGTTTTACCTGTAAGATTAAAACTGTTTAATACACTCATATTATTATCATTAATTTTTAAAAGCCGACATATTTTAAGTTATTGAGGTAAAGGTTTTGGCAGTTGTTTAATTGTGTTGATTGTACACATTGATTGAAAAACGTAGTTACGTTTTTATGAGAATTATATTGAAGTTTACTTATTAAATATTGGCAATTGCAATGCAACAATAGTACCCTCATAACCCTAATGTTTTAAGAAGTATGCAAACATATTAAGAAACTATTATCTTTTTAGGATAAATATTAATATTTTGACGATAACGTAATAATATAATTGAAATTGATGGTTAATGCCTGATTGTAAAACTTTTGCCGGTTGCACGGTAAAGGTTGTAGGTTGATGATTTGTATTTTCACTATAATCTAGTAGCCCATAATCCAACGCCTTGGACTGTTTATCCAGCACATTGATATCATTCCATAAAGCAAGTTTGAACTCTTTTTAGGCTCTAGCGTATCCTTAATAACAAACAAACGTTGCTTTATTTGCATAACAGTAGAAGGACTATTTAAAGATTCTTGCACTTTGGGTGGTTTGAATTCGTAATTCAATGCCTTTAAGTTAAGAGATTTCATCACATAATTTTATCGTTCATTGATTTAGTTTTTTTCTGTTTATGATTATAATAGGTTGTAATTTATTATATTAACTCTGGGTAAAACCCTCGCCTTCAGGCGAAGACTTTAGTAAGTTTGCTATATGCAAATGTATCGTAAAGGGAGTCATACTATTTAT
>Ga0208868_1000235_pt1 | contig 12482 bp, 2 predicted proteins | sample CryBogCBE23Oct07_FD_184583 | JGI IMG/M metagenome (GOLD analysis project Ga0208868, IMG submission 184583) | Freshwater microbial communities from Crystal Bog, Wisconsin, USA - CBE23Oct07 (SPAdes) (version 2) | ecosystem: Environmental > Aquatic > Freshwater > Lake | place: Crystal Bog... | reverse complement strand
AGTAGACGTGACACAAGTCGACACAAAAATTTAAGTCAGTAGTAGTTATCAGGAAAAGATAGTGATCAGGAAAACATGTTCATCGGGTTTCGCTTTTCTTGTAGTTTATCCGAAGCAATTGCGTTACCATTGTTGCAAATTTTCAACTATATCATTTAAAAATATCATCATCTTTTTTTTTTTCATAATTACTGAATACTCGAATATTTCTTCTTCACCGTCTCAATCCCGCATCAAATATATCCTGATGCGAATAAGTGATATAAAGTGGTACATTATGAAAAGCTTTGAGTTTGTGACTATTTTTGTATTAGTTGTTGGCGAAGTCGTGAGAAGTGTATGTATTTTGTTCGAACTATTTGCAATAAAGCTGCGTATTCTAGTCCTCAACCAAGTCTACGAGTCATCATTAGACCTGGGAGTCATATTTAACTTCCATCAGAAGCTGATAACGATCACTACGGGGTCATCCATAGAACTACCTGCTAAGTTATAGAACCCGAAATAGGAGATGAGTCTGAAGTACTACTGAGATAAATCGCAAACTAAAGGATATTTCTAATTAACTAGGAAGAAATTTTTACCTTCTAAAATCAACTCATTTTCGATAAATATTCGAAGCTAAAGCTTGCGCAGCTTTAACATTCTTGCAAATTTACTGTCCTCCTGGCACTGAAACTTGACAGGAGCAACGACTAGGCTCTTCGAAATCCTTTTCCAATTTATGAAAGAGGAAGCTTTCCCGAAAATCTTATAGTTAGTTTACGATGAGGTTAGAGGAAGCTAAAAACTATCACTCAAGTGAGATCCATAAAGGAAGACCGCACCCCCCACCGAACCAACCACTCCCCATGTACCAAATGGCAAACCCCGTGACCGAGTAGGGAGCTCCGGGTGCCTACACCCGGAGGAAAAAGTTAATCCCCTACTACATCCCCGAAGGCCTCCGAGGGAACAGGGAGGGGACGCGGACGGTCACGACAAGTAGCGGCGAGACGTAGAACAGCGACGCGGTGGAGAGGCGAGAGGTAGCGTGTTACTGGCAGAGGACGGGGGTCCCGCTGGCGGACCCGTACCTCGGTACTCGATCGACGGCGAGGATCCGAGGGGAAGGAGGAACGGGAACGCCTAGAGCGACGGAGCCGAACCGGCGGGCGGACGACCGCACTGGAGGAGCCCGAGCGGCCCCGGGCCGCCAAAAGGTCCGCCGCCGCGTTGCCCAGGGCGTCGGGAGAGGAGCCACCCGTGTGCGCCTTGATCCAGGAGATGGCAATGTCATGATGGGCGCGGACCTCTTGAAGAAGACGACGGACGTGCTGAATGAGGACCTTATTGCGACGCGCCTTGATGGAGTTGTCACCGAAAAGTCGAACGCAGTACTCACTGTCAGTGATAAAGTTGAGGCGACGACGAACAGGCTTGGAGGAGATCCCGTCCGAGATGCGGATCCACTTGAGAGCATGATAAAAGGCGCTGATTTCACCTGTGTTATTGGTCGGAAGAAAGGCCCCAATCCAGTCCGGGTCAGACCGGTCAGTGATGACTGGTCCCCAGAGTGAGACAGGGCAGGCGGCGGCACGAGTCAGGTACACTCCCCATCCTGCGGTCCCTGATGCGAGCGAGGCGGAGCCATCCGTGTAAAACACCGCGTCCGGGGAGGAGAGTGGGGTCTGACCGAGGGAGACGGGCTGGGAGACATAGGCTTCGGCCTTCTGTCGGGTCTTGAACCGCTTGAAATCGCTACGAACGCCGATGGTCTGCGGTTGGGCTTCTTTCCAGGAGGTGTAAACTCCGGGGACGTGACCGAGACGAACGCCATAGAACACTTTGGGCTCTTTGATGGGCCGGGGGGAGAAGGGTTTATGCTTTCGGTGCAGGGCGCGGAGGGTCATGGGGTCAGCGTCAGGGCTGTTTTCCACGGCCTCAATATACTTCGCCTGTTTCCTGGCTTCCCAGAGTGCGTCGATCCGCGGGACTAATGTACGAGAGAAGTCGAGGAGGACGGCGTGAATGGCCTCGGACGAGTCGGTGGGGAGGAGAACATCGGAGAGGGAGGCCAGTTGGGCGGTGTTCCAGTTTCCCAAACATATGCGGTGACCATCCGGCGATAAGACAAGTTGAATAAGGTGAGGGACGAGCCGCTTTTCGAGGTCAGTACTGAGCGCGTATTGGTCCATTTGAGCGTTCAGGGACACCCTACACTGGTGCAGGAGAGGAGAAGGGCAGAGGCGGAAGACGTGATCGTAGGTGTCTGGTTCACATCGATCAGGAGAGGAGCAGAGAGAACACGTCAAGAGGGCCCTGCGTTCTGGAGCTGTGGAGGCTTCTTTGCACGAGTTGTGACCGATAGACCAGTGCCGTTCATGGAGAAGTTTTTCATAGTGGCTCCTGGAGCCTTGAGGAAGGTAAGGCAGGTCGAGGACCTTGGCCGCGAAGTGCAGCGTGACGTCTTCCCAGATGGGAGGGTCGCCACGTGAGGCTCGGTCCTGGTCCCGAGTGCGCTGGGCGTGAAGGCGTCGAAGAGATTGCACACGCTGTTCAAGAGGGACTAACAAGGGTTCCCCCGTGAAGAGGTCCCGCCAAGTCCAAGAGTCGCGAAGAGCGCCCACCGGGAAACATTCGCCCAGGGGATGGATCGTAAAAGAGCCTTCTGTTAGCGGAGAGGACATAGAGACAGGGGATACGCCAGTGGACGCGTAGGTCTGGGCTAAGTGCATACCAAGTTCCGAAGGCTGAGGATTGGGGAGAAGGACCGAGACCGTAGGGGAGTGCCGAAGCGACACTAGGGGGGACAGGAAGAGTTGGACCGTTTCGTTGAGCCACGCAGTCACTTCACTCGCGAACGAGGTCGGGGGCGATCGGAGCGAAGTCACTAAAGCGGAGTCGGGGATGTGGAGAATAAGGGGAGTGTCGTCGTAGGACGCCTGATGATCCCAGAGAGCACGCAGTAGTCCCATCAGGAGCACGGCCTGGGACTTGGGACGGGCGTGAGACTTAGCAATAGAGTCACAGTAGAGCCGCGAGGACCAGGAAACATGATCACTGGTGTGAAGCAGTACAAGAGACACACGGTGGACGCCGGTGTCAACTGCTTGCTGCAGGGGGGAGAACCCGGTGCTGGTGTGGAGCGCCAGATAGACATGATGGGGGGTCTGATCCGGAAAGGGAGGAAGAAGGAGTTCCGGGGACGCGAGGGGGGTGGAAGAGCACATACGGCCAACATAGGACGGCGGGAGATAGGGTACCGACCGGTAGACTTCGACCGTGAGGGGGAGCGCATTGAGGGAGGAAAGGGCGCCCGGAGTGCCCCCTCCCGCAGTGGGACGACCGGAGGAGGATACGAGTGTAATACGGGAAGCCCGGGCGTCCCGTGTACCGAAGATCTCTGGAAACCAGTCGTGGGTAGCCATAGAGCCGTGGTACACGAGAGGACGGGACGGGTTACGAAGGATCGAGCCTTGGGGAGGAGAGATGACCGAATAGGGGAGATGCCAACGACGATAAATGACCGTGAGGGAGTGCCCCCACGTGGAGGGAACACAACTGGTGGAAAGAATTTCAGTGATGTCGGTGGCCCCCGAGAGAAAGTCGTCGGAGGAGAGGTGCCAAGCTTGACCCGGAAGGAGGGGGACCGCTGTGTCGGACGGGAGAGGAAGAGTGTGGAGTGCGCCCTGAAGCACCTGGGGCCCGTTGATTTCTCGCCAGGACCAGCGGTGACGCATTCTATCCCATTGTACGAGATCACCAAACGTGTCGAGGTGAAAGGAATGCAGACACTTCAAGTTCGAGGGGGACCAGGTATGCCCGGGGATAGGGGAGCCCACCAGGGACTGATGGAGAGGCGGACACGCTCGTTGGACAGGGAGGGAGAGCTGTTTGGTGATGCAAGCGTTCCCTTTCCAGCCAAATTCGATCAAGCTGGTGATCCAGTGTCCGGCGCGGACAATTTGAGGAGTGATGGCGGGAAGGGGGAGGTGGTGAGGAAAACGATGACCCCTTCGCACAAGAGCATCAGCTGCCCATCGAGACCAATGGTCAGCCGAATGAAGAACCCGGTTCAGGGAGGTCCGTTTGCGATGCTGGATAATGTCAGAGAACCGTTGGTACCCCTGGCCCCCTTCGTTGGCAGGTTGGAAGAGGTTCTCGAGCTGCGAGGACTTCATGTTCTTGGTCCTTCGACGAATCTCGGTAGCAAATATCTTGTCCAGTTCTTCGCACTGGACTAGGGACCAGGAAGACAAGACGCCCACATAGGCCCCGCGGTTGTAGAGACACTTGGATATGACGGTGTTAACCGCGCGCGCTGACGCCTTCTTGATGGAGATCGCCCGGATAGAGGTGATCAGTTTCTGTTTCATGAGGGCAAAGGAGGTCGAGTCGCCTGGGTTGATCGGATACTCTACTCCTAGACTCTTAAACGTGCCTTCAGACTTGAGGAAGATAGGCTGTGGAATCCAGCCCGGGGCGTGGACCAAAATGAACGGTGGATCTGTGGTGGGTAGAATAAGCCCACGATAGTGGAACGCCCGAAGCTTGTGAGATGCAATGGTTAAATTGAAGACCATGGCATACGTGGAGACCAAGTCAGCCGTGCGCTGAAGCCCTTCAAGGGTGGAGCCAAAGGATTGGAGATCATCCGCAAAGCAGATATCCCGCGCCGCGTAGGAGGAGCCGTCAGGGCGTCTCAGGAGGAAGTGGTGGTCATTCGTTGGGGTGTTCTCAAGCATGGTGAGCAAGACGTCGAACACCGCAAGCCAGGTGAAGGGGCTGTGGATGTCGCCCTGACCTGTGCCGCGTTCCGGGTTGAAAGCAAGCTGCTGGACGCCGGCAAGGCCCTGGAGGTCCCAGCGTTCAAGGGCAAAGGGAGTGCGGACGATAGTGTACCCCGCCTCGTCAAGGTCCACGAGCCATTGCGCGATCGCGAGGGGGACACCAAGGCGTTGCCAACACAAGAGGATGAGGGGTTTGGAGACGGAGTCAAACGCTTTCTTCATGTCCCAGGAGCACCCATAGAGGGGACGTTGCTCGTCCCATGCGGTTTCAAGAGTGTTGAGTAATTGAAGATTTGCGGTGTCCGTGCCTCGTTTGGGAAGGTAGCCGTGTTGGTTAAGAGAGAGGACACCATGCTTCTGGAGGGACGACGTAATGCGCTTGACAATAAGTCCTGTCCACAGCTTACGTAGTACCTCCATCAGCATGATGGGTCGCATGTCCTGTACTTTGGCAGAGTGTCCTTTCGGAATGGGCACGAGCCATTTCCATTTCCAAGATGCAGGGGTATGTTGATGAGTCCACATGGACGCAAGACAAGCATATGCTTCCGCTACCATGGCCGGGGACCAGTTCTGTAGATGTTTGTACTGAAGGCCAGAGAGCCCCCCCGAGGAGTGCCCATTTTTGGAGTGGAGCACTCCCGTGAATTCGTCAAGGGAGGGCGGGACCGCGATTAAGTCATTGAGGTCGGCGGAGACGCGGTCACGTCGGGGACAGGTACGGAGGGCCTGCCACAGCACCTCCAGTGTGTCGGGCCTGTCGCCGTCCCCCCGGGGGATGTTCAGAGCAGTGAAGTGGCGTCGAAAATCTTCGTACGAGCCCGCTACAATTGTATCCCACGTGAGGGAACCGTCATGAAGAGCGGGTGAAGGAGTAGACTGAGAGCGGAAGTGGCGATCAAACATGTCGGTCAAGTACACATGGAGTTCCTCCGGAGTTCGCGGGGTGTAGTCGGTGTCGCCAAAGTCGCACTGCTCTAGGGGCGGGTGGATGGAACGTTCATTGAGGAGGGACTGGATACCCCCGTGGACGTTGGCAGCCAAGATATTCTCCTCCCGAGTAGCGATGTGAGAGGAGACGCGGATGGCAAATTCCTTCCGCTTCCGGGCATGTAGGTTGTCCCGTAAAAGTTTGGTCGAGCTGATGGCCGCAAGTCGGAGTGTGTGAATCTGAGAGACGTTCTGGGTACGCCATTCTTGAGGAGTGAGCCCGATCCCCCACACCTCAGGGGGGACGCCACCATGAAAGGTGAGGGAAGCGACCGTACGTTCCCATGCATGAGTGGTGTCAGCGATACCTCTTTGAATCTCGAGAGGGGTGGACCACGCGGAGGAATGCGGAGGGAGAGGAAGTACCCCCAGGTGACGCTGGATCCGAATCATGGCCAGGAGCTGAGCTTGAAGAGCTGCGTAAGTAGGACTCCAATGCTCTTTGTATTTGTTCCGCACCTTCCATTTCTTGAGGGGAGGAGACGAATCAAGAGAAATGGTCGTCAGATGGTGAAGTTGAGCTTCCGCTTGCGCGAGGGACGGGGGCGGACCGTCCAAGCGCACCCAGGAGGCTTCGAGGCCGGTCTGATAGTCACGAAGTTGCTTGAGCGAGGGTCGAAAGCGACTGAGATGGAGGGAACGCGCCTGACTGAAGGCATTGGTGAAGCGCGGACGGGACCCTGGGGGAACAATGCCACTGTAAGACGCGAGGACAGGCCGGTGGTCCGACATCCCAATCCAGAGGCCACCGGCACCGGTGTCGTATTGAGAGAGGACCAGAGTCGGGCTGGTGTGCAGAATATGGTCGATCTCGGTGCCCCCCAAGAGGTTCGTGGAGGGTCTGGTGATGAACACCGCAGGGTCCGAGGGAAGGTCTGAATGGCGAGACCGATATCCGACAGCTTCTGCCCAGTCGCGCAGAGGAGCCGAGTAGCCGACCCCTTCAGGACGGCCATTCCAACAGCAATTAAAGTCTCCTCCACAAATAGAATGATGCCCGGGCGTGGCCATATGGCGATGCATCCAGTGCTGGATGGTAAGTTGTACATAGGTCAATGGCGTCTCGATGGATTTGATGGATTTCAGATGAACGGCCAGGCGATGAAACAGACCTTGCCGAAGACGACCGTCCGTGTCATCGAGGGGGAGTCCGGATGGAAAGGGCCAATACGTGGCGATAATCTGGAGACGACCGTGAGAGGATTTCAAAACGGCTTCGTCGGCGACGCAGAGCCCAGAAGGGTCAGACTTAAAGTGAACCAGGGAGGGGCCCCAGCGATCGTTGAGGATGATGACGTTGCCCCCGATCTTGACGCTGTCCTGACCTTCGGTAGTTGCGGATGGGGAGGACACCAGACAGACAGCACCCGGACCAAGCTCCGCGCGGGTTTCTCGGAGATAGTGGTGGCTGTTGAGTCTGGAGACGCGCGCATCGATGAGGACAAGGCAGTCGACGTTGGCCAAGGACATGAACGCAAGGAGTTCTGCGTGTTTGAACCCGTCGAGGCCGTTAATGTTATAGTACACTACACGAAAGTCATCGGGTAGACCTGGGTCGCCGTGATGGGAAAGCTCAAACGCGTCCGGATGGCTGCGCAGGAAGTCACAAAGAGCTGTGGATCCAAAGGCTGTCCGATCAACATCGGGTTTGGACGGCGACGGGGCTGGGGGATAAAACGGGGTGAGGGAGTTCGGAGTCGGGGACAACGGAGGCAAAGGGCCTGTATGAGACGTTGTCGTGCCGTGGACCGCACCTCGAGCATCAATTAATGTCAGGAATGGATTGCGGGGAAACGTCTTGAGGAGGGAGCTATGATTGGCTACTTGGTACCACGTGGTCGTGGAGGAGACGGGGTCGATGACTTGTACGGGACCGGAGTATGCCCCAGCCAGGATGTAGTACATTACGGGATGGATGGTATGAGAGCAAAGGCGCTGAAAAATCTCCAGAAGACTGGGAGTATACGGGAAAGCGATACCCGAAACAGTGGCGAGAGACCGACGTCGTGCCCCCCCGAGGCGGTGAGAGTTGTGGATGGTGACATCTTCTGGAAGGAAGCAGTCCGGGACCGCCCACGTTTGGGTGAGGTAAAGTTCTGCTCGCTTCCAAAACGTCAGTACCGTGTCCAGCCCATGATTAATAGTAGCAAGGACGGCGGTAAGAACGGAGAAAGGGCCACCCGTGGAACGAAGGGCCTGATACCCATGAACCGGGTATTCCGAATTGGTCGAGTTCAGAAGGGCAGAGTGCCATTCAGGACTGGTACGCTTGCGGGCCATGGCGGACGGCCAGATGCCGATGGGTGAACAAGGACCGAGGGTGAGGTCTGCCGGAGAAGCGGGAACCGGAATGAAGCGACGTTGATAGGGTTCGCCTGGGGAGGACGCAATACTGTCGGAAGCACTTGAGGACGGAAAGTCCGCCAGTGTGAGGGAACGGCCGGGCATGCCGAGCAAGCTCCCGTGGGGAACTGGGACTGGGCCGACCAGCGAGTCCTGCTCAACCGGAGCTTGGGAGGCGGAAAAGGAGACTTCCTCAACGGCCATCTCCAGTAGAGGCTCGTCAGCTAGGGAGGAGTGCTGGGAGAGGGGGACTTCCTGGGACAGAACAGGAGGGTCAGAACCCGGAGACGGGGCCGAGAACGTTACGGGGACGGAACAACATGAGCGCGAGAGTATGGACACGCCAGCCATGCCACCATATATGGCAGCGGTGGTAGGACATCCAAGGGTGGTTGAGCAAAAACCGGGCATGGTTTCCAATAATAGACCCCGAAGGGCACCAGGGAGTGCGGAGCTTAAGAATGCCGGGGCACGCCACGGAGAATAATGTGCTCCGGTCAGCGCACCATGAAGTCGGGAAGGACTAAAATAAGCAAGGAGTTGGGCATAGGTTGCGCGAGAGGCGATACCGCTGACGTCGGTGGAGCAATCCAGGACAAGCCAGTCAGACCACTCGGGACCCGGAGGTTGGCTCCAGATGGACACCGGACGACGATAGGAGCGGAGTACTCGGTGTACGTCAACATTGGAGAACCAGAAACGAGAGGGAAGCATACCTGGTGACGGTTTGTTCAGCCAAGCTAGGGTACCTCTAATCTTGAGGAGCGTGTCAGAAGGAATGCCGGAGGCCTTCACCCACTGTTCGAGTGTGGTGTAAAGCAAGTGCTTCCGTTCGGAGGAGTCAAAGTACCCAGTGGAGTGGGGGTCGGGGTGCCAGGATTCGGGTTCTAGTAGAACTGCACATGCAAATTGGAGGCCACAAGACCCGTCCGGACGACAGAGCTCGACAGGAAGGGACAGGGAAGATGTCCGGACCGCACACCCAAGGTACATTGGATTCGATTCAACAATGTGAGCTAACTCCTCCACAGGACAGGACGAGAGGAGATGAATGTCCTCGGATTTCCGCGTGGGAGAGAACCATAACCGCAGATGTTCCCCTTCCTGAAAGACTATGGGCTGACGCTGGTGGAAGACCGAAAACAGCCCCGTGTCGAAGAGGTCAGGAAAATCCTGGCCCAACGAGATATCGCAGGAGTCTGACACCTGGGTGTCTAGGGGGACCTGGGACGGGAGCACCTCCACAAAGTCGGGAGCGGAGGGAACAGGAACGATGCTGTGCCGACTTGGAGGAGGAGGGAGTATACGATCCATAAGAATCTCGAGGGAGGACTCAAACCACCGCGAAAAGTCAGGATTCGACTCGAATGGATAAAAGTGCTGACCTCGTAAGACAGACGGACGATGGAGCTGAGTGAAGATGAGACGCAGTTCCGAGGCAGTAAACTGTTGGGACCGAGCAGGGAACCTGGCATCATAGTATAAGGTAGACGGGACACGACCCATGCGGTGGTCCATCGCTTCTTCGCCGGTCTCCGCAAAGAGGGTGGAGTTAGAGCCCTCCTGAAGAAGGGAGCATAATTCGCGAAGCTCAAGGTATTGATCGGAGTGGGTGATGGGACAATCCATGTTAAGGGAAAGGCCATCATGCCAACGCTGGAGCGTCTGGTGTGCATGGGAACCGGGAGGAGTCCGCTCCTGTTGCAAATGCCGGAGGGCAGATAAAATTTGGGGCTGTTGAGAATGGGGCTCTCGACGCCGGAATTTGAGAAAAGGTGATTGAAGACCCGACGCCCGAAAGGTGGGACCCCAGTCGGAATCTGGAAGCATCCAATACAGCAATGCAAGTTGGATGCCACAAGAGCCATCAGGCGCACAGACGTTGTACATGGAGGAGGGTTCATGTAGTTGAATTTGGAGGACTGGTTCGGATGCGATATATTCTGCAAGCGCTGCACGCTTGTACTCATAGGGGTCAGACTCACGATATGGAGACGAGAGTGGTGACAAGGACGAGAACAGCACACTGAAGTTGGGGTGGACGGAGACCTTGTGATCGGGAAGAGCACGCTGGGCCAGAAGGGAATTTTCCGGTTTGAAGAAGTGTCGAATACTATGAGCGGAGTCGGAGGTTCTGGATCCGTCCCGCAAGAGTCCCGCCCGTAAGAGGACCGTGGTGGAGTACTTATACTTAGCAAGGCACGCCGCCCGGAGTTCCGGAGATAACGTGGGAAGATGGTCTAGCCAATAATTGGGTCCGTAGCTGGCGTAGAGCTCTTCCCCAGGGAGTATACGAACACCAGGCAGGGCTACAAGGAGCAATTTTCGTTGAGACGTTCCTGGGACAGTATACGGACACAGTCGACAATTTATGGTCTTGTCATTAAAATTGTCGTTGGCGAATCTACCATAGCAGGATGTATAATCCTGGGCATCGATGTCCCATTCCGAGTCAAGTTCGCAAAGGTATGCAGACTGATACGAAGGTAGGATGGCCTGGGAGTGCCGGACCATAGTGCCTTTGTACTCGCAGATGGCAAGATCGGAGGGAGACCATCGTTTCTTTTTACCATGTGAATCATACATTGGGAAATACAGTTCAGTCTTTGAGAATAAGCCTTCTCCCTGAAAGGGTAGGAGTGTGGGGGCAATACCGATGTCAGGGCCTTGATGGGAAATCCTTGGGTCAGTGCGTATGTCCGCGAGTGGGCGGACCGGACCTGGGGTCTGAGAAGGCGTAAGGGTGAAAGAAGAGGAAGGGCTAGCGGGATCTGGTGGACGTTTCTTCTTGCGGTGGGGGGGTGAACGCGGACCAGGTTCAGGAGAGCGTTCGGCCTTGGACGAGCGCCTCCGTGGGGAGGAGGCCCCGGGGAGGAGGGGGGTCTGCTTCTTACGAGGACGTTGAGACGGATCGACCGTAGAGGTCGGATCAGAGTAACAGGACCGATTGCGTTTCGGGACAGGTTTGCGCCCGCCACCAGTGAGGGAGCTCATCACTCTAGGAGCGAAATAGCCCAGGGGAGGGACGGGAGACTGGGACTGGGGCAGAAACTGTAGGCTGCCAAGAGTCGGAATAGAAGGAAGGTGGAAACCAAGAATGGACAGGAATAACGACACGCAGAGGTGTCGAGATCGAACCGGAGGAGCATGAGGAGGACGGCGGGCAGAGCGCACGTCCTGGCACGAGGGTGGACGAAAGCTCCAAGTTGAATAGTGGAGGTCCTGAAGACGACGCACAATGGGCCGGGAGTCAATTCGGTTGTACACCGGGGACCTCGCGAGCACGCGGGATCTAATGAAGCCGGGCACGATACGGCGATGGGACGCGAAGCGATGAAAGACAAAGCCAAGTAGCATCGGAAGAAAGTTTTCATCGAAGCCGGTACAGGAGCGAAAGCCCAATCTGTGGCTGAATGCACGCTTGATGGGGGTCTGCGCTGCCGAAGGAGAGGGTGTAGTCACACCCTCAAGAACTGCTAGTGGTCGAGGGAGCGAGTCGTGGACGTGCCCGGAGGGAGTCGGGGCAGTGATTAGGTGCTGGATAGGGACAGACAGACCTGCATCCTGGGAGGGCGGTACCTCTACAGAGCATTGGCTGTGCAGAACAGGTACCGACGAGCCTGCGGGCCAGGACGGAAGTACGTCTACAGAACAGTCGCGTAAGACATGGGCTCTGTAAGCTAAGTAATCTAAAGTATCTGTGGTGGTGGTGCACAGACGCTGAAGAGAAGTGTACTTGAGGGAGGGACACATGGACTGGGTAAAGTCCGGCGTTGCTGACAGCATGCCGCCGACCGGACAGCTGAGATCAAAGCTAAGGGAAATCGAGTGGCAGGTAGAGCCCCTGCCTCGGCAAATATTCGCTGGCGTACTGTTGAGAACGCGGTCACGATAATGGAGATAGTCGGAAAGGTCGTCGGCTGTGTCGGCTGTTAACGGAGGGGCAGGGAGCTGGGGGACGGTTGGGTGGACTGACTCCGGCTTTAAAGACGTAACAGCATCAAGTGTGCCAAGGAAGACGTCATAATTTATGAGATTAATCATGACGAGCGAGTCCGTTAAGCTGCGGATCCATCCTCGAAGTTTGGATGCGAGCCAAGAACACAGGCGAACCGCCGCCCCACTACGCTGACGACCACCAGAGCCATGATCATACAAGAACCATTCCGCCTGGGCGGAACGTTCATCAGGACAAACCAGTACCACCGGGAGGACTGAGGACCTAAACATCGCCTCCTTGGTACGCCCCGTTGAACTCGTCGTGGAGTCCGTCCATTTCGTCATCCTCGCCGTCCAAGGGAGCACGCAAGGCTGAGGGAGAAAATCCAATGAGGAGATAAAGTATCCAATGGGGGACAGAGGTGGCGGACCTGCCGG
>Ga0208868_1000226_pt1 | contig 12813 bp, 1 predicted proteins | sample CryBogCBE23Oct07_FD_184583 | JGI IMG/M metagenome (GOLD analysis project Ga0208868, IMG submission 184583) | Freshwater microbial communities from Crystal Bog, Wisconsin, USA - CBE23Oct07 (SPAdes) (version 2) | ecosystem: Environmental > Aquatic > Freshwater > Lake | place: Crystal Bog... | reverse complement strand
TTATATTTATGATATGGTAAAACGTTTTCATGAAATTCTTTGAGAAAGTTTGCAATTGTTATATATGTATTTTCATCTGGACAATTACATTCTAAATTTTCTAATGTATTATGAAGCATTTTTTGATATTCACTATATTCGTCTACAGATTTAGGTAAAACACAATTCAATAATACTTTTATTAATATTTCTTTTATTTTTTCTGGTAAATTAGTAAAATGATCTTTATTTGTCATGTCATAGCGAATATATTGTAAATAGTTGAAAATGGATTTTAATTCATTCTTTTTTGGTTTAGCTAAATGAATACCTTTGAAAAAATTGGTTCTAGAAAGTGTTCAGAAAAAATTAAATAATTATTGAATTTAGAAATGAATTTTTTTAAGTGTCGCGACACGTTAGGTGCGAAACTTAATATTCGATATCTCAGTCAATTTGCGGTCGATTTACCTGAATTTAAGTCCTACGTGAGTTATTTTTTCTTTTTAAGCTATGCTCAAAAGCTTAATTTTTTCTCTCGCCGATTTATGGGGCTTCCTGACGAAACCTCATTTCTGTCAGTTCATGACAGAAACCCAAGGTCCAGCACGACGCAGAACCTTGTTTGAAACTCTTTCCGGAGTTGTCAATGCTGCTGATGATGATCATGGCAAGATGGATGAAGGTCTGACACCATTCACCCCAGTTCCGTACGAAGCGGTTTTTCGTCAACACCTAGGCACTCTTGGTTCTTCCCTCCCGTGGATCTTGGAATCCAACCGTGTTTTACTGGGGCCTTTTATGGATGATATCCCAATTGATCAACTTGCGGCGTACATCAAAGGCGTTGGCATTCTTTTGGGGGATGATGATTCCGCTTGCTGTGTCATCACTGATGAGGACATCGTATCACTTCTTGAATCGCGTGATGATGCAGGAACGCCCACTGATGATTATCAATTGCTACGTGCTCGTGTGGGCAAATCGGATAAGATTTCTTTCTATGTTCTTCTGCCTTTATCTCGGAACATTATTTTCACGATTGAAGGTTCTGGGGAACCTCGGCAACTTTCCCCTGGTCGATTTTGTCGTGTTTTCCCCTCGGTTATGGTTCTCAAGAACTTTCGTCCGAAGCTATCTGATGCAGGAGCACCGGGACTTGCCCAGCTTCCTTCTCGTGACCTCATGCTTCAGGCGGTTCCTTCGGGTTTCAATCCGGATCAATCCCACGTTGCTGCTGTTCTTCGGGGATTCCCCTCTGATCCTCGAGGATATTTACTTTCTGCGCTGGTTCACTTGATTCGCGAGATGATTCATTCCAGATGTCGAGACAACAATATTGCTCTTCCGGTTGCTCCTGTTTTGACTCAGATCACTCCCGTCTTACCGGGCAACAAAATTGGTCTGGCGGAACTTGTTTTGCTTCTTTACCTTCCCCCTGGCACCACCACGGAAGTGGCGGAGAGTTTCCAGACCATGGCGGAACTTCAATCGCACCGTGCCACCCGCATTACAGTAAACAGTATTTTTCAGTTTATTGCCGCGACCACGATTCCTCTTGTCATGGATCCGTCTTCGCTGTCTCTTCTTTCGAATACTCCGCCGCTTCGTATGATTCTCACTGGAATTCCGAGAGGTCGCCCTCTTTCCGCCGTCTTACAGATTTTGTGGCGTGATCAGTCCTTCAAGCCGGACTGGTTTGACAAACATGTGGTCTGTATTTTGGAAAGGGGTGCCCTAAATCAACGAGGTGTTGATCGTGGGCTTTTCCCGCCTAAGGCGGTCGAGAATTTTCACACAGATCGCCTGAATCTGTTTATCTCCGCGTCTACTGCGTCTCCTATTGTTCCAGGTTCGCATTTAAATCGGTTTCTTCTCCTGGAGCACTTTGAGGCGCAGCTTCTTCTTACCAAGCCCGCTGCTCCATGGAAGGAGCTCTTTCGTGACTATTCCCTTCCGGAGGTGAAGCTCCCTTCCAATCGCAAGGGAGCGGGCTCGAATCGTTCTCGCTCGCAAGGTCGTGCTGAGTCCAGCTCCGATCGCGCTCGTCGTAAGGCCTTCAATCTCCTTCAGCAGTTTCAACTGGATGTGGACCAGGCACCTCTTTTGCCCCATCCACAACCTCGTGCAGGTTCCTGCTTTCAAACGTTTGCTTTTCTAGTTTCAGCTCCTCTTTGTACTCAGGGGGCCCGCTTGATTGTCCTGTTTGGGGCTGATGATCTGCTCGCATCTCCGGCAAGTTATTTCACTCTCCTTCATTGTCAGTCACTCAATTATGGTCTTCTCAGTCTTGGCCCTGGTCAAAGTTGCTCGCTGGTCCTTGTGGGTTTTGATGCGTGGTGGGTCGGTCTTGTGTTGTCTAAGCACCATTGGGCCTGGTTTCTCACATCGGTGCACACCCTTCTTAAGTCTAACATCCGCCTTTCTTCATTTACCCTTCGCGACTCTTTGGCTACGGCTTTAGTTCCTTGCATACTGTGTTATCCGGCTTTGTACTGTGGCCCAGCACCGCAATCACATTTGGTCAGCTGCCTTATCGGGTACCACCGCTGCTATTCAGCTCACCTCTCCGCTCTTCGGGGCGGGGGACCTCGTCGTCTGCGCTCTTGTGCTTCATCACAGAGCTCCTCTTCGTCGGTTTTAGATCATACACCTCCTCCAGTTCGCAACCTTTCTGACATTCGGTTCATCTCGGGCCTCTCCTCTTCCTTATCCGTGGGAGTCGCCCCCACTCTTTTAGAGTTTCAGGGTGATGGTCTCTTTGCATGTACTGACATTCATTTTCCTACTCGTTCCGCATCGCGTGTCCTCTCTTGGCGGTTGGAGGATCTCGTCATCTGTTCGTATGAGGGTCTTTGGCTCCCCCGGGCTACAGCAGAGAGCTCTCAATATCGCTCTAACTACTGCCATCGCGTGGATGCCGACTGGGTGGTCGATGCCCAAGACCCCTTCTCATGCTATGGTAGGTACATTAATGAGCACTTTGATGAGAGTCGGGTTAACTGTCGTATTGTTCTTCTTCGTCGATTCCGGCGCCTTGTGGTCGTGGCGATCCCTGGGATTCTTATTCGGCGGGGGGAGGAACTCTACACAAGCTATGGTCTTCCCTATTGGCGGGACCTTGTCCTTACCCTATCACCATCCTCTCGTGCGGCCCTCCTGCACAGATATGCTGATGAGGTGACTGACGCGTTTCTTTCGGAGGTAGGTATCACTCGCAATGGTTCTTTGTGTCTCTCCTCTCCGAACATACTTGATTACACGATCATCCAACCTCTTAGCCAGTCCAGCCGTGCAATTTACTTTTTGGACTCTTCGTCCATCCCCCTGGATCCTGGATGGTCTCTTGTTCTTCTTGAAATGGACTTCCGCACCCGCTGCAGTATCCCGGATGGTTGTTCTCTTCTTGAAGCCCGGTCTATTCTTCGCTCGTATTTTGAAGTCACTCCTCTGTTCACGTTGGAAATCTCCTCCCCTACTGAGTTCTACTATGCCTGTGACCCTGATGGCAGCTGTGGGATTCAGCTGGCCCTCCTCTATTTGTTGACCTCTGGTGTGTCGTGGCCTCCATCGTTCGAACAGTGCACTGCCAGTGATAAGTCCTTTCTTCGCTTTCGCAGGCGCCAGGACGACCATGATCGTGTTATCGCGACCGTCTCCCAACTTATTCAATTATGCTCTTCTCCTGCACTTCGTGAGAAACTGGCTCTCTGGGCTCAAGGGCTGTCTCAGGGTACCCGCAGTCCACTACTTCGTCATGGGGATCTTTATTATCTTTCCCTAGAGGAAATGTGCTCTCTTCTTCCCGACGGCTTGCCAGCATCCCTCTATGTTCCCACAGCTGATATGTCCCCTTCCCCGCCTCGGAAACGCCCTGCGGGTCGACGCTTTCGACTTTGTTTCGACCGTCGACTCCCTCATCGATCCCCGGCCTTCTCTATAGCAGACCTTCGTCACATCCTTTTATCTCCTGCCCGACAAGCTGCTCTCGCCCACAGTCACTTTTATCCGATTTTCTCTCCTGGAGGCGATGCTGCGGCCCTCTCCGTAGCGGTTGATCGGTTTCTTGAGACCTTTCTTCCGGAGTCGATGTTCCTGGTTCCGTCACATGGTGTTCCTGCAGCTCCCCAACCTTCGACTCTCAGTCCCCTCAGTTCCGGAGCTTCTGACCTGTTTTCCCTTCAGTCCTTTGAGCCTCAGTTTATCCCGGATCCAGTCTTCCGACTTTGTCTATCTCAGGATGCTCACTCTGACTCCGGTGATGACACTGCCTCCGATCATTTCATAGACGTTGATGCGATGGACGCCTCACCTTCGGTTCAGGCTGGATCGTTGGATGGTCTTAGCCCAAAGGGTCCTGACTCAACTTTTGCCCCACTAGACCCTCCGGTCCCGGGTGTGCATCCCCAGCTCGCTGTCCCTTCACTCGTTCCCTCAGGTAGCCTCCTATCTCTGCCGGGTCGTGCCCTCACTTTAGCCGATTTCCCGTCACCCACGTCGGTGGATGACTCTGACATTCATTCGAATTCTTCCGCGGCTCCTCCTCGGCGTGTCTCCTCGGTTGTACCTCCCCCATGTGCTGCTGTCTTGCCTTCGGTCCCGCTTCCAGGTCCTCTTCCCCCAATCGGTCTCTGGCTCTCCCCCGAACAGCGACGCTACACGGGGTCTCAATGGTCGCAACTTTTATGTCCGACTCCCGCAGGCACCACTCGGCTGGGGCTTGCTGAACTTACCTCGACTGGTGGACCACAATCGTTGCTTACTGCATTCTTAGGCACCTTAGGCTCCCCCACCGAGACAGTTCTTACCCTATGGAAGCGTCTGGACGACTTTTTGTCCTCCTCCTGGATGCGTGAATGGTGTCTTCCGACTGAGCTAGTCAACGACCAGAATATTCGTACGATCTCCGTCTCTCCCCGCACTGGTGTATCTCTCGCTCGTATTAGTGGTTTATCGCTCCCTCGTATCCCTAGTCTTTTGGAGCTATATCAACGCCGTTGTCAACCCCGTGTTCATCCAGTATTGTTTTATCTCTTAGCAGGTATGTATTGTGGTCCCATTCGAGTAATCGACCTAGTGACCAACACTGTCACCTGGTACCTAGTTGATATCCTATCCTCGTTGACTCGTCCGCGTCCTCGGCGTCCAGCTATCACATTGTTTGATCATCGTGGCTACATATGTGGCTCTTGTCCTCTTGTTTTGGGTCCTCTGTGTTCAGCCCCCCCCGAGGCTGCCCTCACACCATATCATCCGTCACTGGACCCTATGCTTCTTCCGCCATTGGAGCGTGAAATTTTAGGTGCGCCGTCCCTAGACTCCCTCCTTCTTCAAGTTCCGGACCTCTTTGACTTTGACCAGGGGGGAATATCGTCAGTGGAAGACTTTCGCGTTCTCTATTTCAACGTTAATGGCATGGATGGCTTCAAATTGACGGAACTTCTTACAGTCATGCTTCTTCATTCGGTGGACGTTCTCGTCCTAATTGATGCTCGCATTGACAATACTCTTCACCGGGTGTTTCTCACTGAGATTCATACAAAGCTTGGCCAGCGTTCCAAACTGCTGTCCTCGTTCCCGTCCATTCCTGGCCCTGCTCGTCCGCGTGTGGGAGGCAACGCTTTTGTCATCAATGAACGTTGGAGTCAACGTTTCGTCGAACATTCCTCGGATCCGTCTCAACTATGTCTGGTTGACTCTATCACGCTCAAACTCTCCTCTGGGACTCTTCGCCTATTGGCGACTTATTGGCCGTATCCTCCTCAGGTTCAACAAGACGAGACGGGTCTGAAACTGTTTACTTTAACTCAACAATTCCTTAGCTCTCGTGACGGCACTCAATCTCCATTGGAATATGTTCATCAGGCCATTTCCGCTGTTACTACTCAGCACATGTCTCATCCTGGCAACCATGTCATCCTGGGTGGCGACTTTAACAGTACTTGGCGGGGGCGCAAATTAGATGGTGGGGGCTATGCCCCTCCTCTACGCCGCTGGACTCGGGATGGTGGATGGCGCTCGTGGCGGGATGATCTTCCTGACATCTGCCCCCCGGTCACCCGTCCCTCGTCTCGCCTCACTTCCGGATGTGAAATTGATCACGTTTTCACTATGAGTTCCTTCCTTCGCTTTTCCAGTTACAACGTGGGTATTGGTTCAGGATGGGTCGGCCTTTCAGATCACCGTCCCCTTTTGGTCTCGTATGCGATCACAACGGATCGGCTTCTTGTTCCGAGGTTCTCCCCACTTCGCTCCGATCATCGTCTAATGAACCTTCGGGTATTTTCGCCTTCCAAACCGCAATTAGCAGCGTACCAAACGGCCATGTTGGCCCACCCTCTGCTCCCCTCGGGCTCCCTTGACTCCACCCAGGCTTCTCAACAATTGCAATCTCTTACTAATGCCACCCTTCAGGCTGCCCCTGTAAAGCGGAAGAAGCCGCCCCGCGATCGGATGAAGGAGTACTGGAGTCCGCTCTATGCTGCCTACCAAGCTCAACTCAAAGCACTTTTGAAAATTCAACAACATCTAGGTATTGTTTCCTCGCGTCATCCCATTATACCCTGGACTACGCCTCTTGCGCATTATGCAGGCATCTCCGCCATTGTTGCTGAGTGGGTATCTGTGGTTGACCACTTAGCCTGGGACAAAGGTCCGCCTGATGCCCTCTGGGCATGTGGTTTTTCTCCTGAAGAATGGCGGACACAGGACTTTTCCAACCGGCACTCGTTGGTGCAGGCTGCGGTCCGAGACTTTGGTCTTGTTCGCAATGCCCTGCACTGTCGGAAACGTAAGGAGCTGGCAGCGCTGACTTCTGAATACGTTCGAATCCGTGAGGAGAATGCGCTTAAGGGTCGTCTTCGTATTTCTATCCAATCTCTTCTTGGAGAGCACCCGGGCTCCTCCTCGCTTGATGGTTTGGATTTCGGCACTGCATTGCCCACCACCCCGGAGGAGGTTCATGCTCTCATCACGGATCACTTTCGTCGACACTTTCAGTCTTCGTCCTCCGTAGCAGATGATCTTCACTCTGGCGATCTCACCTGGGAGTCCTTCAATGCAGAAACCTTTGAGGATTTCCAGCGCAGACACTCGGCACTGGGCATTCCAATTTCCCCTGACCCGTCCCAGGACTTACTTCGTAATCTCTGGTCAGCCCTCCGTTCTTGTCCGTCCCGCCAGCTCGTTCATGACGAGCTTCAGCCTTTATTACACAGCGCCCCGTCCTTTGATGAATTTCAACTCGCCATCCGCTCCAAGCGGGGTCACTCTGCTGGTGGTCCCTCTGGCTTATTGTATGATCACTTGAAGCATTGGCCACTTTCCGTCCAACAGGAGGCATACAGGTGTCTTACCACGCTCTGGTTGGATCGAACCATTCCAGCCTCTTGGCTATGGAAATGGCTTGTACCCATTCCCAAGTCGTCATCTCAGAAGGTCTCGGATCTGCGTCCTATTATGCTCATGGAAGTGCTTCGGAAGATTTGGACGGGGCTCATTGTTCGACGAATCCTCGGAGCCCTTCTTAAGCATCGTGTTCTGTGTCCCTCTCAACATGCCTACCTTCCCTCACGTGGCACGGACACGGCTAATATCCAACTTCTCAACACGCTCGAAGACTCCTGGTCCCGTCGCTCTTCTCTATACGGCAGCTCATGGGACATGTCCAAGGCCTTTGACTCAGTCTCACGTCCCCTCATCATACTATGTTGGCAACGGCTTGGTGTTCCTGTGGAACTGGCGCAGTGGTTGGTTGCCCTTGATCTGGGTGGGCATGCTATCATTCGGTCGGACTTCGCTTTGGACCTTTTGGATCAGCAAGGACTGGAGGCACTCTTGCCGCATTCCTTCACTCCTGAGAGGGGCACCGGTCAAGGTGATATCCACAGTCCCTTCACGTGGTTGGCCGTTTTTGATGTGCTTCTCACTATGCTTGCCGCCGACACGGATTCACCCGACCATATCTATCTTCCGAAATCTGATGGCACCCTCTATCGAGCTCGTGATGTCTGTTATGCTGATGACCTTCAATCGCAAGCTCGTACTTTACGAGGGCTTCAACGTATGGCAGACCTGGTTTCTGTCTATGCCCTTGTTTTCAACCTGTCCATTGCTTTCAAAAAGCTTCGTGTATTTCACTACTGTGGGATCTCCCCTCCCTCTGTCGAATTCCTGGTGCTTCACCTTGCTGGCTGGCGAGAACAGTCGGTCCCCATCCGCACGTCTGGGACCTTTCGCAGTCTTGGTGTTGATTATCCTATTAACCCCTCTGACGCAACGTCCTTCGAGTCCAGTTACCAGCGTCTCCGCACTTCCTTACATATCTTAGCTCGCAAACGTGCCTCGCCGGGCCTTATTACGCAAGTCATGACGACTTGCTTACTCAGCCGAGGTGCTTATGTGGGAGTGCTCTCCTCCTGGTCTCTTGCCCAATGCCGCTCACTCGACAAACTATTTGCTCGTGCGTACCGGAGCAGAACTCGCAACATCTCCTCCTCACAGGAGGAGAACTTGTTTCAACCGGCCTCAGTAGGGGGCCTTGGTTTCGATCGTCCCTCTGTACTTATTCAAGAACGCAAGCTGAATCTGGCGCGGCGTGCAGCTTGCTCTGATGACTGTTACACCCGCTTTGCGATAGCTGCGCTTCAGCGTCGGGGCCATCCGTATCCCTATAATGTTCAACAACCTTGTGTCTCGCTTGACAGACCCCGGTCCGGATTTTGGATTTCCAGTCTCATCGAATACGGGGACTCTGCCTCTGCTACACTTATATGTCAGCTCACCCCGCCGTCTGCTGACCTCTCTCCGACGACTCCGATCTTTGGTGAGCCCCACTTGGTCTGGACTCCTCAGCAGTCCTCGTACTTTAAACAACATGACTGTCACATCCTCTTGGACCTGGCCCAATGGAATGCGGAGCTTTCTTCCTGGCGATGGCAAGAGCTCCCTGACTTTTTTCAGCCCGTCCTTGGCGGCCTCCTTATTTGGCAACCGTGTCCTATTCCACTCCTTCCCGGTCGAGCGTGGCATGTCACTCATGGCGAATTTCTCCGTACTTCCTCGTGGCTTATCGAAATCTTGTCCATTTCTCCCCGCCCCCTTTCCTCCTTGGTCGATATTGTCTTTCGGAAATGGCAACTCCCTAATCCCATGACGACCCCGATTGTCGGAACCCTTCTTTCCAACAATCCTCGTATTGAGGTGTACTCGGGACCCCCAGATCCTGCAGTCTGGCGTTCCGTAATTTTTCCGGCTGGCAACGTTGCCCATTGTGTATCCCTGGAAGTCGCCGCTCGATTTTCCTCCACTTCCACACCGTCTCACCTCGGTAACTGCCCCCCCAAGGTTCGTATCGTTTCCTCGGTTCCATCCATTCTGCCCTCCTGTCTTGACTGCCCTATCGGGGCGAATGCTCTGGACGGTACGCCCTCAAAACTTTGTTCGGATGTGTCGATTTACATAGCACTCCACACCCATCCCATTGACTCTGCCCTTCACGTTGCGGTTAAGGCCTCCCGTGTTCTTCGCTGTTTAAGCATCTTGTGTACATGTGATCACAAGCGTTGGTCTGCGTCCTTGTACTTTGATGCTTCCTCATCTCACCACGATGTGCATACGGAACATTCCACCCTCCTCGCGGGGGTGCTTCGTGCACTATATCTTTATGAACATTGTTATGAGGGGGGCTCTGTCTCAATATTTGTTCCGAGTAAGACTCTCGTTCAATCAATTCTGTGTCCTCCTGTCTCACACGCCTCCTCCGTACTTGCGGATCTTCATCGCATGATCCAACAGCATCTTTCTGCTGACGTTCTCATCTCATACGCTGCGGTTCCTTCTCTTCTTACCGAGCCTGCCTCCCTTCATATTGATCAAAGGGGCATGCAGCTTTCCAGTGCATACGCGAACTCTACTGATAGTCTTGCTGAGGTTCTCTCTACATACTCTCCTGACTATACTGAGGACTCCTTCACATCTCAGTCTATCTCAGTCTGTGTTCCCTTACCATTCTGTTGTGGTCACTGGTCATGGCGGGACCAACTTACCTCCTCGTATCTGCTCACAACAGTGCCAAATAAACGCGCCCTGCTTGCACGTCTTGCCGCCCAATCTTCTCGCGATCTCGACCGACAGCGACGAGGTGACCCTCCCAAATGGTCTGATGTCACCCTCCAGTTTGCCTCGTCTGTCCTGGGCCTCCCACGGCTTCCTCTTTCGACCAGAGCCTACTATGAACGACACCTGTTTGAACGCCATTGGTCTGTCGGGCACAATCGCTCCAAGCAGGCCCGTACTGATGCTGACAGGAAACTTCTGGGCTCCTGCAAGCTTTGCTGTACGGACATTCGTCAGGAGCATGAGTCTTACGACCACATTTTTCGTCTCTGTCCTGCCCCTCTCCTTTGCGCAGCCCGATCTGCGTCTGATCAACAGCTATCTGAATATCCTCTGTCAACCTCGCTTGACGCCCGTCTCATCCCCAAGATGATCCAACTTCTACATGACGAGCAGGGACATCGTCTTGGCCTTGGTAATTGGATGTCTTGTCAGCTTTCCGCCTTGGAATCCGTCCTCCTTCCGGATGATCGGGCAGAGGACATTCGGCAGAGTATCCTTCAATTCTCTAGTCATCTCACTGACCGCAATGACGCCATCTGGGCGGCATGGCATGAGGCCTCTTACCTTCATGCCGTTGCAGCCTCTCCCTCTGGTGATGCTCTGCACATTCCCCGTCGTCGTCATTTCCGTCCCCGGTCCCGTCTCCCTGGCAAGATTCGCTACTATGCGGTTCGAGTTGGTCGCGAGACTGGAATTTTTCCTTCGTGGAAGGATGCTAGGCGACATGTTGATGGTTTCTCCCGTCCCGAGTACGGATCTTTCAAAACTCGCGAGGCAGCCGAGGCTTTCCTCTCCGCCACTCCTGTGGTGCCCCAGAGTCCTCTTCCTGGCCCCAGCTATTCTCTCTTCACTGACGGCTCTGCTTCCACTAGCCCGCCTTTTGCCGCCGGATGGGGACTTCATATTCTTGATCCGACTGGATGCGTCACTCATGAAGACTGGGGACCCGTCTGTCTCGACCCTTCCTCTCCTGAGTTTGTTGGCGCTTCTCGTTACACCAATAACTCTGGAGAGCTGACGGCCTTAATATCCGCTTTTAAATGGATCTGTGCCCTGCCTTCTCACTCTCCACTGCAACTTAACTTATACACAGATTCGGACTATGCGCAGAAACACCTTCTTTTCTCCAAGACTCTTCCGTCAGCCAACAAGGGTCTTATCACGGAAGCGCGTCGTTTTTTGGACCAGGCTCGTTCGGTCCATTCGCTGTCCCTGGTTTGGACCAAGGCTCATACCAAGAAAATCTCTATGGTGGCGTCCGGAAATCGGAAAGCTGACTCCCTCGCTCTTCTTGGTAGGAGGGAGCTTGCTCGGTCGCTTGCCCCCGTGGATCTCCTCGTGCCCCGGCGTCCCTTGAAGCGGCGCTCTTCTGTAGTTAGTGTAGCTAATATGTCTGCTCCATCTAAACGCGCTCGTCTAGACCTTTTGTCATCCTCACTGTCCCCCTCTTTCCCTACACCCGACCTGCTTCCATGCCTCCGTCCCCCTCCGGGTGGCGATATTGTGGCTGACTAGTGTCTGGTCCCGAGGCTGCCCCTCGGATCCTCTCACTCGGTGCCACGGGACTTGCCATATGGTTCATGGGAGGTGGTTAGATTTCCCCCTTTCTTTATAATCTAACTACAAGATTTTCCTCAAAAAAAATTCAAGGTAACAAACTTTGATGGAATGATTGAGCTACCAACTGTCCAATAGTATTGCATAATATTTGGATTCACACGACTAGAAATTGAATAAGATGACGCACTATTTATTTCTGTGCTCCTGCGTGGAAAACAGTATAAACTTTTTAAACTGTTAAAGCGGGCGCTTATCAATGCTGTGAAATTTCCAGTTGACCCAGCTGGTAAAACACTTGGGTAATAGCGAAATGAATTACTGTGTATATATATAGGCATTTCTGGTGCTCCCATTCCCATTTTAACAATATTATGCGCATCTTCTCCTAATTGAACAATATTTAATACTAATTCAGCACTAATTATTTGCCACTGTGCTGTTCCAGAATATGGTGTTGTATTTGGTGAACTAACAACTGCTATACTTTGATTTTCCAATAATATCTGAATTTCTATGTCACTTGATAAATTTGAAATTGGAATAAATTTATCTGCTAAATTGAAGATATTTGAAATAATAGGCAACGTGCATGTCAAACGTCCGCCCCCACTAGGTATGCTCTGGCCCGCTCTACATGAATTTAATGATGAAGTAATCGCTCCTATATTTGTTCCAGCATTTTGAGTTGATAAAACTGATCCAGAAATTGTTAAATATACATTTTCAGAAATACTTGGTGCTGTTCCAATTAATGCACTATATCCAAGCGAATTTGATTGAGAAAATTGGAAGTCTATTAATGAATTAACCAGAACATTGTATGCTGAAATTTGCTCAACAAGGTTCCCACTCTGAAACACAGTGAATTGATTTATAAAACAATAAGCGGAGTGGTCTAAAAATAATGTATTGTTTGTATCATTATTTTGAATACAAATTTTCATGTAAGAATTTTGTGGGTCAAGGTAAGTTCTAGCGCGCGAACATGGAATTTGCCAGATAATTGTGTCCCCTGCGTTGAAAACGCTCTTGTTTTGACTACTGATATTACAACGATAACTTGTTGAATTTCCAACTGAATTTTTTAAATTATATAATAAGTCTGATGTGACTGATGTTTGATTTGAAATTAATTTTGAACTATCTGATGACATA
>Ga0208868_1000224_pt1 | contig 12827 bp, 3 predicted proteins | sample CryBogCBE23Oct07_FD_184583 | JGI IMG/M metagenome (GOLD analysis project Ga0208868, IMG submission 184583) | Freshwater microbial communities from Crystal Bog, Wisconsin, USA - CBE23Oct07 (SPAdes) (version 2) | ecosystem: Environmental > Aquatic > Freshwater > Lake | place: Crystal Bog... | reverse complement strand
CATTGGGGGTGGGGGTGGGGGTAGTGAATCTGTTGATTGAAGTAGACTTTCCCCTTGTCGACTTGCTTCTTTCTCTTTTTGTATGTAGAGATTTGACATTGATCGAGCTTTGTTAAGGCTAGACATGATGCTTGTGGTTGATTGTTTCCATTTTTCAGCACCCATTCGAGCATTTTTCTTAATGATGTTTAGCTCGTCTGTCAACATTTGAAGTTTTCGACTGTTTTCTTCTCTTCTTTCTTGTTCTTGTTCTTCTGTAGTTGGTCCAAAACAGCAACAGTACCATTTCCGTCCAAGCCAAGCTCTAATGTTTGGCCAGAAGCATTTAATAGCAATGATCATAACAATAACAAATGCTGTAATGCATGCTACTCTGATCAAAAATGGTATGGACCTGAGTGGGTGAAAGGCTTCGTATGTGAGTTGCGCTTTCGTAGGTACTTCTACCTGTAATAGTGACAATGGTGTGTCAGTTGAATTAGGTAGAATTGACTGTGCTGCTGTAATTACAACTCCTGTAGGCATGGGGTAAACCTTCAGAAGCTCAAATATTTTTAGATCTGAAGTATTTTCCGTCGTCTTGGCTGCTGGAGTTGTGAATTTGGCTCCTGAAGGGAGTGTGACTGTGCAAGAGTATTTGAATACTGCTTCTCCCATTCCTCTAATCGTAACAGATTCGTCTTTGTATTTGTTAGACAAATTGCTTTCCGAACATTTGATGTACAGTCTTGTATCTTGTGGTACAGAGTAAATGGTATAGTTGCCATCAATGTGGAAGAATGGTTTGTTTGGTTGGTTTTTCTCTTGCAGTGGACATGTGAGATGGTGAGAAATGTACGTTGATGCCACACAATGTGAATTTTGTGACATGGAGATGAAAGGTGAGGCAACCGTGCATTTCCAAGGTCTGTTGATGCATGTCTCTAGTTCGTCACTTGTGACAATGACATAGTCCGATCCTGATTTAGATATGGCAATGATTGTTGCGTCCGTTTGTGGGATCAGGGTGACGTTGCCAGAGAAGACTGGAACAGGTTTCACGTTGTAGAAGTTGAAGAGGTTATTATCATTGACTATCGGGATCTCGATTTGAATGTACAATTCGTTGTCGATAATTGAGGCTGTCATTCTGGTGAGGCTGAGGTCTCTAATCAAGATAATACCTTTCTTTAGTTTGAGATCGTCGGCTGTCTGATCCAGCTCTTTTTGTGAGAGCGCATATGGTGATGTTTGTCTGACAGATGCTGCCAACATGATGTGTGCATATTTTTGTATGGCATTTTGTTGGACTAATAGTAAATGTCTAACGTACATTTTTATATCTTGTTCGATTACTAATGTAGCTGTGGCTTTGAATGTACCATCTATGGCTTTTACTATTGTGACCATTTGTCTTGACATCATATTTACTGTGCCGGCAATTTCATTTTGGTTGATTTGTAGATTTTCCATTGCTCTTCCAACTCCTTCCAGAGCTCTGAGGTCTTCAGTGCCAGTTGTTTTGAGGCCGAAGAGTCCTCCCAGTGTTCGTCCTCCCCATGAAAGTGGGGCTTCTCCGGTGATGGATGATGACAGTGCGTTTGCAGCTGCTGTAGCTCCTGCTCCTATGCCCAATATTGCCAATGGGCCCATAGGTGCTCTTTTTGTTCTTTTGTGGGTTGTTATCAGGGATTGACGGGTTGTAGATGGTGCTGTCTTGATCTCTGATTGTATGTTGTCCCACAATTTGGTATTTTCATTGAGCTTTTTAAGGATTTGTCTTTTCTTTCTTTTCGACATATGCAATGAAAATTTATTGTTTTGTGAACGACGCTTTGTGTTGATTGAACGTCGCTTGCGCTTTTTGTCGTCGAAATTGTAACTTTGTATGATGGTAGGCAGAAAGTGTTCCATTGAATTGATATCTTCCGGCAATGTTACATTGAGGTTCGTGATGGCCTCAATTTCTTCGGCAACAATTTTGATTGATGCTAAAAGTCCTTTTTCGTCTCGTTTGCATGCGTGGTCGATGACTTGAAGCAACAAGTTGTTTTCATTTTTCACCTGTGATACTGGTGGTGGTTTAGGTACCTCACACAGGATGTGGTCTTGGAAGCCTTTGTCGTAGTCGTCTCCTAACCTGATCCGAAATTCTTGTTCAGGATGGTTGTAGATAATCGGATAGGCTGATGCGTAATTCTTGATGAGGGGTTCATTTTCCCATATGTCAGTATGGTAACCTTTTCCGGTATAATATCCCCCGTACTCCAAGTAAGCAAACGGTGAGTTAGTACGTACATTAACATCATCAGATTCAAATCTAAAGATGTTGTTGGAAGTGTCGTATCTAACTCCCGCTGAGATCTTCTGTACGCCTTTTGATATGGCTGCAAACCTTATGGCTTCAAGAGAGTTTTTATCTCTTATTTCGGGTCTTCTTCCTCCCATTTCTTTGCAGATTTGGGGAGCATCCAACAGTTGGTGCTTGATGGTTGAAAACAGTATGTCATAAGGATGAACATAACTGCCGAGTTCTTGTTCTTCTTGAACTTCTTGGTCACGTTTTTGCTTGTCGAAGAGGGTGACTCTATCGGCAACGTCGTGACAGATATCTTGGTACATGTTGCCAAGACTGCGAGCCATTTGTGCAGACTTGACTAGGATAGATGGGTCGGCTTTTCTGAAAAGGGTGATGCTCTCGACGTTGATGTAAACCGGACCCTGAGTCGTCTTCTCTTGATAAACTAACCCCCCTCTTAACATACTCGGGCTTGAGGCAAGGCTTGATTGGGAATGGACGAGTATCATTAGAAAAAGTATAAGTATCAAACGCTTTTTACCTTCAGTCGACATTGTAGAATTTTCCACCAGGTGTTGTCTTCTAGTCTTATCGAATTTCGGATGTGAACTGAATTTCTTGAAAAGCTTCATTTTGAGACGCTTTTTAATTATCCAGAGCGTGTATTCAAATGAGTGTGCTCCACCGGCCAGCTTGGTCTGTGGCTCGTCAGCTGCACCATATTTTAGCCCCTTAGTGATACTCTTTTGGCGTCCTTTTTCCCGCCTTCCTATTCCTTAATTAACCTTGCGCTTTTTGGTTGCGCTCCTGCTGCTCAACCTACCTGCACACATCTCTGCGGGCTGTGCTGTACAGGCTGCTAGGCAGGTTTTGCAGGCCGAATATTTCGTTAAGTGGGTCCGACCGTTGCACCGGATAATGATGCATTCACAGGTGTAATAAAACTCAACAGGGTGTTGATTGTCGAGCTACTTTATTATTACAAAAGATAGATCGGTAATTTACAGTTTTCCATGCTCTCCATCTAATAACAAGTGTGCGCTTGTTATTAACCCTCCCTCCTTTGGGAATGCTCTAGGGTAACACCAGGGTTTTGATGAAGTCAATTAAATACCGCAACCTAGAGTACGGAGTAAGGTTATCGCTGGCCTTTTCAGGTTGTTGCGAGCCTCGAGGATTGCATGTGTATCAAGTAGGTGTAGACGTCGATGTTATCGAAGTTGTCGATGGTGCAGAAGTGTGAAATCTTCAGGGACTTGTGCCCGGTGAAAAACTCTCAGTTATCGGCAGGGTTACCTAGCTGAAAGCTACCTTTTTCGGTGAAAAGCCAAAGGTGAAATTGAAGAGAAGAGAATTACAAGTAAGACCATTTTGTAACACTCTGTAATTTTGAAGATTTGTTTTCCAAATCCGTAGATTGTGAAGATGGAAAACGTTTGTGAAGGGAAAGTTTGTCATTGAATAATTTCCGTGAGGGCTATTCTTGTTTTGCTTTATGGCCCTCCCTCTTCTTTTTCGGATATTTGCTGAATTTGACTCCAACAATTATCTTTCTTCTTTCGTATTGGTCGTTTTCGTCGCAGATGATGTTTGAATAGATGGAATGTTTGTGTTCTTTTTGGGTCCCCTACTGCGCCTTTTTATGGGACTCAATTACCGTTGAATTTGAAGAGGGAGATTCGTTAAAACACAACGAGAAATGTGATCTAAATATGTAGAGACTTTTCGCATTCTCTATTTAGTCAACATTTTCAAATTCTTTTTCGGTTAGATTGTTGTCGTTGTGGTTGCTGTGGTCCCCACCGTTGTCAACCACTGAATCGTTTCCAAAGTCGGTGTCCGTTTCTGGTTGGTCATCATCTGAGTCTGATGCGTCGGGGTCTCCAGTTCGATGAAAGCCATGTTCTAAGTAAAATTGCGAGTCTGCTAAGGCCGATAGTTTACATTTGAGTTCGGTCACTAAGACTGCAAATTGAGCAAATGCTGCCTGATCAAATTCTAATTCGGATTCTGATTGTCCGGATTCGTTTGATTCTGTAGGAGATTGTGTATTTCTTTGTCTATCTTGTGTTGACAATACAGCTTCAGATGGGTCTATTTGAAGTTCGTCTCCATCGGAATCAACAAATTGGGCCCTAGTTTGGTTATCTGGGTCATTTTGCCAATCAGGGTCTCCCAAATGTCTGACTGTGCGTGAAAGTAATGTTGATCTTTGTGTTAGCATTTGGCTCAAATCCTCATTATCTTCATCTTCTGGGTCTTTGTCGAGTGAAGCTTGAAGATCATTATCGAAATTAGCGTGTACTCTATTACCAGCTGGGTGGTAGCTAATGACTTTGAGGTTGCTAAAATGTGCTTTCATTACATGACCTGAGTGCATGTGTTCGATGATTGCTGAACTGCCATCAGGTAAAAGTTCTTCGACTGTGTATGGACCTGTAAAACGCGGTTTCATGCTCATAGCTGAACCTGTTGCCACTTGCAATTGTCTGTGTGCAACTATTTGTCCGATTTGAAATTTCTTTTGGACTCGGTCAGCATTTTTGTATGTTCGATTCTTTAATCGTTTTTCTTCAGCTCGTTTTGCAGCTAATTCGCGATTTTTCTGGGCTACAGGAATGATGTTTTCTGCATATTCTGCATGAGAGTCTGTGTTTGGCCAAAATTGAATCAAATCATTTGCATTAGGATTTTTGAACGCGAATAGTAATTCTTCCGGTGAAAACCCATATACCGAAATCGATTTATTATGGGCTGCTGTAAAGTAATCAACGTATTTTTCCCAATCTTGATCAGCCTTCTCTTGTAATAAGAAGTTTCTCGCTGCATCTTTTATGGTTCTCACGCTTCTTTCAGCAGTCGAATTTGCCCATGGAGAGCCGACCGATGTAGGCAAGAACTTAATCCCGAGAGGCTGTAAATAATCGTAAAAATCCTTACTATTAAACAGTCCCGGTTCTTCATCCGAACGTAAAAATTTCGGAATCCCGAAAGGCTTAATGATGGTTTTATCAATAGCCGAAATGAGTTCTTTCGTTGTCCTATCTTTCATTGGGCATATTTGAATGTACCCCGTAAATAGGTCAACTGCCAATAGGGCGACTTTTCGATTGTCTTTCGACAGTGGCATATTCGGTATAAGATCAACACCCCAGGTGACTCGTGGTGCATGGATGTAGTCAGATTTTCTGAGATGGTGATCCTCTTTTTCTGTAGAATTAAATTGGCATACCAAGCAGTTATCTCGCAATCTTCGTAACCTTTTGTTCAACGTTGTATGTTGGACGTAATATCTTTCTGATATGTCCCTTAATATTCTTGTTTTCGAAAAGTGTAATCCAAAGACTGAGAAATGTTTTGAGTTGATGACTATGTCTAATAATGCAACTGGTAGACATAGTTTTAGACGATTGCGTTTTCTTGAGTAGAGTAGACCATCAATGAGAACAAAAGCTCTGTGAAGATGTGGTGAATTCTTGATTTTGCTGCAGAATTCGTCGTTATCTTGAGCTTCTTGAAATTCTTTTTTCGATAGTATCCCTCTCAAAATTGCTTTCGAGGACATCTTAAAGTCAGAGTAGGACATGGTTTCTACTGAATGACTCTGTATTATGTCCATACCTGAAGGGGCCAGTTTCTTTTTTCTTGTTGGTAAGATAACTCCTGGTCTCTTCATACTTTCTTTAGGAAGTCGAATTTTTCGTGGAGAAAGAGTTTTAGGAACATTTTTGATCTGTCGTTCTCCTGTTTTTGCTGCTGATTGTTTTTTCTTTTTATCTACAGGATTAGGTAAACTGTCAAGTTCCAGCATTGTAGCTACTTCTTCTCTGGAAAATATGTAATTTTCCGGTATACAAAGTCTTTTCAAAAATTGGACCGTTTGTTCTTCTGTCATTGGTCTGAAAGACTTGGCCTCTTCTAGTATTTTGTCAATGCCTACATGGTGTCGGCTTAATACGTCCGAGACTTCATTGTTTACTCCTGGCACGTGGTGAACTTCTGCGTCATATTTCGATAATTCCAATGAAAATCGTAGTAATATGCCTTGAGAGTCTTTGCACAGTCTTAGAAAGACAATGGCTTGTGCATCAACTAATATGACCAATTTTGGTGCGTATCGAAGGAAGAAGTCCATGGTGCGGAGTGTGTAAAGTAGAGCTAAGACTTCCTTTTTAACTGTACTGTACACTCGTTCTGATTTTGTGAAAGTACGGCTGACGCAAGCTATTAAAAGCTCGTTGCCATCTTTGTCTTTTTGAAAGACTCGGCCTGCTCCACAATTCTGTGATGCATCCGTTTGGACATAGAATTCCTTGGTCGGATCTGGAAGGTGAAGAGAGGAGTTTTGAACAATGGAATCAATTAGCGTTCGGAATCTCTTTTCGTGGTCTTCGGTCCATTTGAATTGTTTCGGATGCAGGGTTGCCAAATCCATTAGGGGTTGAGATATTTCTGCAAATTTAGGAATGAATTTCCTATAATATGCTAGTGCACAGATGACTGATTTTGTGCGTTTGGGTGTGTTTGGTGAAGGTAAATTCTTGAATGCAATGACTTTAGCTTCTGGTATAGAAATTTTTCCTTTGGTCCAAACCACTCCTAGGAAATCCACTGTATCTCTGGCAATGTTGATTTTTTCTGGTCTGATTTTTACTCCGTGCATTTTAAGTCTTTTTAGGACTTGTTCTAATTTGATGAGATGGTCTTGCAACGTTCCATTTGAAGCCAACATTATATCATCTGCATAATGAATAACTTCTTTTGCCATGCTGCCAAAACATTTGTCCATCAGTAGCTTTAAGTGCAACGGCGAGTTTTTCAAGCCTTGAGGGCATCTCTGAAAGCAATATCGTTTGCCATGTGCTTCAGAGTAAAAGACAGTGTATTTTTGTGACGATTTTTCTAATGGAATTTGAAAAAATGCGTCACTTAAGTCAATTGTTGTGACCCAGCTTGCGTTTGATAAGTGCGCGTATAATTCAAGGTGTGTCACAAGGTTGGTTGGCAAACGTCTAGTTTGATTATTTAAGAGTCTGCCGTCCAACAGAATGCGAATGTTTTTGCCATCTTTCTTTTTGACAACTAACAAATTGCTGCAAAAAGGTGATGGTTCGTCACATTCTCTGATGATTCCATATTCGACCATTTGGTCTAATATGGCTCTGACTTGGTCTCTGACTGCATGGGGTAGGGGTGTGTATTTTTGGATATGAGGTTCTTGGCTTATCGGGTCGATCCTCATTTCAATATCTGTTGCACATCCTAAATCGGCTGCATGTTTCGAAAATGCTTGTTGTTGTCGTCGAAACATTTGCATTGCCCATGTTCTTTGTTTTAAAGGTAAATGAGCCAAATCAAATTGTGTTTCGAAATCTTCGTCTGATAATGGTTGATCATTTCGAAGAGTTAATTCAGTCAATGATGCATTTTCTTCTACTTCTTTCGTCATTGAAGGGTGGTGGTATCCAAACTTCATGTAGTGTAAAAATGCTTCTTCTTTTTCTTCTTCATTCATTCCTTGGTCATCATGAATGAATTTTGGCATGACGCGATTGCATTCGATAATTTCTGAGTCAGCAAATGCAGGTTGAGCTAAGTTGCATGCTATGACGTCTGGTGAAATTTCATTCATTGACATAGAGTGTGCCTCGTATTCATCAGGTTGTGTGATAATCTCTATGTCAGCGAAAAATGCATTTCTTTCAATGATCATGTCATGTGGTGTGTCATTATAGACTGGAATGCACACCTCGTTGGGTCTAATGTAATCCATAAGCCATGGTAAATTTTTTAGACCTGGTTGAGTGCAATTTTTGACAACATATTGAGTCAAGTCTTTTGTTGTCAATGGTAATTGATACTGTTTTTGTGGATCTTTAGCCAATGTACCAATAATGTTTGCATTTGTGAAGGGTGCGATGATTGCTATGTGATTTGCTGTCACATGCATTGGCGTAGGTGAGGACCCTAATATTGGTACCTGGCACAAGGTTTTGTTTAACAAGGCTGTGCCTATGGGCTCCAGGTATCCGTCAGGGTCATCAGTCAAGAAAAGAAACTTGTTTGTTTCAAAGGCTCGTGCATCAGAGCCTGTGAAATCTCGACCTAAGAGGAAATCTTGAGTTATGCCGGAATGAACAATGACATTGAGTTCAAACGATTTCCGGACATTATTGAGGCCTTCAAAATGTAGGAGAATGTCGGCTGTGCCCTCTATGGGTTGGGGCTCTCCTGTACATGATACTATGACAGTGGGCCTATCTGGTTGTTTGACTTCTATTTGACCTTGTTTGATGAGTTTGTCAAATATTGTTTTGTTCATGATAGTTTTTGCGCATCCACTGTCATGAAGGGCTAAGACATGTGTTTTTGCTTCCTCGAAGGTGTGGTCCAGCGAACTTAAAGTTATATTTACATATGCTAGACCTGGTATGGCATTATAATCTCTCAGATAATACTTCTTTATTTTTTGTGGAGCTTTCCCTGTAGAGCTCTCATTTTTTCTGTTTTTTTCAAGTATTGTCTGAATTTCTTCTTTTGACGTTTGTACATTATTTACAATTAGTTCATCTCGAGGCGTAGGTGTGCATGACAGGGATTCTGCACCTACTGGTTTCCCGCCGCTGGGCAAAGTTGTTTATAGGGGGGATGGTCAAGTGAACATACTGTGCATGTCAAGTAGTTGCTTTTGTGCCAGATATCGACTGAAACTTGCGTCGATCCCGCTTCTTTGCCGCTACCTGCGCTGTTGCTTCGGCTCTGACGTCCGTCAGATCTCTGCGATGAGTTGGAGGCCGATCTTTGATTGGATCGTCCGGGTGTGAGGCTACGACCTCGCGAATAGTCAGTCTGATTGGATGAATTTCCATACTGTTGGCTTGGTGTCCATCCACTCTTTTTCTTTTTCTCGTATTCTTCTTTGAGACGTTGTTTTTCTTTGCGACCTTTGTCACTATCCGCGCGAGCCTTGTTGTCCGGGTATTGCGATCCTTGAGGCTGGCTGACGTCCGTCATAACCACATCTTGATTGCTTGATGTCCGATCTTTGGATTGTGATCGGTATGCTGGTTTTGAAGATGCGGATCTTTTGTCTGCTGATCGGTCTCTTTTAAATGATGTTGATGCAACTTGTAAGAGATCTTCCAATTTTTTGGCAACTTCAGCTGTCTGATTGTTTGTTTTTTCAAGTGATTTGATAGTTGAAGATTGCTGTGTGATTTTTCTTTGCAAATCCACTGAATTGGTGCCACATGTGAGAGTCATCGTGGGAACTTCATTGTAGCTTTTTTCATACGTGTTAGCTAATTGAATCAGTGACTCCACTGTGAATGGGGCTCCTGCCATTGTAGCTTTGTTGCTCTCAATTTCCAAATATGCTTTCGTTTTTGGTGTAATGAGAGCAAATAATCCTGTTTGAAGTTTTGCTTCCAATATAGCTGGGAAGGCCGCCGAATCGTACAAGTGCTGTAGCTTTTGTACTTTGCTACTGTAACGGGCCATTACACGATTGATGTCTTCATTTGGTTTGCGAGCAAATGTTTCTAGTTCTCGCTTATCATCCTCAATGGTCTTGGTTCTTGTGTATAATTTGCCAAGATATTCAACCGTTTGTTCGATGCTGTAATCGTTTTCTTGGCATGTGTTGAATTCATCTCTGGCCTCGCCTCTTAGGAGGTTTTGGAATATAGCGAACCAATTGTGTTCTTGTAGGTATTGGCCTTTTGCTACTTTGTTAAGTTCGTGCATGAACTTTGCAAAACATCTGTTCGGGTCTTTGTCCGGGTCAAAGTGGGGGACTCGTTTGTCAATGTGACGGAGGTCTAGTACTTCTCTGTCGCGTACGAATCCATATGGGGCCGGTTCTATAAGCGGCTTTGGGACTGTGACCGTAAATCGATTAGCCAGATTTGTCACTTTCGTGATCTGTTGCTTAGTCGACAGCAATTGTGCAGCCGATTGTTGAGCTGTATTTGACATGTGCTCGATAATAGGCGTGAATTGTCCCTGTGTATTCAGAATCTGTAGGGCAGCTATGACACTTGCTTGTGTGTCCAAGTGTTGAGCATCTTTTTCCGTTCGTTCAGAAATGGCCTTTATATGCTGCTCTTCTGCCGGAGCTAAGTGCAATCGTCCGATTGGTTTAGTCTCTGTGATGGCTTTTGCTGTCGCTCCCAGGTTTTGTAGCACGTTGTTGACCGGGTCGACGGCCAATCGTTGGAATTGGTTAGCTAGGCCTGTCATAGTGCTTTGTGTGTTGTTCAACTGGGGTCTATTGTGTGTTCCCTGTGTCCATTGTTGAACAAATTGACGTGTGGCTGCTTGTTCTTGAGTGCGAGGATCTGCATGAGGCTGTTGTCCTTTGAGTCGTGCCAATTCGTATTCTACTTTTTGGCGTTCTTCTCTTTCTCTTTGCCTGTCATCCTCTTTTTTCTGCATTTCATTTCTCATAGCAGCCAATTGAATACGAAGTGATTCGTTTTCTTTTTCTCTGTCGCTGTCTGTGTCTGACAGAGTGGTGCTTGAGGGTCTGTAAAATTTTCCCCCTCTTGCATACGGGTCTGGTGACAACGATCTGTTTTCCGGACTTGTGTTTGATGCTCCAGGTCGTGGGAATCGTTGTGTCGATCCCGATCCATTTGCTTGCGTGAATGGATTAGAATTGTTTCCCATTTGGGAGGGTCGAATGAACGGCCTTTGTGTACCTTGTGGCGGCGCTGGGCCTCGGGGTCTACCCGATATGTCCATTATGTCTTCTTTTTGTGCGCTACTTCACTTATTCAGTGAGCAAGTTCTTCTTTTTTATGCGCTACTCTACTTCTTCAGTGAGCAATTTCTTCGCTTTACGCTACTCTACTTGTTCAAGTGAGCACTTTCTTCAGAGGATAACCTCCGACTCAACACTTCTTCAGTGGAGCCTAAAAACGCCGTATTTGTGGTACACAATTGGTTGTGATTGAAGTGAGGTTGAAATATAATTGAATTTCAAACTTACTATCCGCGCGATCGCTTTTCTTCGTCTCTTTTTGGATGAAAGATGTGATCCGTTACGTGGTCGCCATGCTGAGGTTGTCTCAAATGGCCTCGAACCCTGAGGTCGGTACGGGGTAGATCGTATCCGACACGTTATTATTTACACTTGTTTTAAATAATAACACTTGATGCGAAGCTTGATATCTGTTTATTTTATATCGAAACAAAGATGTTTAAAATATACAGAAAATGTCATCAGCTTTACTTCTACCTGCCTCATGGCTCGGTCAAAGCTAACTAACTCTCCTCAGTGGTTTGTACTTCACCCCCATTGTGTGGAGGGGTGAAGTACAAACCTGTGTGTGTGTGTGCCACGTCATCATCACCTCAGAGTGCTTAAAAACCCAACGGTTTTTATTGCCCTCTCTGCATCCGCGCGTGAAATCGGATTTGTTGAGGGTTCCGGAAATTCGGTTTCAAAAATATTACCGTGATATGACGTGATTCACACTCAGACAGTGTGGAGTTATGATACTTATTTTACATTGGATAATAAGTATCATGAAAAATGGGTTAGTAAATATTTACAATATTAGAACAATATGACAGAACGTATGAAAGGGGACATTATTATTTTTGACAGTGGTGATTTCGTGTGCTGTAAAAATGCAAAATGCGCTATGTTATGTAATAACGGATTTTATTTGGGCAATTGGGAAAGATGAAAGTGGAGAGAGAGTGATTATTGTTTGTTCTGTGGGATGTTAGTGTAAAATTACATGTGTTTGTCTTGCAGAACTCTTTGAAACACTTGATATGCTTCCTGCATTTTCTCCGGTGTGATGTTCAAGATTTTTGAGAAATCTTGAAATTGGTCCAGATTCGTCTCCATTGTTGTTCCCATTCGTTGGTCCTCGTCCTCCTCTCGGGGTCGTTTGGCTGGTCTCTCCGGCATCCGATGGTGTCGGTCGTCGTATTGTTGAGGTTCCCGTTGGTCGTGTCTCGTACGGTCTTGTTGTCGATGTTCACGTGGGAACCTGTTTTCCCTCGGGTCTCGTCTTGTGTTGTTCTCCCTTTTGAAGTAACCGTGGTAGCTGTTATCTTCTTGACGTCTGTATGGTTCTGACGTCCATCTAGGAGGTTTGTAGTCCCTGGGTGCGCTCCTTTCCCTTATAGGTCCTTGGAGTTGTTTGTTGTGCCATTCTCTTCTTCTTTGTACTCTGGCGCTGACTGTTGGTTGTGGCCTTGGGGATGGAGTAGAAGGTGGTGGCATTGGTGGTGTTTGGGGTCCTAGTCGTTGATGGGCCGAAATTGGTGCGAGTTGGCGTTGTTGTTGCATTATGATGTTGAAAAACAAGTCCGGCGTCATCGTGACCATGGGGGCAGTGAGTGGTTGGCCGAACAGTTGTTCCATTTGCACTGGTTGAATTTGCGGTGCTGATGGTCCTTCTGTAGGTGCCGATACCGGTGTTCCTGTTGTATCAGGTGTGTGGTGTACCTCTCGTTCTCCTGTGCGTTTGAGCTGCACTTGTAAATTCGGCTTGGCTTGTCCGGTTTTTGTAACGATCAGTGGAATCCT
>Ga0208868_1000222_pt1 | contig 12892 bp, 10 predicted proteins | sample CryBogCBE23Oct07_FD_184583 | JGI IMG/M metagenome (GOLD analysis project Ga0208868, IMG submission 184583) | Freshwater microbial communities from Crystal Bog, Wisconsin, USA - CBE23Oct07 (SPAdes) (version 2) | ecosystem: Environmental > Aquatic > Freshwater > Lake | place: Crystal Bog... | reverse complement strand
AGAGGGTAGTAAAACTTATGGCATTATAAGTATATTAATACAAGCTTTTTATGAGGTGGAGTATTTATTTGATGTACCTCCAGAAAGTTTTAATCCTCCTCCTAAGGTTATGAGTGGTGTTATTAGGCTAACACGAAAAAAAACAACTTACTCAGTAAAGAGTGAGAAAGCTTTTGTACAATTGGTAAAAATGGCTTTTAATCAACGTAGAAAGATGTTACGCAATGCAGTAAAGGGACTTTTTCAACCAGAAATTTTAGAAGATTCTTTTTTTAATAAAAGAGCAGAACAAGTGAGTATTGAAGAATTTGCTGCACTCACTTTTAAAATGTAAAGGCTTATAGAATAAAATAAGTAAGCAGAATACCCACCAAAAGATTTTTAGTTTTTATCAATTTGTTTTGACCGTTGAATATTATATATTCAACAAAAAGTTCTCGATTACATTATCCCTCAGTAAATTATTTTTAGCATAAATCAAAGCATTGTTATTGTATTCTAAACAAATTTCATTGCTTGAAAGTAAATCAAGAATTGCATTATATAAAGCAGCGGAAGATGAGGGAGGTACTATTTTACCTAATTTATATTTATTAATTAAATGATACAAAGTACCTGTTTCATTCAAAGTAGCAATTAAACACCCTCCTACTGCCATTATGTTGTTTAATTTTGAAGGAAAAAACAAATCACCATCTATATTTTTTTGAATGATCAAATGAATGTTAGCCCTGTTGAGTAACACATTAAATTCTTTTATGGGAGACAAATTGAAAAAAAGAACGTTTTCTAAGTTCAAATCTTTACATCTTGACTCTAAAAAAGCCCTGTAAGGTCCTTCTCCACAAATTATAAATAATATTTCAGGACGTGTTTGCAATTGCTCTGCAACATCAACTAATATGTCTAACCCTTGTTTTTCACCAATTGAACCAGAGTACAGAATAATTTTTTTGTCTTTAAAGGAGTCTAATTCATTATTTAGAGATTCAATATCTTTAATAGGAAAAATAACTTTATCATCAATCCAATTAGGAAATAATAAACAATCTTTTTGGGCGTTCACCTTTGCTGCAACTTTCACCTTCATTCCTGTAGAAATCGTAGATATGAAATCCACATGATTAAGAACAATTCTCTCAAGTGAAAAAAGTAAATTAATTAATTTCTCACTACCAATTAGCTTTAATTCTTTAGCTGCATCAATTTGAAGATCCTGAATATGGTAAATAATTTTAGTCTTTCTGGAAAACAGTTTATAATACAATCCTACAAAACCTAGTAAAAATGAAGGAGCAACTACAACAACATAATCAAATTTCTTTGACATAATGAGTTTGTAGGTAACTGAAAGCAGTGACAATACAAAAAAGCTAAAGTCTTGTACCATTCTTTTTCTACCCGTAGGATGGTTGGGTATGTAAATTGGTATTCGATTTACCTTAACACCATTAATAAATTCATTTTGAAACTTATTTTTATAGCCATCATAAAGTTTCCACATTGGATAATATGGATTTCCTGTAATTATATTAACATGATATTTTTTTACATTAGCTAAATAGTCGCAAAACTCCGAGGTATATTTAGCAATTCCGGTAAACTCAGGGTGGTAGTTGTAACCAATAAATAGGTATCTTTTTTGAGGCATTAAGACTGGATTAGGGTTAAGTAGATATTCGATTAATACTGGCTACTTCAATAAATTTAAATTCTTCTTTTAACTTATTTATGATTATATTTTGATTAGAAACCAATTAGAATAAATAGAGTTATGTTACAAATCATTTATTAAAATCCAAAAAGCGTATTTTTCATAGTAAAAATTTAATTATAAACAATATTTATAATAACGTTTGAAAGATAAATATATTATAAAAACTAATTTAAATTTTTACAACATTTTCCCAGTTAAATAAACTTCCGAATCAATTAATTCATTTATCCTACAATAAATATTTAAGAAATAAGTCATCTTTAATATTGCAAAAACAAAACCTCTCTTGCCATCTCTAAATCCCCCCATAAAAAAGTAACTACCTAAAAAAAATATTACCCCTATCAAAACAGACTTCATTAAGTAATATTTTATTCTTTGTTTATACGTCCAATTATTAACTTCTTTATTATTTATATTATCAATATATCTTTTTGCTTCCCAAGCTGCATATTCATTATGTTTTTGCATATAATGATTAATTCCACGATAATCTTGGTGGTCAATCTTACTAGAAAATGATGAAACCATGCCTTTAATTATTGGATGTTCATGTATCTCCATATCTAACTTACTCCATAATTCCTCATCAATTTTTTCATATTCACCAGATCCCAATTTAAAAAGTGCTAATTTTTTTAACGGGTAACCACCTTTTAACTTTTTACCCATGAAATAGATATTGTATTTAAGCCAATATCCCAAAATATTAGAATTTGCCTCAGAAATTTTATGTCTTAACTCTTTTTTAAATTCTTCTGTTAGATATTCATCAGCATCTAAAAAAAGTATCCAAGTACTTTTAAAAGCATAATTTCTTAATAGCCAATTTCTTTTCTTAGGAAACCTACCATCCCATTTAAAATTTACAAATGTTGCATTATATGATTTAGCAATTAATTCAGTTTCATCTAAACTTCCAGAATCAATAACAATAATTTCTTTTACAAAACCATTGCCAATGGCTTCCAAACATTTTGGAAGATTAATAGCTTCATTTTTTACAGGTATTGCAACGGTTAAGTCTAAAGGCAATTCCATAGAATTTAATTAACAAGTACACGTTTTTTTATTGGGATGCATGGATTACCCGAACAAATCATCCAGGAAGGAATATCTTTCGTTACAACAGAACAAGCACCAACTACTGCACCCTCCCCTACTGTAACCCCAGGGTGAATAAAGCATTTAGACGCTATCCAAACATTGTCTTTTATATTAATTGGTTTTGTTCTTAAAGGAAAACCGATATCCTTGTAATCATGGGTACCTGTACAAATAAAGCTATCTTGTGAAATAACCACCTTCCTCCCTATTTTAATAATATCTTGAGAATAAAGTGTTGTTCCATTTGCTATTCCACTAAGATCACCAATTTCAATATTCCAAGGTGCCCAAATATTCACATCCGGATAAACATGAACTCCCTGCCCAATCTTTGCACCAAAACAACGCAATATTATGCTTCGCCATTCATGAAACGGTATTGGTGAATACTTGAAAAATATATAATAAATTACCCTCCAAATTACCCTGCTAATTCTATTCTTCATTGAAAATGATGGACCAATGTAGGTATCAGTATTTATCATTATTATCTGTAATAAATTGTTTAAACTTACCTAGTTTGCTTTTAACAAACTATGAATCATTATGATACTTAGTTTACTTTAAAAAAAATTCAGTTAAAATAAGCCTAATTGGTATACAATATGTTTAACAAGTTTTGAACTGTAACTTCTATCCTAAAATGACTATTAAAACAATGTATTGCATTAACCGAAATCTCTTCCTTTTGATTAAATGATAAATTAAACCATCGCTTTAAAAGATTCTCTGTACCCAATAAGGTGTCGTCTTCAATTAATCCAGCATTTTGTATTTCAATCTCTTTATATATATTTACCTGATTTGAAATCAATACAGGCTTTCCACATCCTAAAGCCTCAACTATTGCAATTCCAAAATTTTCTTGATGACTAGGCAAAACAAAAGCTTCACAACCATAAAAAGCTCCCCATTTACTGTCCCCTGTTAACATACCCGTAAAATGTACTTTGTTTTGAAGTTTTTGATTAGAATTAATTCGCCTTAATATTGTATTTCCATACTCTGTATCAATTCCTGGACCTGCAATTATCAAATTAGGAATTTTAGTACTAACATTAATTTCTAATAAATTTTCATAAGCTTCAATCAAAATATCTAATCCTTTTTTGGGGTGAATTCTGCTTATAAATAAAATATAAGGTTCTATCCTGAAATTTTCCGGTAATCGTTCAGTAATAGCTTCTTTAAATGATTCTAGTTGTTGAGGAGGATTATTAATCCCATATCCTACATTAATCTCAGATTTAGGAAAATATTGCTTAAAACTCTTTCTAGCTAATATCTTTTCAACCTCACATGTAAACAATATTGCTTTAGCATTATTTACAACTTTCTTTTCTATAAAATACCAATAAATAACATTTCTAATAGCTTTTAACTTTCTCTCTTTGGCCTTTTGAAAATATGGGTCTAACATTCCATGAGGCATTATAAAATAAATAGGAATTGGTGCTTTAGACTTCCTTTTTATATTTTTTATAGCAAGATGTAAAGCAAATCCCTGATAGGTCCATAGTGTATGAAGAATGATCTTATCATACTTGGATAAATTAGTTTCAAGCCAGTCTCTTAAATGTTTATTGTATTGCCAAGGTCCTTTAGATTTACCAATAGCATGAATAGTAAAAGGTTTATCTTTTATGTAGGATTCTGTTTTATCATCCAAACATAAAACTTCATTTTTTATATTAATTCTATGCAGCTCTGCACTTATATTAATTATTGCTTCACATGGCCCTCCTGTTAAAGGGTTCATAGTGGGTATGATATGTAGGATTTTCATTAGTTAGTTTACGAATTAATAAATTTAAGATAACTATCAATTACTAAACTAGACTGATATCTTTCAATGTTTTTTTTCCCTTTTGCAATCAAGTCTAATTTAAACCCATCATCTTTTAATTTATATAATGCACTTTTAAAAGTAGTTGCATCATTTGGGTCTGCGAATATCGCTCCTTCACCTGCAACCTCATTCATAGGTGCTAAATTTACAGTAATCACGGGTGCTTCACACGCCTGTGCTTCTATAATTGGCCAACCAAAGCCTTCGGAAAAAGAAGGAAAAATGAAAGCAAAACAATTACTATACAAGTTTACTAACTGATGGTGCGATACTTTGCCCAAGTCAATTATTCTATTCTTCAATTCAAACTTTTCAACCATTTTTAACAGTTCAATATTTAAATTTTCACCTGCAAATAGTAGTATACCATTCCACTCATTTTTAATTAAGCCCAATAACTGAATTAATATTTGTCTATTTTTTCTTTCGTGAGAGGAACCAATATGTAAAATGTATGGAATTTCTTCATTTATCTTCAACTCTTCAAGTATAAAATTTTTATTAATCTTTAGAATCTTGTTAAATGAGTTATTAAATGAGTTGGGTATCATTTGCCAATTTGCACTTTTGGGTTTTTCATTACTTGCAAGGCTAGTTAACTCATTTAACGTAAATGTTGAAACACAAACAATTTTATTTATTTTGATAAGATTCGATAATATAATCTTTTGCAAATATTTGCCTGCTTTTGTAGATGTACAATAAGCATCTTTATAACCTAAAGAACCTTTTATAGCCAAAACATCATGACAGGTAATACTGGTTCTATGTTGAGGGAGATATTTATAATACATTGAATTAGAATGATCGCAAATATGGTATTTCACTTGTTTTTGATTGTTTAATTCAAGTGTAATTGACTTTAGTTTTAATATTATAGGAAATAGCAACCATTTATCAATATAACCAACCCATTTAACAAATCCTTTTTTTGTGTTTCCAAACAATCCCCCCAAAAAAATATTAGGCTCCCAAATAGAAGTTTCAATTCCTTCTTTAGAAAACCCTTCCAACAACATATAAGCAAAACGAATCATGCTTTCTTGCTTATCAGGCTTATAATTACCAATTAAAATTATTTTCATTACCTAAAACCTAAAATTTTATGTTTTTATAGGTTTTGTTGCAGCAAGGTTAATACCCGAACCAAAAACTGCAAAACCCAAAGAGGTTGGTTGCGCCCACTGACCTTGTAATAATAAAATACCAGAAGTACTTATTAATAACCAAGCAAGACAATCTTTATTTTCTAAAAGAATCCAGCTTTTTTTTAAAATATCCAATGCTAAGCCAAGTCTAACAAATATTATAATCATGCCCAAAAGAATACCCATTTCTCCAATTAATCTACCCCACTCACCTTCAGAAATCAAGAAGCCCTTTGCAGACATTAACCTTGCGCCAGCATTTGTACCCATACCGAGACCTAAACCTGATAGTGAAGTGTTTTGATTAGAGATTGCCCACCACATACCCCCCAAAAATCTATCTATAAAAACCCCCTCAACCCCTCCTTCAACTTTATTAGCAGATTCAAATCTGTCAGAAAATGCTAATGTGGCTATTTTGAAAAATGGAAATAAGTTTAAAATAAAAATAAATAACCCCAAAATAAAAGCTCCAAATAAAAGCCTTCCAATTAGTTTAGGTTGTCTTAAACTAAAAAGTATTAAAAAACAAAACGAAATAATTATTTGAAATAATACGGTTCTGCTAATGCTTAGGGGTACTGCCACAATGAGAAAAAAGGTAGAAAATATTAATAGTAACTTGTTTTTTTTTATAAAATCTCTATCTAACCAAAAATAAAAAATAAACACTCCTACAAACCCATAAAACATTGAGAGTCCATTTGTAAACGAGAAAGTGCCTGGCACCCTGTAATATTGCCCAGAACCTGAAAAACCCGAACCTTCTTCCCCACCAATTCCAATATTTACCCATGCTGACTGTGGGCTAAAAAACTGAATAGCAACCAATAGAGTCATTATTATATTTAACCAAATAATTGATTTGCCAATATTTAGAACATCCTCTCTACTAAAAAAATGAGCTACAATAAAAATGATGGGAAAATGAAGAACAAAAATTCGTAACCCATATATATCTACTAACAAATTTCCATGACCTAAATAAATAGTTAAAAAAAAAGATATAATGGTTGTTAACCACACAATAAAAACAGAAATTGGGTTTTTATATATCCTGCTTTTAAAAGAAAGAAAAATTAATGCCATTGCAATTGGATCTCTCACTAAAAGTAGTGGGGTAGCTAATGATGGGAATACCCATTTACGTAAGGCCCCCTCAAAAATTAACAAATAAAAATAAACCCATATTAAGTATTTAATAAGGTTATCATTTTCTTTTCTAGAATTTATATTGGTAGATATATGTTCCATTAATTATATAGATACTCTTTCAAACTAGCTGCCATTTCATCACCGTAGTTTTGCCATGATCTATTTTGTGCAGTTACAATTGCGTTTAAACTTATTTCTTCTAATTTATTTGGATCTAATAATATGCCTTCTATTACTTTAATAATTTCTTCAGTTTGTCCTGGCTGAACCAACCAACCATTTTGATTGTGTTGAATAAAACTTTCGCCAACAGTTCTATTAGTAGTTATAACAGGTGTACCTTGGGACATCGCTTCTGTAATTACCAAACCAAAGCCTTCAAAAAGTGACGGAAAAACAAGTACATCATGATTGTGCATTACATTTAAAATTTCATTGTGGGACAATGTCGGAATCCAATTATGCATTTTAAGATTTGAATCTAAAATCCTACATCCCTCAATTGCTTTATTTCCAACAATTGTTAATGTAACCCTTTCTTTAAAAAAGTTTACTGTTTCAAATAAGTTGGCAATTCCTTTTCTTTGAGTTAACCCACCTACATATAAAAGTTTTAATGCCCTTCTACCATCATATTTGGGTAATAATTTGGGGGTTTTATTTATAGTGGGAAAACCATAAGGTATAATAACTATTTTTTTATTTGCAAAATCTTTATTTAATTCTAGTGTCTTGGCTGTAAACTCACTAGCAACATAAATAACATCTGCAAGAGCAAGTTCTTTATCTTTTGTGTCTAATTTATTATCTGAGTCTTGAAACCCTGTAATTGTAGCTGACCATTCTGGTCTTCGTTCTTTTTCTTCGGATAATAGTTGTCTATATGTTTTCCAATAACCGATTGGAAGGTCATACGCTTTTTTTATACCCAAATCATTTGCCATTAAAAAGGTATTTAAGGCACAATCCTCATAGCAATAAGTCAATCCAATATTTCTATTGAATTTTCTCAAATGGCTTGCTGCTTTATTGTCTATGTATCTAGATACTCCATCAATACTAAAAATACCTGTTTCGTGTTTATTGTAAACATTAATTCCAACTTTCGGTAAAGCAAAACGCATCAATTCATAAAATGGAAATTGTTCTGTTACAGGCTTAAGGATTTCATCAAATCGTCTTCGCTCAAATTCTTTTAGAAAAGCTGCACCTGATAACCATTCCAAAAAACTATTTTCATAAACTGCAATTGAAATTATAAATGATTCAATTAACTTATGCCTAGCTAATTGACTAGCAAGATATTTTACATTCTGGTTACCAATTGGATGGGAAAATAATATTTTCATTTGGCTGAAATATTGGTTCACTAGTTGATTTTTCTCGAAACCATGTTTAAATAAATTTCCTTAAACAAATGTTTTAGTGAAGCTTTTATGTCTATAATTTGTGCTAAAATCTTTCCGAAAGCACTTATATATACAGCAATATAAAACTGGGTTTTTAATGAACTATCAAGTTTATTTAATTCATTAGCCAACTCTCTTTTTTCTTGAGGTGCGTAAATATTCCAAGAAAGACAGTTTGAATGAGTTATTGCGAAATTCTTTCTTGCATTTTTTATAGGTGCTAAATTCCATTCTTTTTTTTCATAAGCGGGTTGCAATACTTCTTCAAAAACTGCTCTAAGCCCTATAATTTCATTCAACTTTCGTTTTTTCCTACTATTCGACACATCAGTCCAAACCCTATAACATGCTAATATTTCATCTACAAAACAATTCCCATATCCAAAAGCAGCAATAGAAGAGGCTAAATAATAGTCTTCTGCACTATTTTTTCCACGTATATAATTTACATTCTCTAATGCTTCTTTTCTAAACATAATAATATTCGCTGCCACCCGATAGCCACTTAACATTGATTGTAAAGCTTCTATATCATTTTGAAACCCTTCTTTTCTAAATAATATTCTTTTATTTAAAGTATTCCCAAATTGATCTATTTCTTGAATATTTGTATGGGCGTAACCAGCTTTTGGGTGCATATCTAAAGTAAGGGATAACTTTTCCAGATATTTTGGAAGCAATAAATCATCGGAATCTAATCTAGCCACATATTTACAAGTAGCATATCGCAAGCAAGCATCTGTATTTTTGGCAATACCTAAATTATGGGGTTGCTTTATTACCTTAATAAGTATACTTTCTATTTGAAGTCTTTCTAAAACAGTTGGGGTATCATCTGTACTGCAATCATCAGAAATGATTATTTCCTTGGGAAGAAGGGTTTGTGCCAACACACTTCTTACAGTTTGCTCTAAATAGCCACATTGATTATAAGTTGGTATACAAACTGATATTTCCATCAAAAAAAGTATAGATTTATTTTACAATAACCAATAATTAAAAATTGTCCATCAATTTAGAAAAATGTAAAAAAAATAGAGAAATATTTTAAAAACCTTGATTTCCTAATTAATCTACTTGTAGATGTAATTAATTTAAATTAACTTAAAATAGATAAGTACCCAAAATAAAGCATTTTTGATTCCAATTTTATATTTAATTGAACGCTTAATAGCTTGAATACACAAATCCTTATCGCTCTTCCTAGACATTCTAGCCACAGCATACCAAATTTCAGATGTTATTACAAATCTCAACTTTTTGTTTATCTCAGGCCAATTACTATAAAAATCATAAATTTGTGCAGTTTCTAATGTGATTTTAAATGAATTTGCGGATAACCCATTGTCACTAAATTTCCTGTATTTAGTTGTATACTTGAGTGTTGATGCAAATTTATATCCTGCACTTGCACTTTTAAACCACATTTCCAAATCATCACAATATCTAAGTTTAGTATCAAAACCACCTGTTGAATCAAAAAGTTTTCTTGAAATTATTATTGAAGAAGTTTGTATAAAATAGCTACCATCAAAAACAGATACAGGAAATCTATCAATAATGTCTTGTGTTAAAATTGACCTATTTATAATATTACCATTCTCACTATCAAAAATGTCTGTTAAACTATGTATTAAGTCACAATCTTGATTTTTTTCTAAAGTATCCACTAATGACTGAAGATGATTCTCCTCCCATAAATCATCACTGTCCAAAAAAGCCAACCAATTACCTTTCGCCTTTTTTGCAGCAATATTTCGAATGGTTGAAGCCCCGACATTGATAGTATTTCTAAAATAAAATACATTTTGATTACATTCTTTGGAAAAAGATTCAACTATCCTTTTAGTATCATCCGAAGATCCATCCTCAACAACTATAATTTCCCAATTCTTAAACGTCTGATATTTCACAGAATTAAGTGTTTCCAGAATAAACTTCTCCGAATTAAATGCAGGAATACAAATACTTATAAAAATGTCTGTCATGGCTATTTTTCTTTTATCTGATAAATTTTTAATAAGCCGTAAATAAAAACCAATAAAAAATGTACAGATACTGCCAATATGTTATAGTAAAGCGCTCCAATTAATGTGTACATTTTAAAATATACAACACCAATTATTATAGAGATAATGTTTGATATGATAAGCAAATATGAATTAATTACCCAACCTCTACTAATAATTAAATTTGAAATTACAGAAGCCAATAAAGCAATGCAACTAACCATAATATTTAATACCAATTCAGTATTTAGAGTATTATAATTTTTTCCAATAATGAAAAGTATTTGATTTGAAAAAAAGTAGGTTGAAACTAATATTAATAAGCATAATAAAATAGTTACTAGAATGGTAACAAAAAACACAAAAATAATCTTGCCTCTTTCCTCCTTTAATCTTGCAAAACGTGGTACAATCAGCGTGTTTGTAATGGTAGTAAAAACTAGGAATAATACCGATAGTCTGGATAAAGCCCCAATTTGGGCAATAGTTGCAGTTTTGCCAAAAAAAGAGATAATCCAAAGACCAATTTGACCAGAGATAACAGCATAAATACACATCGGCATCGACCTTTTAACCTGCTGTAAAATCTCATTTTGGGCGTCATAATCACTATTTTGATTTAAATCTGCTGCTTTTAATGTAATTTTCTTGAGTTGGTAATTTCCATAAATTCTGGGAATACTACCTGCTAATATCACTACATACGCTAATGGGAAAAAGAATATAAATATAACAGTTAATAATAACCTAAACCCTCCAACTTCTAGTTGATTTTGTTGAAGCGGTAAAATTTGTTGGTGCAATTTAGGGGCGATTTCTAGTAACGAATCCGTTAAACTTGCATAGAATGAGGGAATAAATGCAAGTATTATTAAAATAATTGTAATCCAATTAGCACCATGTTGCTTAAAGAGGTAAACCATTAACGGAACCATTACAATTAAACTTAATAAAGCTAATTTTTTTCTTAGCTTCATTCCTGTAACTATTACTTTTCCTAGTTCTACTCTATTTTGCCAAACTTTACCTCCTGTAGCCATTACTGCATTAGAAATTCCACTATCTGCCAAAATTAATATAGCTCCCAACATAGTATTTGCTAAAGTATAAAGTGCATACTCTGTAGTTGATAAAAGTCGTATAATTAATATGCCACTTAAAAAACCTAAGCCTTGCACTAAAATCTGAGCCCCTCCTGTTATGCCAATTAAGTTAATCCACTGATGAATTTTTGGGTTTTTAGTTTTAATTGATTTATCTATCATTACAGTAAATATTTGAGGAGTCTATTTAACACATTAAAATGCCTATTATAAAATTTTATAGTTCTAAACAACCTCACTAAAAAAATTAAATCAATTTTGATTAAACTCATCGTACATGGAAAGTAGTTGATCTGAAACCACATTTAGTCCTTCAAATTCAGGTATAATCCTTTCCGACAATAAAAAATTTTCTAACTCGCCTTGTGTATATTCGTAAATATTGCAAAACTTTTTACCTAAATAGGATTTTATTAATGCATTAGCATTAGTTTCAACTTTTTCAGCTAAACTAATAACACTTAATCCATGTTCTAACATTGCTACTACAGAACCACTTTTGTCTATTTTAGTATAATTGGAAGTAGTTATTCCAAAATCGAGTGAAAGCAATAGTTTAGAGACTTCTTCACTAGAAATTTCTTCATGAGCAGTAATAGTTATTTTGTTTTGTTGGCATATTGTAGCAAAAAAATCTTTGTTTTTTCCACCCCTTCCTATTAAAATAAGCCTAGCTTCAATATGGTATTTATTACAAAATTCCTTGAGCTCACCTGCAAATAGTCTTATATTATTTTTTTCATGAATGGTTCCAAAGACTCCAAAACAGATACTACTATGTGGCATAAATTTTTTAAATGAATTTTGTGGTTTTCCTTCAATACCAATTCTTTTAATATTAGAAAACAAAGGTAGAATATAGGGATTAATTTCAAGTTTAGATAGTTCTTGTGAATATAAAAAGGATTGAGTTGTAATTAATTTGGGTGCTGTTTTTTTTATTAAATCCCTAATCATCAGTCTTTGAATGAAGCCAAAAATAATATCTTTTTTTGAACAACCTTCATCCAACCCTACCCATAACTCATGAAACATAATATGTAAATTATGCTTATGAGTAATTTTAGAAAATTTATTTCCAAAGTAAAAAGGAAAACCTCTATTATTAAATGAATAAGACACATATTGTAAACTAATCCAGTCGGGATTTAATTTATCTATCCATGCTTTAGCAACACTAAAATTTGATTTATTATTTTTTTTGAATGGTATTCTTAATACTAATATCGAATTTATTTCATCATATTGAACTTCTTCTATTTGTGTTTCAACAAATTTATCCATCAAACTTATTATACTTACTTGATGGCCTAGTCGTATAACCTCCCCTGCAAGCCTACGTGAATAATCCCCAACGCCATCTTTTCCTTCTTCTAAACTACCACAAACAAAAAC
>Ga0208868_1000217_pt1 | contig 13070 bp, 11 predicted proteins | sample CryBogCBE23Oct07_FD_184583 | JGI IMG/M metagenome (GOLD analysis project Ga0208868, IMG submission 184583) | Freshwater microbial communities from Crystal Bog, Wisconsin, USA - CBE23Oct07 (SPAdes) (version 2) | ecosystem: Environmental > Aquatic > Freshwater > Lake | place: Crystal Bog... | reverse complement strand
TTCAGTTTCTATTCTATGTGATTGGATACAGTTTTGGCGGTAGTGGTAATCAGTTTAACTTACCAAATCCGTTTGGACGTGTGCCCGGTGCTATCGGTCAGGGCACCGATGCCAATAATTCCACATTTACCATCAAACTTGGGGACTCTATCGGTGAGTACGTACATCAGTTAACAATTCCTGAGATGCCGAGCCACAATCACGGCACAGATACCTATCCTTCCCCGTATCAAAGTTCGTTTAATAATTCAACAAGCGTTGCGTATACAGGCATTAGCGTGCTGAATTCAACAACAATGATTACTGCGAGCCAGCCGGCTCATAGCCATTCTTATAATGCTACTAACCCATCTCAACCGGCATTAGGATCAGGTGCAAGTGTGGATGTTGGAACAGTTGCTGCTACAACAGGTTCAGCCCAACCGCCGATTACGATTACAGATCCTTCGCATAAACACGATGTGAACGATCCCGGTCACGCCCACACTCTCAACCCTGCTGGTCTCGACCGCCCTCACAATAACGTTCAGCCAACACTCGGTATGGGCAATATGTTTATCTACAGTGGTGTTGTTGGTTGGGGCAACTACCCTTACACAACTGGACCAAGCCCGATTACATACATGCCATCAAGCAATGTAGCATTAGTTGCCCCGTCTGGTACCCCCAACAATATTTGGTAATTAATTCAGTTCCTCCCGTAAGCGGGTTTCCGCCGCCTTAAAACGTAAATAGTCACCATGTGACGCGAAGCGAGCCATTTTCTTTTGACTGACTTCACGTAAATAAATAGCATCTGCCTTTTCTACAACAGCCTGGGTATTATCGGTAGGTTTGATGGGGCGCGCTGGTTGCTTGTTGTGAACGGTTTGCCATTCACCAAGTTGACGAACTTCTAGTTTGGATAACGATTCTGTAGTAAAGGCGCCAAATCGAATAGAATAGACTTTTCCAAATGATAAATGTAAACAATCGACTTGCCTTTTTCCGTAGTCAAACACATACTGTGTCTTTGTGGTAGTTGACGTAAATGTTCTTTCTAGCGATGATTCTATCACAAAATACATAGGTTTAAGATTTTCTGTATGAAATCGCATACCCTTTTGAATCGCCTGGGTGTGTATAATCAATGCCGGCGATGGCTTCAAGGGAGGCAAAGATTTAGTATTCATAACGGCAACAGGTCCATACACACCGGACCATTCAATAACTCCGTCGGTTGTAGTACCAACCCATGCGCCAATACGAACATACCATAATCCACCACCGGAATCTAAATCGACGGCATTAATTTTCGGTATAACATAGCATCGTTCATTCTTTGTAAATTCTGAATCTGAGGCAGTTTGTACGCTTATTGCTACGCAGTCTCCCATAGTTTCCCATTGTAAAGCTAGTTTTCCACCTACGCACTGTGTGGTGACATTTTGGATAATAGACATTATATATTTTATAAATCTATTATTTACGGATGTTTAGATAATGAAAAAATACCGCTAGTGGGGATCGAACCCACGACATTCGCCTTAGAAGGGCGACGCTCTTCCACTGAGCTATAGCGGCTTTGCTGAAAAACGGGCATCAACTAGTTATATTAAGCTTTTAATAATTAGTTGCTGTGGGATGCCCTGGTTTCAGGTTTTTTAGACTGGTAGTCTCCAGTTACGAATAATATTATTATTATTGCTGTATGGTTCCTTACACAGGGACCTACGGGCGGATTTAACGGATAATATGTAAGTGGATCAGGTTTACATATTTCCGTTAAGTCCGCTTGAACGGGGCTCATTTGTTGCGTCCGTCGGACACTTATAATAAAGTTTTGCTGTGTGAGCCCCTTAACCGCCTCCCGCCGGCGGCTGAATGTTGCCAAATCAGCCGTTTGGGCTATCAATTTTTTCCTAGAATATTGAAAAATTTTTGGGTTTTTTTTGGTTTTTGTGTTTTTGCTTTTTGTGTTTCGAGGTTTCTAGAGATTGCCAATCACCGCACGGATACGTTCACGCACACGCAGATACTTAGGGTCATCCAGCTCCAGCCGCAGCATTTCGTACGCCGTCATCTGTCGAGGACCCTCCTTCTGAAGGATTTCGAATTGCGTGGGTGACCAGCCAGAAAGCATTACCACACCAGGCGTATCTGCGGTGGCGTGGAAATCGGTCACACCAGCGCGCAGGTTCCAGATAACAATGCGCGGCACTGTGAACCCCTGCCCTGGTCCCCACATATCCTCGCCGGCACGCTTGAACGCCTCGGCAATCATTGCCAGATGCGTCTGCCAGCCTGCCGTCTTTACCACGTGGCGGTAAGAGTTGCCGGTATAGCCACTGGTCTCAGACGAGCTGCACGCCGCATCCCATCCCATATCTGTCAGGACAATCAGGTTCTCAGGCTCCTGCCCTGGACGCATACGCTTCGCCTTGAGTGTCTCGAGCACAAGGTCCATTGCCTTCTGGAAGTCGGTGCTGAGACCCTGACCGATTCCGCTGCCCTTAATGGTTTGAATCCGCGCAAACAGGTCTGAGCCCGCTTCGAAGTGGTGCCACGTGGGGTTGGAGTCGAAGGTCATCAGTTTATCCTTGAACTCGTCGGCGCACACAGAGCTGCCAAGAATACCGAGTGCCATTGATACCCAGTAGGGCGTGCCTGACATTGAGCCGCTGAAGTCGGACATGAAGATGGATTTGCCGAGACCGCCGGCAGCCTTAGTCTTCTCCACCATACCAAGCCAGACCGCGTTGAGCTGGTCCTTCTCAGCAGACGTCAGCCCGTGCGTCTCAGACGCCTGCTGGACGACTTCGTGCGGGAAAAGCGTGTCGGCACCGTGGACCTTTGCCTTGCCAGCAGCCGCCGCGGCAAAGTGTGCTTCGAACTTCCGTCGGCATATCATCCGCTTTTCACTGTCAGGGCAGCGATACTCGCCACTAGGCTTCGGCACTCCCTTAGCACGGTGCGTCGAGGGAAGATTGAGAAACGCCTTAGAGTACAGCTTGCCAGCACGTCCAGGTACAGAGCCAGGCACAATCGTATCCCAGCGGTCAGAGCACATCAGCGTCTCCACCGTGTTGAGCTTGGCATTGAGGTCGGCAACAAGGCGGCGGTAATGGCGCATCTGTGCGCTGTGCTTCTCCACCAACTGCAATGGAAAGAGCACATTGGCAATCTGCTTTGCTAGACTGTTGTGCTTGGAGCCCTCACGCGGCGCCCACTTGGCAGCAAGGGTCGGCGGCTTCTCCAGTTTGGACTCGTCGCACAGCGTCTTGGCATAGAAGTCCACAATTCCTAGCGAGATACCCAGGTGCTGCGACGTCACATTAAGAGATGCGAGTTTCTGCGCATTCTCGGCAAGGACCAACAGGTCGTTCCAGCAGCCGTAGTGCGGAACAAGGTCCAGCAGCGCTTTGGCAACAATCGGCTGCGTCTCACACAGTCGACTATATAGAGTCTGGAAGATTGCCTTCTCGCCCTTGCCGCCGCGGATGTTGCGGGCGTGAAAGGCAAGGACAAAGGCATCCTCAAGTCCCTGTTGCGTCTTGAGAGCAAGGACCCCGTCCAGCGCAGCACTTAGCACAGACGCATCGGCGCCACGGACGCACTTGACTGAAAGGTCGAGGCGTGGATCTCCGCTGCTGGAAAACACGTCAGAGCCCTTGACGCCTACCGCAGGCACATTAGGAAGGGGAATGGAAAGGGAGATGGAAGACGACATCTGGAAGAAAGAATGCGGAGGTAACAATCAGCAAGATTGCTTGCTCTAACTTCAATTTTTTCAAACTAAAGGTCTAAAGTGGCTACCATTGTATGTATCGGAGTGAAAACTCTATTAAGCGAGAATCCGATAGTGGCAATTCGGAATCACTCAAGATGATTTGGAGCAAATCCGCGTGGGTTCGAGTCCCACTTCTCGCACACTTTGTAGTCTAGACATTCTATTCTACAAAATTGACCTATGAAAAAATTGAAATTCTTATCCGCACGTAAGATAATCAACCCCCAACACACTCAACACATATCTCCTTTCTTAGAGATGTACACCTCCTTTCCTTCCCGCTTTGCCGTCTTCCGTGGTCCGTACCATTCTACGCTCCGTACGGAGCTCATAAATTCTATTATGATCTTTGACTCTACGCCGTCAGCGGATGACAGTTTCTATACGGCGACAATGCGCCCGTGGGTTGGTACAATTGTGGGACATGACGATATGCCTGACACGACGGTGCGTACGGTGAAGATTCACTCGCCGTCTCGCAAGGACCACCACAGGCTTCCCTTCAGCCCATCCAACGAGCGTTTTGTCGTGCTACCGTTCCGCGTGGAGGTGAATATTGCGTGGGACTATAGCTGGATTCCGATACTCGCCTTTGAATGTACCAATTGGATGCCGCGGTTCGAACAGCTGAGCGACATTCACATGCTTCACCAGATACAGAGTGTGCTATTCAAGCACCACTACCAGAACATCCAATACGTCGCAGGTGCGCTCATGCGCCGGCAGACGCCACTGCCGTCCTACATTACATGGCTGCAGTCGCTACCGGATCCTTATACTCTGATGAATCGCAGTGAGATCAATGCTATCCCGTACATAGGATTATCACCGACAAATATCCACACGTTGCGCCGCGACATCATTATGGACTACCACCGTCGTAACATGGCAGCAGGTACAGTGATAGATGCGGCTGTGGCTGCTGTTGCTGCGCAAACACCGGCTGTAGATGACGACGACTACTCTTCTATGTTTGACGCGGCGGCGGGCTATGTGGCGCCAGCCGAAATGACAGAGGAGCCACCCACCATTCCCACCTTCATTCTGGAAAACCATCTTGCGCACGAAGTCCAGAAGGGCACCGAGTGCCCTATCACCTTTGAGCCGCTCATTAGTCTTACCGAAGTCGCCATGAGTCGTGATTGTGGTCACTTCTTTGAGCAGGCAGCATTGAAGGCTTGGGGCAATGTACAACAGAGTGCTGGCACAGAAATTGTGTGCCCTGTTTGTCGCAAAGCACTCAACCAAGTTGTCACAATGACAAACAAGTCTTATATACCACCTATTGTCACCTAAAAGCCATAAAAAGCCATAAAAGCCATAAAAAGCCATAGCCACCCAATGAAACCCCAAAAAATCAAAAATTTTTCAATGAAAATTGAATCCGCGCGAGAAACCATCCGGACTCTCACTTAAAACTAATTTATTCGGCTTAACTATCAATCACACTGGCCTTATCCTATTTCACTATCTCTCGTCCAGCGCTCAAGCACCAACTCGAACTATGGCAGCGTTGCTTACCCACAATCACTCCTCACTACGCAGTGAAATGTAATAACGATATAACAATGATGCGATGGATGACAGAACTTCACCCCACAATAGGTTTCGACTGCGCCAGCCGCAGGGAAATCTTTGAAGCCCTGCCCCTTGTAACACCCAATCGCATTATTTACGCCCAACCCTGTAAGAAATCAGAAGATATTAAGGTGGCAAATACGCATAGTATTCCACTTTCAGTGGTAGATTCAGTTGAAGAGACAGAGAAAATGAATGGATGGACCGGTAGCATTTTGATCCGCCTGCTGGTCGAAGATAAAGGCTCGAAACAGCCTTTTGGTAAAAAATTTGGTGCCCCGCTTCAATGGCTGCCAAAGATTTACGATACAGCACGCGCCCTTAAACTTAACATGACAGGCTTCAGTTTCCACGTTGGAAGCGAGTGCCAAAACCCAGAGCAGTACGCATCGGCAATTCAGGAGTGTAAGAAAGCCGCAGTAATTGCCAAACACCACGGATTTGATACAACAACAATAGATATTGGCGGCGGTTTCCTAGCGGACGCGGAGTCCTTTAAGATGGTAGCAACCACAATTAACTCGGCGCGTAAAGAGCATTTTAATGACCCAAAAATCGAGTTTATTGCGGAGCCTGGTCGGTTCTTAGCCGCTCCTACCCACACTCTTTATACAACGGTAATTGGTAAGAAGCCGGTGTATCCTGAGCCAAAATACGACTCAGAGCCGATGTGGCGTATTACGATTGATGAGTCAGTGTACGGATCTTTCAGTAATATTCCGTTCGACCACCAAACTCCTACCTTGGAGCGCCTACGCCCCAAAAAACACGTAGAAACTGAAAGACCTACGGTTGTCTTTGGCAGAACGTGCGACAGCGGCGATTGCCTAGGCGAAAATATTCCTCTTGTAGACGTGGAAGTAGGAGATATATTAAAAGTGCCAAACATGGGCGCTTATACGACCGTCACTGCGTCAGAATTTAACGGCTTCCCGAAGCCTGAGCGTATTTACGAACTTCACTAATTACATTTACCTATTGTAAGAGATGCTAGGATTCAAGTTACCTGGATTAGTTATTAATACAAAAACCCCAGGTTTATATCCCACAACGTTGAAAGAAAGTCAAATAAAAGCCCTGAAAGAACGATTGGATAATTTTGATTTTAGAATGGGTACGAAAGAACAGTATATGGAGGTGGAATCGATTATGAATATATTAAATGGGACTTTGGAGAATGAGGCGGACCAAATGGATTTAGCAGGTCTTTTTCTTGTCTTAAACAAAATAAAATATCATAGAGAAACCTGGCGTCAGCAACCAGATCAATTTGTGAACGTGCTACTAAAAATCGTAGACCGTATTAAGGGACAAGTAGGCGGAATGAAATCTTATCAACCACGTAGATTTGTTTTACCCCAGCGCACCGCTCTACAACCAATGCGTCAGATGCCGCTACACGGTACAATGTCAGCCGCCGAGGCAACCCAGAAGCAGCAGTTTTTTCGCCAGAATCACAACCTCAAGACCCGTAAGATAAAGGCAGCAAACAAAGCAAATGCTGAGATGAACTATGGTAACGTTGCACCTATCACAAATAATAATATGTACAATTTAATTAATAGACCGACCCACAAAAAGATGTGGAATAATTATTTTTCTAATAAGAAAGGCGGTACCCGTAAAAATAAACTGCCGAAAAGCAATACCCCTGAGTTTCGCAAACAGGTAATAAATACTATTAGGTCAAGAATCAATCTTACAAATACTCATAAGGCAATGCTGATTCAACGGTACGAAGATGCGGCAAAAGCAGGATTAGCGACACCAAATGAAATTTCTGCGTTGGTTACGCTCGCCCAACTAAAAACGACTCGCCGACGGTAATCTAAAGGGAGGACGTATTGGAAACCTTGGAGACGTCGACCAACGGCACAAGTCACAGGGCTTTGAACCCTATAATCTGGGTTCGATTCCCAGCGTCTCCTTTAAAACATGCGTCGTTGTATATATACAAAAATGAAGACCCGGATTAAGGGTCTATATATAATCAATGGGGTTTATTTACAAAATCACGAATATAATAACAAATAAATGTTATATTGGTGAGACTATGCAAAAATATGCTCATAGACGTTTTAGAGCACATATGAATGCTATTCGCAGAGGAGGCGGATGTCCTGCGTTAAGAGATGCTGTAAAAAAGCATGGTGAGGAAAATTTTAAGTTTGAAGTTCTCCTTACTTGCCCCGATGAGGATAGATTTCGTCTTGAAAAGGAATATATAAAACAACATAACTCGCTTGTGCCGAATGGATATAATATCCGTGATGCAGGAGAGGATAGTTCTGGTTTTAAACATAGTGAGGAAACAAAGGCTAAAATATCAAAAATATCTAAAGAAACATGGAAAGATCCAGAAAAATTAAAAAGATTGCGAGAAAATACTAAAAAATATTGGGGAAAAGAAGAAAATAGAAAAGCACAATCAGAAAGAATTAGAGCATCTGAGAATCATAAAAATGGGGTTAGAAATAAAATTTTAAATATTAAATTAAATGATGAATCTAAAAAGAAGATAAGTGAAAGTTTAAAAAAATATCATAGTGAAAATAAAAATGGTGTTTCGGATGCTACAAAGAAAAAGATAGGAGATGCCCAATGTAAACCTATTATACAATATAATAAGGAAGGAAACATTATTAAAAAATTTATTAGTACAAAAGAAGCGTCCTTGGAATTAAATATTGCGCAGGGAGCTATTTGTCAAGCACTTAATGGCAGATCCAAGACTTGTGGTGGATTTATCTGGAAATTTGATGAAACGGTTTAAAGAAATAGCAAGTCTCTTTAGTTGGAGCTATCGTATAGTTGGTTTTTTTAGTACACAAGATTCTGATTCTTGTAACCCAGGTTCGATTCCTGGTAGCTCCTTGTATGTGAACTATTTATAATATTTCACATAAATAGAAATGTCAGCTTTTCGCCCAAGCCCGTGGCTATTACGATCACAGGAAAACAGAAATAAGCCTGCGCCATTGTCATTGAATAAACCAGTAATTAAGAAGAATAATAGTACTAAACGTATAGCCTTTGCGCCCGTGAAAGCTGTCCCGAAGACGCGCAAAGGGCGGAAGGCACGGAAGGCAAGGAAAACTCGAAAAATTCGCCGGTAGTCGGACAAAATTGACGGTCTAAAGATTTCCACCGTGGATACAGTGGGAGGAGACTCCTATTTAAGCGGGAATATGCAAATTGGTTAAGCAATACGTCTTAAGAACGTATGGAGTAAATCCGCGTGGGTTCGAGCCCCACTTCCCGCACATATACTATTTTTTCGTTTAGAGAATAAATAATATATATAACAAATTTGACTCCCGATAACAGAGGCTGTATACAGATATAATGGGTTTTATTTACAAAATTACAAACACTTTAACTAATAAATGTTATATAGGAGAAACGATTGAAAAAGATCCTAATACACGCTTTAGAGCCCATATGAAACTTATTCGCAAAGGAAAAGGGTGCCCTGCACTAAGAGACGCAGTTTTAAAACATGGTGAAGAGAATTTTAAGTTCGAAGTTATTCTTCAGTGTTCTGATGAAGATAGATTCCGTCTTGAAAAGGAGTATATTCAGCAATATAATTCTATGGTACCAAATGGATATAATATACTTGAGGGAGGACAGTGTGGTGGAGGTTTCAAAGGAAAAATGCACACACAAGAAACACGAAACAAAATTAGTGAGATGGGTAAAAAACATTTTAAAAATCCAGATGAATTACTCGCTCATTCACAACGTGTCAAGAAGTATTATGAAAATCCTGAAAATAGAGAAAAAGCATCTATAGCATTAAAATCTTCCGAAAAATTTAAAAAAGCGGTTAGTGAAAAAAGATTTGGTGGTGCTGTTGTAAATCATACAGAACACCATAAAGAAGTTAAAAAGAAAATTAGTGAAGGACTAAAAAACTATTTTAAAAATAATGATGATACAAAACCAAACTTAAATATTGAAAAACATAGAGAATCTATGGCAAAAGCAATAGGCAAGCCTATATCCCAACACAATTTAGATGGGACATTTATAAAAACATACAAAACCGCATCCGAAGCCGCTCGTGAGTTAGGTAAACCTAGTGCTTGTGGAATCCGTTTCGCTCTATCAGGCAAACACAAAACAGCGTATGGATTTGTTTGGAAGTATATTACAGAAAATTCATAAAAATTGACGACTTAAAGATTTCCGCTGTGAATTAAGTGGGGGCAACCCCACTCAGGTCCCTTAGATCAGTTGGTAGATCATCCCTCTTATACGCTTGTACGTATGCTTCGCGAGGGGAAGGTCGCGGGTTCGACCCCCGCAGGGACCAAACGTTTTTTGTTAGTCATCTATTATGCCTAACCAAAGTCTAAACAAAACAACCATAAACACTCGCAGAGCAATGCGCGCCGATATTTTTCGTCGCCTTGGCGGTATAAATACGCATCAGCCCCGTTTCACAGCCCTACTTCAAACGGACGGCAGTTTTCAACACCATACCAAGCGCTCACGAGTGGCAATGATGCTTACAACTGAAACACACAGATATACTCTAAGCCATATGATGAAGATTCCAGACGCGCAAGATAGTACAGAAACAGAGTGGGTGTCTATTCACCATGGTCTCCTGTTCGCTTTAGAAAATAATGAGCGAAATATTCATATTGAAAATGATAATATGAGCGTCATTCGCGGACTTATGCTTCCTGACAGTATTCTCAAGAATGAATATGCAAAATACAATCGCTATATGATTATGAATACGGTAGCGAAGACATACTGGACGGCAATACGATGGATTCCAAGGGAATTGAATGCATCGGATAAGTTATTTGGGAATAAGAAGCGCCGTCAATTACGCTAATGACGACGCGTACGCCCCTTTGGACTTGTTAACGTCATTCCCGCGCTATTCATTGCGGCTAAATTACTAGCAACTTTTGCCATATTTCCACGAGATTCAAGGGGATAAACAAACCCAGGATCACGATACGCATAGGGTTCAACGTAGCGTCCATGTTGAATATTTAATATTTTTTGAATTCTAGCATTGAATGCAGCGGCAGCACGTTCATTACGTGTTTGCCAGCCCTGTGATAAGGAATAAGGGCTTCTACGATTAAAACCAGTTACGTGGGCGGGTGTAGTAAGTCCCACCGCCGCCATTGTTCGACTATTATTAAACCTTATACGCTTATTAGCCTTAACAGTAGTTTTTCGATTCGTATTACGTTTTAAAATAGACCGCGTTCCCCTGCCGGACATCCCTATACTTTGCCATTATTTTTCGCACCGGCAAACATAGCAGTTTTCATAATCTTTAGTACTGATTCCCCAATTGTTGGCAAGTCAGGAAACAATGATGTAATTCGCGATGTGTCAAGATAATTATTACTACGCGCTCCCTTCACCAGTTTCGATACAAGAGTATCATTTGAGACTTCAGTCCATGTATGGTCTGGATTCTGAAATTCTTTGTACCACTTTAAAATTGTTGAATGTTCAATAACGCCTGGATTTGTAGCATTAAGGGGACCCTTAATACCCCGCTCGAGCGCGTCTACTAAACGCGGCAATATATCATCCAGTACGGTCATCGAGTTAGGAATGCTACAAATATTTTTATACGCAATAATTTTGCTGATAAAGTTTCGGGGACCATCGGTCGATGAAATCGGCATACGAATACGTACATTGAGAACAGTATCCGCAAATTGTTCGTTCATCAGACGGTCCGTAAATCCCTTGACTGTACTGTACTCAGAGCCAAAGAAATTAGGCTTGCTTTCCTCTGTAAATCCACAAACTCCTGATACATCGCATACATGCGTATTATCGTATTCAAAAATACAACCGGTGCCCATATACATCATATGGAGACCCTTAGATTTACATACACCTGCTAGTACAAGCGGTCCATATAAGTTATCGTTGATATTTTCGACAAGTTTTCCTTTTTGCTCTAAATAGTCAATGGTACTGTATCCAGGTCCATGCGTGCGTCCAATAAGACATATAACGTGTGTTGGGTTATGCTGACGTATTTCTTCAAGAACAGCCTCACGGTTATCAGCACGGGATGTTGCCGATATAACCTTCCATCCGCGCTTATGTAGGATATCTTGAAATTGTCCGCCAATCCATCCGTTACCACCCCATACAAGAGCAGAATAGTTATTGTTCGACCAATAAGCCTCACGGTCAACCGTTTTGAACCAGGCAATTGTTTCCTTCAAGCCACGCTCAAGATTCCATTGGGGCTTCCATCCTAACTTTGCCAATGGCTCAGATTCAATCCAATAACGCTTATCGTTGAAATTACGGTCTTCGATATAACATATATTCTCATCAACTACGGCACCAGGCTTGAGATCTTGTATTAACTTGGTCGCCAGGTCCTTGATAGATATTTCGTTAGGAGAGCTTATATTATAAATTTCACCAATTTCACCTTGAAACATTACACAGAGAATGGCATCTACAGCGTCTTCAATATATAAAAACGAGCGCAACTGAAGTCCTGAGCCTTGTAATGTAATTTTTTTATTATCCATAAGTTGAAAGAGAAACTTTGGTATTACCTTCTCAGGATACTGTCCTGGTCCGTATATATTGTTTGAACGAATAATAACCGCTGGAATATTGTAGGAATGGAGATACGAGTGGACGAACATTTCAGCGGACGCCTTTGATGCAGCGTAGGGATTCGTAGGCTTGAGTAATGAGGATTCGGTAAACGCGTTTGACACTCCATGGGCGTTTTCTCCATACACTTCGTCGGTACTAATTTGTACGAACTTCTTAATTAAACCATACTTGCGGGTCGCTTCTAATAATGAATGTGTTCCTATGACATTATCTTGCGTATACAGCATAGGATTTGTGAAGGATGTGTCGACGTGTGATTGTGCGGCAAAATGTACAATAGTATCAATTCGATAAGTTGTTAGAATTTCAGAGATAAGATCTGTATTTGAAATATCTCCTTTTATAAATGTGTAATTTCCACTTGATACTGTAAGATCAGAGGCAATTGTAGAGCATGGATATAGTTTGTCAATATTTACAAGTGTAAGATAAGGATGTTGGGTCTTCACACGGCGGCAAAAACCGGAACCAATAAAGCCACATCCACCTGTTACAAGTAATCGCATTATTGTAACAGATATTTAAAAAGTTTAAAGTTAACGCAGTTTAGACCGTGAACGCTTTCTTGTATATGAAGTTTGCGCTAATAATTTATTGATTTTATTTTCATTCATACTTGCTCTATATGCTATAGTTTTACGATTGTTTCGCGAATAACGACCTTTAGGCATATTTTCTCTATTTCTATTAAATTCTTGTTTAGCAATAGCACGTTCTTCCTTTGTTTGCCACCCACTTTGATACGGATAGGATTGAAAATTACCAGTGATGTGCGCGGCAGTTTTACTATTATTTTTCACGGTTTCAGCAAAACGAACACGAGGAGTCTTAACAGGTGTAGGTTTTGGTACGGGAGCAGGCTTAGGTGCTGGTACTGGAGCAGGCTTAGGTGCTGGTGCTGGAGCAGGCTTAGGTGCTGGTACTGGAGCAGGCTTAGGTGCTGGTGCTGGAGCAGGCTTAGGTGCTGGTACTGGAGCAGGCTTAGGTGCGGGTGCTGGAGCAGGCTTAGGTGTAGGTGCTGGAGCAGGTGGTTTATAGGACGGATCTAGTTGAGGATATTTAGCATATACAAGTCTATCTTTCATAT
>Ga0208868_1000213_pt1 | contig 13146 bp, 9 predicted proteins | sample CryBogCBE23Oct07_FD_184583 | JGI IMG/M metagenome (GOLD analysis project Ga0208868, IMG submission 184583) | Freshwater microbial communities from Crystal Bog, Wisconsin, USA - CBE23Oct07 (SPAdes) (version 2) | ecosystem: Environmental > Aquatic > Freshwater > Lake | place: Crystal Bog... | reverse complement strand
AATCTTCGAAGGTAAGGAAATTACAACTGCAGAGATTATGAAGCTTGCTGATCTTGAGTCCCGTGAGGTTCTCTTGGCCAAGCTTGCAGGTGCAATGAAGGGCACAATGGCTAAGGCCGCTCGTACCTTCGATGCACTTCGCATCAAGCTAGAAGCTGGAGCACCTGCTGCACCTGTTGCAGAAGTAGCCGCACCAGTTGTTGAAGCTGCTGAAGTTGTTGCAGAAGCGCCAGTCGCAGAAGCTGCACCAGAAGCCACCGCCGAAGTTTCTGCCCCTGAGGCAGTTGCCGAAGCAACCGAAACCCCAGTTGCTGAAGCAACAGAACCAACAGAATAAGAAGAGGAAATAAAAATGGCTAAATTGTCACAAGAAGATTTAATGTCACAGTTCAAGGAAATGTCACTTGTTGAGCTCTCAGAGTTCGTCAAGGCATTTGAAGCTGAATTCGATGTAACCGCTGCAGCTCCAGTTGCTGCTGCTGGTGGCGGAGCTGCTGCTGGTGGCGGAGCTGCTGCAGAAGCTCAAGATGAGTTCACACTTATCTTGGACGATGCTGGTTCACAGAAGATTGCTGTTATTAAGGAAGTTCGCGCAATTAATTCAAGCCTTGGCTTGAAGGAAGCGAAGGACCTAGTAGATGCAACTCCTGCGACTTTGATCGAAAAGGCAACAAAGGAGACAGTCGACAAGGCAAAGGCAGCTCTAGAGGCAGCCGGCGCAAAGGTCACAATCAAGTAATTGCTCTGAAGGAACAGCCCGCCTTGGTTCCCCCAAGGTGGGTTTTTTCTTGCCCGCCTGAATCTGAGTCCGCTTAGGCTTATAGCACCTTTCGATCCCCAATTGGACAGATCCACAGCCCTTTGGATACCCTGCACCTTCACAATTTTCACACTCTCTGAGGTTAGGCATATAGCGGCCGCGACCTTTTGATAGCCGTGCGTTTTAAGCTACTGGAGGATTAATTGGCCGCGAAGTCGAAATCATTTGCCCCCGCTCGAGTTTCTTTCGCAAAGATCCGTGAACCACTTGAAGTACCAAATCTCCTATCACTGCAGCTAGACAGCGTTGATTGGTTACTTGGTAATGAAGCATGGCGTTCACGTTTACAAGATGCAGAGAAGTCTGGCCGTGGAGAAGTTCCTAAGCAATCAGGACTAGAAGAAATCTTTGAAGAGATTTCACCAATTGAAGACTTCCAAGGCAAGATGAGTTTGTCTTTCCATGATCATCGTTTTGAACCACCAAAGAACACAATCGCGGAGTGCAAAGAACGCGATATGACTTACAGCCAGCCGCTATTCGTAACTGCTGAATTCACCAACAACGAGACCGGTGAAATTAAGTCACAGACAGTATTTATGGGTGACTTCCCTGTAATGACACCTCGCGGAACTTTCGTAATTAACGGAACAGAGCGTGTAGTTGTTTCGCAGATCGTTCGCTCACCTGGCGTTTATTTTGAGCGCACAATCGAAAAAGCTTCAGACAAAGATATTCTCACAGCAAAGATCATTCCAAGCCGTGGTGCTTGGCTTGAATTTGAAGTTGATAAGAAGGATCTTGTTGGTGTTCGTATTGACCGCAAGCGTAAGCAGTCAGTAACAATTTTCCTTAAGGCACTTGGGTGGACATCAGAGCAGATTCTTGAGCAATTTGGAGAATTTGAATCTATCCGCGCAACTCTTGAAAAAGATAACGTTGAAACACAAGATGAAGCACTGCTAGATATCTATCGCAAGCTTCGTCCAGGTGAGCCACCAACGAAGGAAGCTGCTCAAAACCTTATTGAGAATCTTTACTTCAACCCAAAGCGTTATGACCTCGCAAAGGTTGGCCGCTTTAAGGTTAATAAAAAGCTCGGTCTAGAACTTGAGCTTTCAAAGGGACTTCTTAATATCGAAGATATCGTTGCAACAATCAAGTATCTCGTCTCACTTCATAAGGGCGATGTTCTTATGGAATATGGCAAGGAAGTTCGTGTTGAGACTGACGATATCGACCACTTCGGAAACCGTCGCCTACGTACCGTTGGTGAATTGATTCAAAACCAAGTTCGTACAGGACTTTCTCGTATGGAGCGCGTAGTTCGTGAGCGCATGACCACACAAGATGTTGAAGCAATTACGCCTCAAACATTGATCAATATTCGTCCAGTAGTTGCATCAATCAAGGAGTTCTTCGGAACTTCTCAATTGTCACAATTTATGGACCAAACAAACCCACTTTCAGGAATGACCCACAAGCGTCGTCTATCAGCGCTTGGACCCGGCGGTCTATCACGTGAACGTGCAGGCTTTGAAGTTCGTGACGTGCACCCTTCTCACTACGGTCGCATGTGCCCAATTGAAACTCCTGAAGGTCCAAACATTGGTTTGATTGGTTCTCTTGCTACGTATGCACGAGTTACACCATTTGGATTTATTGAGACTCCTTATCGCAAGGTTTCTAAAGGTAAGGTCACTGACCAAATTGATTACCTCACAGCTGATGAAGAAGATGAACACATCATTGCGCAAGCAAACGCACCACTAACCGCAGAAAGTCACTTTGCTGAAGAGCGTGTACTTGTTCGTCGTCGTGGCGGAGAAGTTGAATACATTTTGGCTGACGAAGTTGATTACATGGACGTTTCACCACGCCAGATGGTTTCTGTTGCAACAGCAATGATTCCATTCCTTGAGCATGACGATGCGAACCGTGCGTTGATGGGCTCAAACATGATGCGCCAAGCAGTGCCATTGCTTCGTGCTGAAGCACCATTTGTTGGAACCGGTATGGAATTTCGCGCAGCAGTTGATGCAGGCGATGTGACCCTTGGCCGCAAGCCTGGTGTTGTCACAGAAGTTCAAGCCGATGAAGTCACCGTAATGAACGATGACGGAACAAATGAAACTTACTTTGTAGATAAGTTTGTTCGCTCAAACCAAGGCACAAGCCGCAACCAGAAGATTGTTGTTGCAAAGGGTGATCGTGTTGAGGTTGGTTCAGTTATTGCCGATGGTCCAAGCACCGATAAGGGTGAGATGGCTCTTGGTAAGAACCTGCTCGTGGCATTTATGTCATGGGAAGGTCACAACTACGAAGACGCAATTATTCTTTCTCAGCGCCTAGTTCAAGATGATGTTCTTACATCTATTCACATCGAAGAGTATGAAGTTGATGCTCGTGATACAAAGCTTGGACCCGAGGAAATTACTCGTGACATCCCTAACGTCAGTGAAGAAGTTTTGGCTGACTTGGATGAGCGCGGAATTATTCGTGTTGGCGCCGATGTAGTACCTGGCGACATTTTGGTTGGAAAGGTAACTCCTAAGGGAGAGACCGAACTGACACCTGAAGAGCGTTTGCTACGTGCGATCTTTGGTGAGAAGGCTCGCGAAGTTCGCGATACCTCACTTAAGGTTCCTCACGGTGAATCAGGCAAGGTCATCGGAGTTTCACTTGCTGACTCTGAAGATTATGAATTGCCAGCTGGTGTGAACCAAGTTGTTCGCGTCTATGTTGCTCAAAAGCGCAAAATTCAAGATGGTGACAAGCTTGCTGGTCGCCACGGTAACAAGGGTGTTATTTCAAAGATTCTTCCTCAAGAAGATATGCCATTTTTGGAAGACGGAACCCCAGTTGATGTTGTCTTGAACCCACTTGGTGTTCCAGGACGAATGAACGTTGGTCAGGTTCTAGAAACTCACTTAGGTTGGGTTGCTAAATCTGGTTGGAAACTTGAAGGCAATGAGGATTGGCAGAAGGATCTTCGCGAACATGGTTTCGCTGATGTTGCTGCTGGTTCAAAGGTTGCTACTCCTGTATTTGATGGCGCAAAGGAAGAAGAACTTATTGGTCTTCTTGGATCAACACTTCCAAATAAAGATGGAATGCGTTTGATCGGTGCAAACGGTAAGGCGCAACTATTTGATGGCCGTACTGGTGAGCCTTATAAGCAACCCATCACAGTTGGATACATGTATATCTTGAAGCTCCACCACTTGGTTGATGACAAGATTCACGCACGTTCAACTGGTCCTTACTCAATGATCACCCAGCAACCATTGGGCGGAAAAGCTCAATTCGGTGGACAGCGCTTTGGTGAGATGGAAGTTTGGGCACTTGAAGCTTATGGAGCGGCTTATACCCTCCAAGAGTTGCTCACTATTAAGTCAGATGACGTTCTTGGCCGCGTAAAGGTTTACGAGGCAATCGTTAAGGGTGAAAACATCCCAGAACCAGGTATCCCTGAATCATTCAAGGTGCTCGTGAAGGAAATGCAATCACTCTGCTTGAACGTAGAAGTTCTTAACAATCAAGGTATCGCAATTGAAATGCGTGATACCGATGAAGAAGTGTTCCGTGCCGCCGAAGAACTAGGTATCAACTTGTCACGAGTTGAACCAAGTTCAGTAGAAGAAGTGTGAGGAGAGAGATAAATGTTAGATGTTAATTTCTTCGACGAACTACGTATCGGTCTAGCGTCAACAGACAATATTCGTGAGTGGTCATTTGGTGAGGTCAAAAAGCCTGAAACCATCAACTACCGCACACTCAAGCCAGAAAAAGACGGCCTCTTTGATGAGAAGATCTTCGGACCAACTCGTGACTGGGAATGTTATTGCGGTAAGTACAAGCGTGTCCGATTCAAGGGCATCATCTGCGAGCGTTGCGGCGTAGAAGTAACACGCGCAAAGGTTCGTCGTGAGCGTATGGGTCACATTGAGCTTGCAGCTCCTGTTACTCACATCTGGTACTTCAAGGGTGTTCCAAGTCGCTTGGGTTACCTACTTGATCTTGCACCAAAAGATCTTGAAAAGGTTATTTATTTCGCTGCTTACATGATCACTGAAGTGGATACAGAAGCTCGCGCTGAAGACCTCGCTTCACTTGAAAAGCGTCTTGCATCAGATATCAAGAAGATTGAAACTCGTCGTGATAATGATCTTGATGTTCGTTCAAAGAAGTTGGAAGCAGATCTTGCTGAGCTAGAAGCAGCAGGTGAAAAGGCTGATGTGAAGCGCAAGGTTCGTGAAGCTGCAGAGCGTGAGCTCAAGGCAACTCGTGATCGCGCTCAACGTGAATTAGATCGCCTTGATGCAGTCTGGACTCGCTTTAAGAACTTGAAGGTTCAAGATCTTGAGGGCGATGAAGGTTTGTACCGCGAAATGCGCGATCGTTATGGCGTTTACTTCAAGGGAGATATGGGCGCAGCTGCAATTAAGGCTCGTCTTGAAACCTTTGATCTACAAGCAGAATATGTAAAGCTCACTGAGCTTTCACAAACCGGTAAGGGTCAGAAGAAGACTCGTGCGATTAAGCGCCTGAAGGTGGTTTCTTCATTCCTTAACACTCGCAACAAGCCTGCTTCAATGGTTCTTAACGCCGTTCCTGTTATTCCACCAGATCTTCGCCCAATGGTTCAGTTGGACGGTGGACGCTTTGCGACTTCAGATCTCAATGATCTTTATCGCCGCGTTATTAACCGTAACAACCGTTTGAAGCGTCTTGCTGATCTTGGTGCACCAGAAATTATCGTTAACAATGAAAAGCGCATGCTTCAAGAAGCAGTAGATGCACTCTTTGATAACGGTCGTCGTGGTCGTCCAGTAACTGGCCCAGGAAACCGTCCACTCAAGTCATTGTCAGACATGCTTAAGGGTAAGCAAGGTCGTTTCCGTCAGAACTTGCTCGGTAAGCGCGTTGACTACTCAGGTCGTTCAGTAATTGTGGTTGGACCACAGCTGAAGTTGCACCAATGCGGTCTTCCAAAGCAGATGGCACTTGAACTCTTCAAGCCATTTGTGATGAAGCGCTTGGTTGACCTTAACCATGCACAAAATATTAAGTCAGCAAAGCGCATGGTCGAGCGTGCTCGTCCTGTGGTGTGGGATGTATTGGAAGAAGTAATTGCAGAACATCCAGTACTTCTAAACCGTGCTCCTACTTTGCACCGTCTTGGTATTCAAGCTTTCGAACCACAATTGGTTGAAGGTAAGGCAATTCAGATTCACCCACTCGTATGTACAGCGTTTAACGCCGACTTCGATGGTGATCAGATGGCTGTTCACCTTCCACTATCTGCTGAAGCACAAGCTGAAGCACGTATCCTCATGCTTTCAAGTAACAACATCTTGTCTCCAGCATCAGGTCGTCCAATTACCTCTCCAACACAGGACATGGTTCTTGGTCTCTACTTCCTGACTTCACTGCGTGAGAATCAACTCGGCGAAGGTCGTTCATTCGCATCTATCGCTGAAGGATTGATGGCTTTTGATCAAGGTAGCGTTTCACTACAAGCCAAGATCAAGATTCGTTTAGATCTCAACGGAGAGTCTGTCGTGAAGGAAACAACTCTTGGACGCGTATTGTTCAACTAAATTCTTCCTGATGACTTCCCATTCGTTGACTATGACGTAACAAAGAAGCTTCTCGGTTTGATCGTAGACAACCTTGCTGAAGGTTATCCAAAGGTGACTGTTGCAGTTACGTTGGATGCTCTTAAGTCACTTGGTTTCTATTGGGCAACTCGCGCCGGTGTAACAATCGGTATCGAAGATGTTGTCACACCAGGACGTAAGCGTGAGATCTTGGAAGGCTACGAAGTTAAGGCCGACAAGGTTCAATCACAATACGAAAAGGGATTGATTACCGATGACGAACGTCGTCAAGAATTGATCGAAATCTGGACTAATGCGACCGCAGAAGTTGCCAAAGAGATGGAAGAGAACTTCCCTAAGACAAATCCTGTATGGATGATGGTCTTCTCTGGTGCTCGTGGAAACATGATGCAGATTCGTCAGATCGCCGGTATGCGTGGACTTGTAGCAAACCCAAAGGGTGAAATTATTCCTCGCCCAATTAAGTCCAACTTCCGTGAAGGTCTTTCAGTACTTGAATACTTCATCTCTACTCACGGTGCCCGTAAGGGTCTTGCAGATACTGCTCTTCGTACAGCTGACTCAGGTTACCTAACCCGTCGTCTCTGCGACGTTGCGCAAGATGTCATCATTCGTGAAGAAGATTGCGGAACTGATCGCGGCTTAACGCTGAAGATCGCTGCAACTAACGCACAAGGTGAACTCGTTCGCGATGATCACGTTGAAACTTCAATGTTTGGCCGCAATGTGGCTGAAGATGTTGTAAGTAATGGCAAGACCATTCTTGCCGCTGGAACCGATCTTGGTGACAAGAACATCGACATTCTTGTCGCTGCAGGAGTTGCTGAAGTGAAGGTTCGCTCAGTTCTTACCTGTGATTCAAAGGTTGGACAGTGCGCAATGTGTTACGGCCGTTCAATGGCTGCTGGCAAGCTAGTAGATGTCGGTGAAGCTGTAGGAATTATCGCTGCACAATCAATTGGTGAGCCTGGAACACAGCTCACAATGCGTACCTTCCACACCGGCGGTGTGGCAGGAGATGACATCACTCACGGTCTTCCACGTATTGTCGAACTATTCGAAGCTCGTACACCAAAGGGTGTTGCGCCAATTGCTGAAACAGCTGGTGTTGTTAGCTTCCTAGAAGATGCAAAGGGCAAGAAGATCATCGTTACGCCAGAAGATGGCAGCGAGCCTGTTGCATACCCAATTACTCGTCGTCAAAAGCTTAAGGTTGAAGATGGCCAGAAGGTCGGAGTCGGACAACAACTCGTTGTTGGCGCTATCGATCCAAAGCAAGTTCTTCGTATCCTTGGACCTCGTCAAACACAAGTACATCTTGTGAATGAAATTCAAGAGGTATATCGCTCACAAGGTGTATCAATCCACGATAAGCACATCGAAATCATTGTTCGCCAAATGCTCAAGCGCATCACAGTGCTTGAACCAGGTGACACCGATCTGCTTCCTGGTGAACTTGTTGAACGTAATCGTTTTGAGAATGAAAACCGCCGCGTTGTGACAACTGGTGGCAAGGCTGCTTCAGGTCGCCCAGAACTTATGGGTATCACCAAGGCATCACTTGCAACAGAGTCATGGTTGTCAGCGGCTTCATTCCAAGAGACAACGAAGATCCTCACTGATGCAGCCCTTTCAGAAAAGAGCGATCCTCTTCTTGGTCTGAAGGAGAACGTCATCATTGGAAAGCTCATCCCTGCTGGAACAGGACTTGCTCGTTATCGCAACGTGCGTGTTGAACCAACAGAAGAAGCAAAGGCAGCTGTTTATGCCGCATATGATGAATATGACTTCACACCATTTGAAGCACAAGGTTCAGGTGAAGCAGTTCGTTTGGATGATCTAGAAGTTCGTTAAATCTATAAGTTAAAAACCCCGCACATAATCTGTGCGGGGTTTTTTATTTACGCTTGAGCGTTATCTCATCCGCAGTAAGACGATGTGCTTGGAAGGCATTTACTGGTGCATCTGTTGCATATCCAATAGCTAACCCACAGAGCAATCTGTAATCTTTTGGAACATCGAATTCTTTTCTGACAACATCATCCCAAATCCCAACAGCGCCTTGGGCGCATGTGCCAAGGCCATGTGCATGAGCTGAAAGCATAAGATTTTCCATCATTAATCCTGCATCAGATGCAGACCAAATTCCTAGACTCTTATGGATATATATAAAAAGCTCAACAGGGGCGCCAAAGAACTCGTAGTTTTTTGCCCATTCAGCATCTCGGGCAGTTCTATCTCCCCGGGCAACACCAAGTACTGCATAGAGCTCTTTTCCTACGCGCGCTGCGCGTGGGCGCAATTCTTTAACGTATGGCTTACTCATTTTTATATTACTTGTAGGAAGTCCATAACGAGTGAAGGCCAGCTTTACTTTGCCTAAAAAGCCTGCATTTCGTGCTTTAGAAAGCGCTTTCCATCGATTGAGGAATTCTTTACTTATTGTGTCCCTGACATCCCCTGTCGCAACAGCCACTTTAAAGGGACGAGTGTTTGACCAACTTGGTGCGGTGAGGCTGTCATGGAGCAATTGATCGATGAGTTCTTGGGGGACAGGCTTATCCTTTATAAAGTCGCGGGTCGAACGACGTGAGCCGATAAATTCTGAAACCCACTTGGCTTCATCGGGTGAGATTTTCATATATGAATTATTTCCTTTATTTACGACTTGTACTGATAAACAACGATGGCAGCAGCAATAAATTGGAAAATGAATGCAGCGGCAGTGAGGGCATGGAAGAGTTCATGAAACCCAAACCATTTGGAAGAAAAATTTGGACGCTTCATTCCATAAATAATGCTGCCTGCTGAATAACAAAGGCCACCGAACATCATGAGAATAAACACTGCGATTCCCCCATGCTTCCAAAAAGATGGGAGATAGATCAGCGCTGCCCAACCAAGAATGAGATAAATTGGAACATAGAGCCACCTAGGGGCGTTTAGCCAGCTGACTCGCAAGATTGTCGTGGCGAGGGCCCCGCCCCACACAAGTGTGAGTAGAACAATTGCTTGGTCCTTATTGAGCAGAAATACTGCGAAGGGCGTATAGGTGCCTGCAATCAAAATAGTGATGTTTGCATGATCAATGCGACGCCAGATTGCCTTGGTTTTAGGGTTCCAGGAGACCCGGTGATAGAGGGCGCTGCAGGTAAAGAGCAGAACTGCGGCTAAGGTGAAGATCCCCAGGGAGATTCGCCCGCGCATCTTGTCGGCCAAAATGATCAAAATTAGCCCTGAAATCAAGGCAATTGGACTCATGACGAGGTGGATCAGCCCCCGCAGTTTGGGGCTCGGCGTGTCTTGGGCCCGCTTGAGGGTGTCGGTCATGATAGAAGCCTAGGCCGTTTTGACCTTTTTACTACGCGAGAGGTACCTTTCTCCTCTGCTCATTTGAAAGAACGAGCTACCCCTGCTTCACAGATGTATTTCTATGTAGCAAACCTTTTGTAGTTGGGCAACACACCCGACCGCGTGGGTCGGTAGTTAAGCACAATCAAATGACAGTACTTATGTATTAACAGTTAATAAATAAGTAAAAGAAAAAAGAAACGAATTGGAGAAACGTAGTGCCAACAATTCAGCAGCTGGTCCGTAAGGGTCGCGCAGAGAAGTCAACTAAGACGAGCACGCCTGCACTTAAAGGCAGTCCGCAACGTCGTGGTGTCTGCACTCGCGTTTACACAACAACTCCTAAGAAGCCTAACTCTGCGCTTCGTAAAGTTGCACGTGTACGTCTGACAAGTGGCATGGAAGTAACTGCATATATTCCTGGTGAGGGACATAACTTGCAGGAGCACTCAATCGTTCTCGTTCGTGGAGGTCGCGTAAAAGATCTTCCAGGTGTTCGTTACAAAATTATTCGCGGTTCCCTTGATACACAAGGCGTGAAAGATCGTAAGCAATCACGTAGCCGCTACGGTGCTAAAAAAGATAAGAAGGCCTCATAAATGCCACGTAAAGGTCCCGTCACTAAGACAGCAGTTGTTGCAGATCCTGTATACGACTCACAAGTTGTCACACAATTAATTAACCGCGTACTACACAGCGGTAAGCGTTCAACAGCCGAGAGCATTGTTTACCACGCACTTGAGGGTGTTCGTGAAAAGACAAACGGCGTTGATCCACTCATCACTTTGAAGCGTGCACTAGATAACATCAAGCCTGCGGTTGAAGTTCGTTCACGCCGCGTTGGTGGAGCTACATACCAAGTTCCTGTAGAAGTTAAGGCAGCTCGTTCTGCAACTCTTGGCCTTCGTTGGTTGGTGGACTATTCACGTTCACGCCGCGAGAAGTCAATGGCAGAGCGCCTTACCAATGAATTAATTGATGCAAGTAACGGACTAGGCGCCGCTGTAAAGCGTCGCGAAGACACTCACAAGATGGCTGAAGCCAACAAGGCTTTCGCTCATTACCGCTGGTAACTAATAGGAATTTGAGGAGCAACTAAGTGGCCGTAGATACAGCAATCGACCTAGCCAAGGTTCGCAACATTGGAATCATGGCGCACATCGACGCGGGTAAAACCACGACTACTGAGCGCATCCTTTTCTACACCGGTATCAACTACAAGATCGGTGAAGTTCACGATGGCGGAGCCACCATGGACTGGATGGAGCAAGAGCAAGAGCGCGGTATCACTATTACATCTGCTGCAACCACATGTATGTGGAAGGGCAACCTGATCAACATTATTGATACACCTGGTCACGTTGACTTCACAGTTGAAGTAGAACGTTCACTTCGTGTTCTAGATGGCGCAGTGTGCGTATTTGATGGCGTTGCTGGCGTAGAGCCACAATCTGAAACAGTATGGCGCCAAGCTGACCGCTATAACGTTCCTCGTATTTGCTTTGTAAACAAGCTTGACCGTACCGGCGCATCTTTCGAGCGTTGTGTTGAAATGATCGGTTCACGTTTGAACGCAATTGCGCTCGTTCTACAAATCCCAATCGGAATTGAAGGTGACTTCCTTGGTGTTGTTGATTTGATCGCAATGAAGGCGCTTACCTGGCGCGGAGAAACACAAAAGGGTGAAGATTACGTAATTGAAGAGATCCCAGCAGATATGTTGGAAGCAGCTAAGAAGGCTCGCCATGACATGATCGAGACTCTTGCAGATGCTGATGATGAAGTAATGGAGAAGTACCTCGAAGGTATTGAACTTTCAGAAGATGAAATCATCGCCGCAATTCGCCGCGCAACTCTTGCAGACAAATTAACACCAGTTCTTACAGGTTCTGCTTTTAAGAACAAGGGTGTTCAACCAATGCTTGATGCGGTGAACCGTTACCTCCCAAGCCCACTAGATATTAAGGCAATCGTTGGCCACAAGATGGGCCACCCAGATGTTGAAGAAGATCGTCAACCATCTGAAGCAGAGCCATTCTCAGCTCTCGCATTTAAGATCATGACAGATCCTCACCTTGGAAAGCTCACATTCGTTCGTATTTACTCAGGTCGTCTTGAGACCGGTTCTTCTGTTCTTAACTCCACAAAAGATCGCAAAGAACGTATTGGAAAGATTTATCAAATGCACGCGAATAAGCGTGAAGAAAAAGATTCAGCAGGTGCAGGAATGATCATCGCTGTTATGGGTCTAAAAGACACCACAACAGGAGACACTCTCTGCGATAGCGACAAGCCAGTTATTTTGGAATCAATGGATTTCCCAGATCCAGTTATCTCTGTTGCTATTGAGCCAAAGACAAAGGCTGACCAAGAAAAGCTTGGTATTGCTATTCAACGCCTTGCAGAAGAAGATCCAACTTTCCACGTGAAATCAGATGAAGAGACCGGCCAGACAATTATTTCTGGAATGGGCGAACTTCACCTTGAAATTCTCGTAGACCGTATGCGCCGTGAGTTTAAGGTTGAAGCAAACGTAGGTAAGCCACAAGTGGCATACCGCGAAACACTTCGCAAGCCGCTTCCACGTCACGATTACACCCACAAGAAGCAATCTGGTGGTTCAGGACAATTCGCGAAGATTCAGATCGCACTCGAGCCAATCTTGGATGCTCAAGAGGTTCATTATGAATTCGTCAACAAGATCACAGGTGGTCGCATTCCTAAGGAATACATCCCATCAGTTGATGCTGGTTGTAAGGAAGCAATGATGGCTGGCCCACTTGCTGGGTATCCACTCGTCGATGTTCGCGTAACACTTCTCGATGGTGCTTACCATGATGTTGACTCATCAGAACTTGCCTTCAAAATCGCAGGTATCGCTGGTTTCCGTGAAGCTGCAAAGCTTGCTGGTCCAGTTCTTCTTGAGCCAGTGATGAGCGTTGAAGTTGTAACCCCAGAAGATTTCATGGGTGATGTGATTGGTGACTTGAACTCTCGTCGCGGTCAGATCCAATCCATGGATGAGCGCTCAGGCGCTCGCGTTGTAAAAGCTGTCGTTCCACTGTCAGAGATGTTCGGCTATGTCGGAGATCTTCGCTCTAGAACACAAGGTCGCGCAAGCTACAGCATGCAATTTGATTCGTATGCCGAAGTTCCAGCTGCGGTCTCAAAGGAAATCATCGCGAAAGTTCGCGGCGAGTAACACAAACCCAAAGTTCAATGAGATCTAACAGGGTCTGATTGAAAAGAAAAACAGGAGGAAAAAAGTGGCAAAAGCCAAGTTCGAGCGGAATAAACCGCACGTAAACATCGGCACCATCGGACACATCGATCACGGTAAGACCACTCTTACTGCTGCTATCTCAAAGGTGTTGCACGATAAGTTCCCTGATGTAAACCCATTAACACCTT
>Ga0208868_1000210_pt1 | contig 13277 bp, 10 predicted proteins | sample CryBogCBE23Oct07_FD_184583 | JGI IMG/M metagenome (GOLD analysis project Ga0208868, IMG submission 184583) | Freshwater microbial communities from Crystal Bog, Wisconsin, USA - CBE23Oct07 (SPAdes) (version 2) | ecosystem: Environmental > Aquatic > Freshwater > Lake | place: Crystal Bog... | reverse complement strand
TAACGTCATTTCGAGGCACGAGAAATCTCATTCTGAATAAAAGAAAGGCATTTTCAAATTTGTTTACTGCCTCTGGTTAGACTTCTCGTGCCTCGAAATGACGATTTACGTTACAACTGATACCTGAAAATATAGCTAGTTTCAATTTCCGAAGAGGTCTATTCAACAAATGGGAATTAATCAAACATAAAAAAGCCACTTTAAATGAATAAAGTGGCTTAAGATTGGTAATTTACTAATTATACATTGGTGCTTTCTTCTGTGGGTGTAGGTGCTTCTTCTGTACGTTTCACCTCGAATTTAATCTTGCCCGTTTCTTTTTCAAGTACAGCTAACAAAGTATCACCTTGTTTGATGTTCATGTTTAAAATTTCCTCGGCTAAAGGATCTTCTAAATGCTTTTGAATAGCACGATGCAATGGTCTGGCACCAAAGTTAATATCGTACCCCTTTTCGGCTATAAAGTCCTTTGCCTCGGTTGTAATTTCTAAGTTATACCCCATGTTGGTAAGACGTTTATAAACGCCTTTCATCACGATATCTATGATGGCAAAAATGTTTTCTTTGGTAAGTGCATTAAAAATTACCACATCGTCAATACGGTTTAGAAACTCTGGGGAGAAGGTCTTCTTTAAAGACTTTTCTATAACAGCCTTGTTGTTCTCCTCCTGATTTTGCATTCTAGCTGCGGTGGCAAAACCAACGCCATCACCAAATTCCTTTAATTGTCTTACCCCAATGTTGGAGGTCATGATAATTAAACTATTCTTGAAATCGATTTTTCTACCCAAACCATCTGTTAAAATACCATCATCTAGCACCTGAAGGAGAATATTATAGATGTCTGGATGCGCTTTTTCTATTTCATCTAATAAAATTACACAATATGGTTTACGGCGAACTTTTTCTGTAAGTTGCCCTCCTTCTTCATAACCTACATAACCTGGAGGTGCACCTACTAAGCGTGTAACAGTAAATTTCTCCATGTATTCGCTCATGTCTATGCGAATCAAGGCTTCTTCACTATCAAACATATACTTGGCAAGGCTACGTGCCAATTCTGTTTTACCCACACCTGTAGGACCCAAGAATATAAAACTACCTATTGGTTTTTTAGGATCTTTCAACCCTACGCGATTACGTTGTATTGCTTTGGTAACCTTGCTTATAGCATCTTCCTGCCCTATCACCATCCCTTGCATATCCTCACTCATTCTGCGAAGCTTTTCGGTTTCGGCTTGTACCATTCTTTTTACCGGAATCCCCGTCATCATGCTAATAACTTCGGCTATATTATCTTCAGAAATAGGATAACGTTTGTGCTTGCTATCCTCTTCCCACGCCCCCTTTGCTTTTTCAAGTTCTTCGCCCAAACGTTTTTCCTTATCCCTAAGACTTGCTGCTTCCTCAAAACGTTGGCTTTTTACTACCCTATTCTTTTCAATCTTTACTTCTTCAATTTGCTTTTCAAGCTCAACAATATCCTCAGGCACATTAATGTTCTTTAAGTGCACCCTAGCGCCCACTTCATCTAAAACGTCAATCGCTTTATCGGGCAATAGCCTATCGGTCATATAACGATCGCTTAGCTTAACACAAGCTGCAATTGCATCAACGTCATAAACTACATTATGAAAATCTTCATACTTACTCTTAATATTGGTAAGAATTTGAATAGTTTCATCAACACTAGGTGGTTCAATCAATACTTTTTGAAAGCGACGATCTAACGCACCATCCTTTTCTATAAATTGGCGATATTCATCTAAAGTAGATGCACCAATGCATTGCAACTCACCACGTGCTAATGCAGGTTTAAATATATTGCTTGCATCAAGGCTACCACTAGCGCCGCCAGCACCTACAATCGTGTGTATCTCATCTATAAATAGAATAACATCTCTGTTTTTTTCTAATTCATTCATGATGGCTTTCATCCTTTCTTCAAACTGACCACGGTATTTTGTACCAGCTACCAACGCAGCTAAATCTAAAGAAATTACACGCTTATCAAACAATACCCTGCTTACTTTACGCTGTACAATACTTAAAGCAAGGCCTTCAACGATAGCTGTTTTACCTACACCAGGTTCACCTATTAGAATGGGATTGTTTTTTTTACGTCTAGATAATATTTGAGAAACCCTTTCTATTTCAGTTTCTCTTCCAACAATTGGGTCGAGTGTACCCAGTTCGGCCATTTTAGTAATGTCTCTCCCAAAATTATCTAATACAGGTGTTTTACTTTTAGATGCTGCTCCAGGCTTAGCACCTGCAGTTCCTTTAGGTTGTGGAAAACCACCACCCCTTTTTTCATCTTCAAATTCGTCGTCATGTTCGTCAGGAAATTCGCTCTTAGGAGAAGTAGCACTACCCACCATACCCAATTCGTTTCTAAACATATCGTAATCTACATCAAACTGATTTAATATTTGAGTAGCAATATTTTCACGGTTTTTAAGTATGCTCAACATTAAATGCTCGGTTTCTACCAAGGGACTTTTTAATGCCTTTGCTTCTAAAACAGTTACTCTTATTACTTTTTCGGCCTGCTTAGTAAGTGGTAGACTATTAATATTGGCAATATTTTTACCTGTTTTATCTTTTACTGCAAGCTCTATTTCTTTGCGTAATTCGTATAAATCAACATTTAAACGTTGTAAAACTTTAATGGCAGTATTCTCACCATCTCTAATTAAACCAAGTAACAAATGTTCTGTGCCTATAAAATCATTGCCCAACCGGAGTGCTTCTTCTCTGCTGAACGAAATGATTTCTTTAACCTGTGCTGAAAAGTTATTATCCATGAAATAAAATTAAGTACTTATCGTACAATTATAAGGAATATTTTTGAGGAATTTAATTGGATATTTATTCACAATTTTAAAACCTTAAAAAAATGGATTTCAAAATTGATACCAAGGAGAAATTTACCGTTGTAACTCCTTTAGTTTCTAGTATAGCAGACAATATGGCTATAGCTTTTAAGGATTACTGCCTTCTTTTCATGAAGCAGCCCATAAAGAATGTTATTTTGAACATGAGTATGGTAAAAACGATTGAAAAAAGCGTTGCAGAGGCAATAACTGAAGTACAATCTACTTTTTATGAACGGAATACAAGTTTTGTTATTTGTGAAATACAGCCGTTGGTAAATAAGATATTTGAAGAATTGGAAATTGCCGAAATCTTAAACCAAACGCCCACCCAAACAGAAGCGTGGGATATAGTGCAAATGGAAGAGATTGAAAGAGAGCTGCTAGATAGTGCTGATATGAGTTTTGAGAGTAATGAATAATAAAACAACTTATTTATTTTAATAAAAAGTATTGCCATTAGTTTTATTACTATATATTTATTTTTTTAACAATATCTGTTCATTACATTATCGCTATGTTTGGAGTAACTATTTTAGGAAACAATTCTGCCGTACCTGCTTACAATAGGCATCCCACCGCACAAATAGTTACCATTGAAGATCAATTAATACTCTTAGATTGTGGAGAAGGTACACAAATGCAAATTGCCAAGTTTAAAATACGTTGGAGCAGAATAAAATACATATTTATATCTCATTTACATGGCGACCATTATTTTGGTTTAATAGGCTTAATAACAAGCATGTGTTTGATGGGCAGGGAAGATGACCTTAATATTTATGGTCCTGCCGTTTTGGAACAAATTATAAAGATTCAACTTGAAGCTGCCGACACCAACATGTCTTTTAAAATAAATTTTAATCCATTAACAAAAGAGGGTTTAATTGTTGATGAAATGAAATTTACTGTTGAAACCTTTTCAACACAACATAGAATTGAGTGTCATGGATTTATTATAAAAGAAAAAAAGAAAGCTAGAAAAATTAATAAAGAAACCATCCATCAATATCATATACCTACTTATTTCTTTGAAAAACTGAAAGATGGTGAGGACTATATTACAAAAGAAGGATTATTAATAAAAAACGAATGGGTTACCCTGCCTAATACTTTAGGCAGAAGCTATGCTTTTTCGGGCGATACATTGTACGATGAACGCATTGCGGAATTGGTAAAAGGGGTGCAAATTTTATATCATGAAACAACCTACTTAAAGAACATGACCGAAAATGCATTTAAGCGTTTTCATTCTACTACCCACCAAGCAGCATCTATTGCATTAAAGGCACAAGTAGGCAAACTTTTAATTGGTCATTTTAGTAGTAAATACGAAAGTTTAAATGTATTCTTGGAAGAAGCAAGGGAGGTTTTCGAGAACACCCATTTGGCTTTAGAAGGTGTTACTTATAGATTATTATCAAAATAATTAAAAAAAGATTTGGCAATTATAAATCTTCCCTTATTTTTGCACTCCCAAAAACAGAAGGGAGTTTAGCTCAGTTGGTTTAGAGCATCTGCCTTACAAGCAGAGGGTCGGCGGTTCGACCCCGTCAACTCCCACAGATGTAGAAAAAGGCTTCAAGTTATTGAAGCCTTTTCTATTTTATCTATAATAGTCATGGCAGCAACAATATATATAAACAATAATGGAAAAATCGTAAGAGAAGATACCGCATTCATCTCTCCCAATAACCGATCATTTAGATATGGTGATGGCTGCTTTGAAACTATTAAATTGATAGATGGCAACCTTTTACTAGAACACTATCATTTTGAAAGACTGTTTTCCTCCTTATCTCTCTTGCAATTTGTGCTTCCAACCTACTTTACCCCTAACTTTCTACGAGGGCAGGTTGTAGAACTTGTTAAAAAAAATAATCATACCAAATTAGCTAGAATAAGACTAATGGTTTACCGTGGAGATGGCGGCTTGTATGACCAACAAAACCATCATCCAAACTTTTTAATTCAAACATGGCAACTTAACCCTGCTAATAACCTTTTAAACGAAAACGGATTAATAATTGATGTTTTTAAAGGTTCGAAAAAGACCTGTGATGATTATTCTGCCATAAAAAGCAACAACTTTTTACCTTATATCATGGCGTCCTTATGGGTTAAAAAACAACAATTAAATGATGCCATTCTTTTAAACCCTTATCAAAGAGTGGCAGATGCTAGTATTGCTAATGTGTTTATTATAAAAGATAGCGTAGTTAAAACCTCAAGCCTAGATGAAGGGGAGATAAATGGAGTTATGAGAAGACATTTGCTTAAAGAACTACCCTTATTGGGTGTGCAAACTTTGGAAACCCCTATTACTTTAAGTGATGTATTTGAAGCTGATGAAATATTTTTAACCAACTGTATTTATGGTATAAGGTGGGTAAAACAATGTAGCGATAAGGAATATGGTAATTTACAAACTGCTATGATTTATAAAAGGATGTTTATAAATCATAGTTAATTATAGCTTATACTGCTCTTTTAATTGTTGCATTACTGTTTGCAATACGCTAATAACCTTAATGACCAATTTTGGCGTTTCCTCCAAATTTGTACCTTGTTTACCATTTAATTCAACAATTCTAATTTCATCCTTAATGCTGTTAATCTGCAACATGTCAATATTACTTTTTAAACCATGCGCTTCATTTGCCATTAAAACCCATTCGCCATTACTACAATGTTCTAACATTAAAGAAATTACCGGCGGCACTGATAGTAAGAAGGTTTCTGCCATTTCTCTCATAAAGTCCTGATCACCTTGCGCCATTTCTTCTATTAAAGCAAGGTCGTATAAACGTTCTTTAGAAGTACTCATAATAATTTATGTTTTCTTTTCTCCAAAACAGTAGCTATTAAGTTATATAATTCTTCCTCCTTAAAAGGTTTGCTTAAATACCCATCCATACCTAAATCAATAAATTTATCATCTACTCCAATCTGTGTATTGGCCGTAAGTGCAATAATAGGTAAGGAATTTTTTCGAGGATCTTTCATTTTCCTGATATCATCCGTTGCATCAATTCCATCTTTATTGGGCATGTGAATATCCATTAAAATTAAATCGAAATTATTCAATTCTACTTCTTTCACTGCTTCTACTCCATCGGGGGCAATAGTGGTTTTGAACCCCCAACGACCAAGCATTGTTTTAGCAATCAATTTATTTATTTCGTTGTCTTCTGCTAATAGCACATTCAACGAGCCTAGGGTGTTAGTAACCATATTACAGACATCTTAATTGTATACCTAAGAACGAAAAACTCAATAAAGTATTGTAAGTAGGATTCCAAATTTATACACATAAATTAAACACTTGTGCATTTATATTCATTTTGCATAAAATAGTCGCAAATTGACAAATAAATACAAATAATAATTTAATAAAACAAAAATACTTCCTTTGCTTCGTCTATTTTTGTTTTTATGGAAGTAACAACAGTTTTGGTTGAAAAACTAGCACACTTATCTCGCTTATATTTTACTGAAGAAGAGATGAAAGGGTATACGGCTGATCTACAAAATATTGTATCGTTTGTTGATAAACTAAACGAAATTGACACCACAGGTGTTGAACCAGTATTACACATGGGGGACGCTGTAAATGCTTTAAGAGAAGATGCAGTAAGAGGGAGTGTTACTAGGGAAGAAGCCCTACTAAATGCTCCTTTAAAAGACAACCAGTTTTTTAAAGTGCCCACAGTAATAAAGAAATAGTTAATACATACTATAGATTGGTAGGTATTGCTTTTGTAATACTATATTTATACCAAACATTACTTGATTTGATTGATGAGCATAATTGTTTTGCTTGGTAAAAAAGAAATCTTGTCGTTGTAGTTTTAGCAAATCATTTTGTTTTTTACAGAAAGTCTTATCTTTTTTTTAATCATAATTTATTACAAATACCATGGATACCATCATTCGTTTAGAGCATATTGAAAAAGCCTACATCATGGGGTCGCAAGCGATACCTGTATTAAAAGGTATTACTTTGGATATTAATAGAAACGAATATGTTGCCCTTATGGGACCAAGTGGTAGTGGAAAGAGTACCTTAATGAATTTATTAGGCTGCCTTGACTCACCAACTGGAGGTAAGTATATTTTAAATGGTAAAGATGTAAGTAAGATGACAGATGATAGTCTTGCTGAAGTACGCAACACAGAAATAGGATTTGTTTTTCAACAATTTAACTTATTACCACGCTTATCAGCAGCAGAAAATGTTGCCTTGCCCCTTATTTATGCAGGTGTTAGTAAAAAAGATAGGATAGAAAGGGCAATGGAAGCCCTTAATAAAGTAGGCCTTGCCGATAGAAGCCATCATAAAAGCAATGAACTAAGTGGAGGACAAATACAACGGGTAGCAATTGCCCGGGCTTTGGTAAACAATCCGTCTTTGTTGTTAGCGGACGAACCTACGGGTAATTTAGACAGTAAAACATCTATTGAAGTGATGGAGATATTTGGAAAGATTCAAGCTGCTGGAAACACTGTTGTTTTGGTAACCCATGAGGAAGATATTGCCGCTTATGCACACCGTGTGGTTCGATTGAAAGATGGGCTAATTGAAAGCGACAAAAACCATAATGAATATATGGAGGGAAGATTGGTACATTAATCTTTTTTGTACAACCCCAAGTATTATGCCCTCATTTTTTTATTGCTTATTTACACATGATGAGTATCCTTTAAAAACTTCTTTTTAATTACAGTATACTTAATAATGGCAAGAAATCTATAATACCCATTAATCCATTTATACTGTTTACATAAATAGACTTGTTATTTTGATATTATATTAAACATAAATAATCCTTTATTATCTATCTCATAGGTAGTATCCCGAATTACAATTTTACCTATTTTTATCTCAAATATTTTACATGAAAGCAAAAGCAATTAAACCAATTACACCCATTACTAGAGTTTTACTCTTTTTTAAGGTAACAATCTTATTTATTTTCTTTTTTGCTTTCGCAAATGTGAAAGCCCAGTATGTAAATATTCCAGATGCTAATTTCAAGTCTTGGGTTTTGGCTAATGTTAATCATAGTATAAGTACTTCTGATATTACTTATGCCGAAGCTGCTGCTTTTAAAAGTAAGGTCGATTTAACTTCTTTATCAATAGGGAATCTATCAGGTATTGAGGCATTTATTAATATTGACTCTTTAGATTGTACTTCCAATAAATTAACTACAATAAATGTTTCCTCAAACAAGTCACTTAAATATTTAAACTGCAACGATAATCAAATTCAAAGTTTAGATGTTTCGGCAAACACTTTTCTCACAGACCTAATTATCCCCAATAATTATCAGCTTACTAGTATTAATCTCTCTAACAACAACTCTCTTACTAATTTTGATTGCAGGTTCACAGGAATTACTTCACTCGACTTTTCCCAAAATCCTTTACTCAAATCAGTATATTGTAACAATGCGCAATTAACTACTGTAAATTTAAAAAATGGGCATAATTCAAATCTAACCTTCCTTTCTGCTGCTAGTAATCCCCATCTTTTTTGTATAGAAGTAGATGATATTTTTTATGCAAATGCTCATTGGTATACAGGTATTGATACTAACACAACAATATTTGGGTCAGGTTGTACCAACTATATAAGTATACCTGATAATAATTTTAAGAAAGGATTGATTGCTTCTGTTACCCATCCATCAAATCCCTATGCAATCACTTACTTAGAGGCTGCTTCTTATGCAGGAAGCGTCAATGTATCTTCCCAATCAATTAAAAATTTAACTGGCATTGAATACTTTACTAATATTAAATCTTTAGACTGCAGCTCCAATCAATTATCAACTATTAATGTCTCTAGCAATAATGCCCTTATTTATTTAAACTGCGGTGGAAACCAATTAGCGTCTTTAGATGTTTCGAATGATAGTCTATTAAAGATTTTGTATTGTGCTAATAATAAAATTTCTAATCTAAATCTTACCAGCAATTTAAAACTAACTGAATTAGATTGTAGAGCCAATACATTAAGCAATCTTGATGTATCAAAGAATACTGGTTTAGCCAAATTGTTATGTAGTTTTAATAACCAATTATCTAATTTAAATCTTACAAAAAACACTGCCCTTACTTCTTTCCAATGTTATGGTTGTGGCTTAACACAATTAGATATACGAAATGGGCGCAATCAGCAAATAAATGATTTCCTTGCTAGTAATAATCCATTATTAAGCTGTATTAATGTGGATGATTTAGCTTATTTTAATACAAACTGGTCTTCTGCAATAGATGCCACCTCTATATTTAGTACCAATTGTGCTATGTATGTCTATATTCCTGATGATAATTTTAAGACTTGGATTCTAAATAATGTACCTCACCCATCAGATAATAATAGAATTACATACACTGAGGCTGCGGCTTATACAGGTAGTATTACAGCAGTTGCATTATCTATATCTGATTTTACAGGTATAGAAGCTTTTACAAATATTACAAAATTAGATTGCAGAAATAATAAAATAACTAGTCTTAATCTATCTAATAATTCACATCTTACTTATTTAAGTTGTAGCAGCAATCCTTCATTGGCAAGTATTAATATTCACTCTTGTTCCTTATTAAACTATTTAGATATTAGTGGAGATAGTTTAACTTCAATTGATTTATCAGGAAATGTTTCACTCACTTCTCTAAACTGCAATTCAACCGTATTGCCTAGTTTAGACCTGACTAATAATACTTTATTGAAAAACCTATATTGTACAAATGCTTCTTTAAAAAGTTTGGACTTAACAAAAAATACAAAGCTTACTTATATTGATTGTAGAGGTAACTCATTAAGTAGTCTTGATTTGTCAATGAATACTGCATTATCTACGCTATTATGTAGTTATAATTTTAAATTATCTGGTTTAGATCTTTCTAAAAATACATCCTTAATTTCCTTACAAGCTACCACCTGCGGGCTGATTTTTTTAGATTTACGTAATGGTCATAATCAACAATTAATTGACTTTCTTGCAACTAATAATGCCTCTTTAACCTGTATTAGTGTAGATGATATTGCTTTGTTCAATTCAAAATGGTCCTCTGTAATAGATGCTACTGCCTTATTTAGTAACAATTGCGCTATGTATGTTGATATACCTGATGCCAATTTTAAAAATTGGGTATTAAAGAATGTTTCGCACCCTTCAAATGCCACTAGAATTACTTATACTGAAGCAGCAGCATTTAAAGCAAACATTGCCGTAGCATCTTTATCAATTTCCTCATTAAAAGGAATTGAAGCATTTACAAATGTCGCCTATTTAGATTGTAGCAATAATCAGATTGCAAACTTAGATATCTCTCAAAACACGGCTCTCACTTATTTAAATTGTAGTAATAATCCACTGACTTCTATAAATGTTACTTATAACATTCTTCTTAATTCGATGAACAGCTCTTCTACTATGCTTTCAGATTTGGATCTAACAAATAATGTCTTATTAAAATATTTAGATTGTAATAGCAACTCATTATCCTCATTAAGGTTACCTTCAAAAGCACCTATGACTTATATAAACTGTAGTAAAAATTCGTTATCTCTCTTAGACCTTTCTGGTTTTACTTCACTTAATAATTTAAATTGTAGTAGTAATTCATTCTCATGGCTAGATTTATCTCTCAATATAGCAATAGATAGTTTTAACTGTAGCAACAATAGTAATCTTTGGGTATTGAATTTGCAAAATAGAAATAATACAAAATTAAATTATTTAAATGCTTTGAATAATCCTAATCTTACCTGTATTAATGTTGATAATGTTTCATATTCTAATGCAAAATGGAGTAACAGTAAAGATATATCAGCAAGTTTTAGCACAGGTTGTTTAATTGGTTATGTAAATATTCCAGATTCTAATTTTAAAGCTTGGATTTTAGCAAATGTACCTCACTCAACAAACAATAAAGAAATTACAATTGCTGAAGCAAGTGCATTTAAAGGTAAATTAAATATTGCCTCAAAATCAATAACCGATTTAACAGGCTTAAATGCATTTTATAATATTGATTCTTTGGATTGTAGTTATAACAAGTTAGCAAGTTTAGATGTTTCTTCAAACCCTAATCTAGTTTATTTAAATTGTAGTGGAAATGGTTTTCAAAATTTAAATATTTCTTCAAATACGTTCATTAAATACCTAGACTGTTCCAATATCAGTATAATATATAATCCTGATCAATACTATGGCTATTTCAGTTTGACACTCAACGCAGACATTATTTTTCTTAATTGTTCAAATAGTATGATGGCAAGCCTCGATGTTTCAAATTGCAAAATGCTTACTTATTTAAATTGCTCTGACAACAGTCATGGTCTAGGAAGTTATACACACACTATATTCGGTGAATTTTCACTTAAGCTTTCAGGAGCTACATCTCTGTCTTATCTTGATTGTCATAATTGTGCTGCAAATACAGTATTAGGGCTTTATGGGATACCTTCACTTACGTATTTAAATTGTAGTAATTGTAGATTTACAAGCTTAGATGTTTCTCAACTTCCACTATTAAAATATTTAAACTGTAGTTATAATTATTCTAAAGATAATACTTTTTATGGTCTATTAACTAACTTAGATGTAAGTAAAAATACATTTCTTAACTATCTTGATTGTAGCAATGTTACATATTGGCAACAATTATTACCATTTTCTTACCGTTCTAACTTAAATCTCTCAAAAAATAAAGAACTAACGTATTTAAATTGCAATGGATATGATTTAGATACCTTAGACCTAAGGAATGGCAATAATTCCAACCTGACATTAAATTCTAAAAATAACTCAGTAATAAAGTGTTTTATGGTAGATACAGTTGCTAATGCTTATAAATTTGTTGATAGTGGTAAATGGGTTATAGATAGTTTTATAAACTTTAGTTTAAACTGTGCTTCAACAGTGCCATTAACACTTGTTTCATTTGAAGCAAATATTGCAAAAGCACAAACAGTAGCCTTGAAATGGATTTCGGATAATGAAGTAAGTACAGCTTTATTCACTGTTGAAACTAGTAAAGATGGAATTTCTTTTAAAGAAATAGGAAATGTTGTGGCAAAAGGCAATGGTAAAAACAGCTATGGTTTTATTGACATTAATCCTATTATGGGTATTAACTATTACCGCTTAAAGATGAAAGATAAAGATGGTAGTTTTACTTATAGTAAGGTTGTTTTGGTGCAGTTAAACGTTAACCAATTACCGTTTACCGTAGTGCCCAACCCAGCCCAAGACATTGTTACCATTAAAGGCGATAATATAGCTACTATACAATTGATAGATAATATAGGTAGGGTGGTAAAGGTTGTTTCTTTTAAAGATGCGACTAATCCTACTTTGTCTGTGAGTAAACTGCCTGTAGGTTTTTATCATATTCGTGTACAATCAATAGATGGCAAGGTAAGTAATGTGGGGATGGTGAAGGAATAATAAAACTACTATTGGTTAACTAAAGTGCTGCTTTTAACAAGAGCTGCACTTTTTTTAATATGGTTAGTGTCTCCTTAACTTAATGACATTGCCCATACTGAACTTGTACCCCAACTTTATGGCAATCTATACTGACGATATTTAGTGCCTATTGCACTTGCCACTGCTTATTTCAACCCTTGATTCGCATTAAAAGCTATTCTTTATAATTCAAGGCACTTACCGTTATGCTACCCTTTCAAACTAGTTAATTTATTACACTAATAAAATCTTAATTAGCTTAACCTATGTGGTTGATAGCTACTGCCAAATTGTAACCAGAAAAAATAATTTAATCAGCCCCTACTTCAAATTTACAACTGTAATACACCTCTATTTTAGTACTTATTAGTTTTAATGATATGAATTATTAATTAAAGTCTGCTTGTTTAAGCAAAATCATGAACACTAATAAAGGTTCCGCTAAAAGCGAAGCTTCTATTAACATTATCGAATTGATTATTGAATATTAATACGGGCTGTTTTAAATTAAGTTCTACTTTTCTTTTTTAGGTTTTTGCTTTAGCAAATGCCGTATTTGGTATAGCAAAAGTAGCATTTGGTAAAGCAAATGCCGTATTTGGTAAAGCAAACGTAGCATTTGGTAAAGCAAACGCAGCATTTGGTATAGCAAAACTCATATTTGGTATAGCAAAACTCATATTTGGTAAAGCAAAACCCGCATTTACTTTACCATATTGCATGCATTAAATCATTAAAATGGCGACAGTGTTTTCAAAAGTATTAGAAGTGTACGCTAAAACAACAGTAGACCTCTTCGGAAATTGAATTTTCCACCCGATAACGTCATTTCGAGGCACGAGAAATCTCATTCTGAATAAAAGAAAGGCATTTTCAAATTTGTTTACTGCCGCTGGTTAGATTTCTCGTG
>Ga0208868_1000208_pt1 | contig 13368 bp, 4 predicted proteins | sample CryBogCBE23Oct07_FD_184583 | JGI IMG/M metagenome (GOLD analysis project Ga0208868, IMG submission 184583) | Freshwater microbial communities from Crystal Bog, Wisconsin, USA - CBE23Oct07 (SPAdes) (version 2) | ecosystem: Environmental > Aquatic > Freshwater > Lake | place: Crystal Bog... | reverse complement strand
CACTGAGCTTTGGCTCAAAGGTTGAAAAACACGCACACTGAGCTTTGGCTCAAAGGTTGAAAAACACGCACACTGAGCTTTGGCTCAAAGGTTGAAAAACACGCACACTGAGCTTTGTCTCAAAAGGTCGAAACACGCACAATTTATGATACAAAGTGATGGTACAACCATTATGAAGCCTTTTCAGAGTAAAACACACACAAAAAGTACTAAGGCAAACAGTCCCAATAAAACAAAAACTGACTCAAAACACACACAAAACAAGCACAAAAAGATACATTTGCAACCTTCTAAGGAGGTACCAAACAAACACATTTTGTCAACAGGTCATATAAAAGCATAAGTCCTGTGACAAAGACAATCGCACGGACAATTAATTTTCTCTTGTTTTCAGCAAAATCCGTCAGTTTGTTTTATGATTTCAGATTACCACAAAAACACGTCACAAGGTAATCCGAATTTTCGAAATTTACCACTTGATTTTTTTACAAAAAACATGCAAAAGAACTATCATTTGAGGACGTCCAAATTTAACGTCACAAAAAGTTCTAATTCAAACAAAAATTGTTATCAAAAAAGATCCAAAAAGAGCAGTAAACAGAAAAGACCACAAGTCTTCATTGGCTTTGATCAAACACACATTAACAACTTTGATATTTCACACAAATTTTTCATCACCTATTACATTGACGATTTTATGGTCGAAATTTTGTGAATTTTTTTTGTGTATCAATTCTCTTTGTCCCATTCAAACAGCACTATAGCACATGTTATAATCACCTAACACAACAAATCAAAGTTGAAGTCACCCGGACTCCTTTGAGTGTTAGGAGATTAGCCGCACGGACTGGACGCTCTCAAGAGAGTTGAAGTGAATAACTCCTCTCATAATTGATCGAGCCGCAACTGGAGGACGCTCTCATGAGAGTTGAAGTGAATAACTCCTCTCACAAATTGATTGAGCCCGACTACAAGAAGAAAGAGTTGTAGATTGCATCTCCTCTTTACACCCCATGGCATATTCCGACTACAGAAACACGCAACCTATCAATCTGGACGAATCAGACCAGACGAGTCACAACACACGAAATTCTACAATGTCTTCAGCAAACACAAGTGCGACTAACAGTCCCACAGGCACAACGGGAGCCACAAACATGGCCACGACCACAACTACCACAACCACGTCTACAAGGACAACAGCTGCTCAACAACAACCAATTCTTTCACCAAGGGGGGTAAACATAGACAGCATCTATAGACCCTATGTTCCCCAGCCAGGGACTTCAACGTCCTTTGCTATGCCAAGAGTGGCCCCAGCACAACTGCCTAGCACCAACACTCCAGCCACAACACACAATGAGCCACAGCCTGGCCACGCACCGTTTTATACGGATCCACAATTTTTGCACCTCATGCAAACAATGATGACAGCAGCAGCCAATCAGGCCATCGACAATCGGATCCCGCCACAATTGCCGCCGAGCATCTCACCAATTAACGGGAGAGTCAATGGTACTCAGCTCCGGACATCAACTCCGGATTCAACTGGATCAGTGGACCAGACATCAGCATCAAGACGAAACGTCCCACATACGGACCTCACACAGCACTTTGCAAACTTGCAAACACAAGATGCACCCAGACCCTCAAGGCCCCCATACAACCCACCACGGGCACCCCAGCAAGCACCTGCATATATTCCAGCAGCTGAGCAAGCCCTGGAAATCCACCAAAACGCCGCAAATGCAGCCCAGTCAAATGCAGACGTATTCTCTGGAGTAGCAGAAGCACTTCAATTGATTTCAAGAGCAATACCAAATGCACCACCGGAAATGGATCACATTGTCCAGGCCCTCAGTCTTAAAGCCATACAATCAAGCAAGGAGGCAATACTCAAAAATGAAGGACTACAAAAGGCACGACGAGTCACGAAATATTACGAGACACCCATCATGAAACCGGCTTATCCGATTCCAACTCGTCGTTTCGACCCCAGGGTAAATTACAAGGAGCTTTTGATGCTCACTGGATACTTTGACCCCAATGACAAAAACCACGACTTCAAACACACCTGGCAAAAGCTTCTCGACTACGGCTCTCTCAACGAGTTTCAAGAAAACCAATACATGCAGGCCCTTGGTTCAATTCTCAAAAATGAGGCATATGAGACCTTCATCGAATTCAAAGCTACAAATAAACCTCTAGAAGAAATATTGGACTACTTCGCTGGAGTGTACACCAAGAAACGGTCCCTAGTAGCAGACCGAAAAGCAGTTGATGAATTCACTCGAAAGAAGGGCGAAACAATTATTGTCTGCATGGAAAGAGCAATTTTGGCAATCGACAAATTGAAGCATTTGCATGACCCAACAGGTTGGTCAGCCTTGAGACAACAAATGAGACACAACATCCTTATGCAAGTGGTCAAAGAAGAAACAAAAAGGGCAGTACAAATGGAAGTCGACCATGTATATGAGGACACTGGCATGCCATACGACTTCGAAAAATTGATCCGGTTCACAGACCGATATGAACGGAATCATAACGCAGCACCAAAAGACGACGTCACTACACTGTTCAAAGTAGCTTCAGGTGGGATACATAAGAAAGAAAGAAGAAGCAGCTCACAAGATCAGCTGGCTCACTTGAAAAAAGAACAGATGCTTCAGAAGAAACTGAGTTCTCTGGAAACAGAGTTGACGCAACTCAAGGCAAATGAGGCCCGACTCTACAAAAATGACGGTAGATCGGACAGGTCCAGAGAATCACGACGCACGGATCGGGAATCCAGAAGCCGAGATAATCGATCAAGATCGTATGACAGAAATCGAGATCTGAAGACAGCTCCGGAAACGGGTAAACCATCTACACCTTCACAGTCAAGATCTCAATCAGCCAACTCGGCTCAGCCAAAGGCACCATATAAACCGCCGGATCCATACAGATCTATAGAACAATCACGCTCACCATACAGACGAGGACAGACTCCGTCAGACTACAGAGACAGGTCAAGATCCAGAGAAAGACCTAGGCCCAGCACTCAGTATGGAAACAGGTCCAGATCAAACTCGAGATATACATCCTCGAATCCACGTTACCAGTCAGCAACATCGGCACCCCAATCCAGATCCACATCTAAAGATACAGAACGGATTATGAGCACAGGATCCAAAACAGTCATTATCACCATTAATGGCCAAGACTATGTGCCCTTAAAGAAGGAAAACTAAAAGGGGCCCAAGCCGCATTTTCGACAGACGACAATCAGCCCATAGTCGAAAATCCGAAAGTCCGAATTCTTAATGTGACATCAACGGCTTCAAGGGCCAACACGAAACTAGCTTATATACAATTGGAAATCGGAAGCACCGAAGCTAGTAAAGATTTTATGCACATAAATGCCATGCACGACTGTGGTTGCGAAGCAACTATTATCAAGAAATCTACATTTGAAAAATTGCCAAATTATATGGACATACTGGTCACACCACAACCACACACATATATTAATTCAGTCACAGGAGAATTAACACCAGTCTTAGGATCAGTTATGCTCTATATGAAATTTACTGGAGAAAATGGCACTCAGCTCACCTTCCTACAAGAAGTTCACATTCATGAAGAAGTGGACCACGAATTTCTCTTAGGCAGAGATTTTACTGGCTCATCAGCTAAACTTTTGGAAACCCCTACACACATGTACCTAACAGATGAACCAGATTCTACTGACCCAGAGGATTTTTGGGAAAGAGCCAAACATACTTGCTGTGATATTCCGTTAATTCCTCACTCGAAGATTAACAACACCTTCAAAGTCTATACCACACAAAACATTGTTATACCAGCTTTTCAAGCACATTGTATAACCACACAATATAATGGCGATACATTTACACCACTTCCGGTTCACTATGGTCAACCAGTCGCATTTGAGGTACACAATGTTCTACAGCCTCAACTGGAAGCTCCTTCAGCACTATATGAATACACTGATCCAAACAACATCAAATTTACACTGTACAACGACTCACCCAATGACTACATTTTACAAGCAGACTCACTCGTTGCACAAATCTCAGTATATGATACACCACCCAGTGTCTACCCACTGAATGTTTCATGTATTCAAGAAGAAAAAGTTTTTCACTCATTCAGAGCAGCTATCCATACAGCCGAATTTATTGAACAAGATTCGGATCTCACTGAAGAAGAGAAAATGGATGGATTTCATCAATATGTTACGTCAGGGCATTATCCCATTCCAATGACTAAATTGGTCGAAAATTCAAACTCATTAACAGAAGTTGGACTCATCAATGACACACCAATTACAGATGAACAATTTCTAGAGCAATTTCAAATCTCACACCTATCTCCTCGACATCAGAAAATGGCACGCCAGATTTTCCTAAAACACAAAAAGGCCTTCAGTAGACACGAATACGATTTGGGATGTGCCAAAGATATTGAGATGAGTATTGAATTAGTACCAAACACCAAGAAACCAGCTTTACAATCCTATTTTCCTCTGGCCCACAGAGTGAGAGAACCACTCAAAGAAATTATTGACCAAATGGAAAAATATGGCATTATACGATCTTGTGACGAACCTTCGCTATTTGTGTCAAACATCCTAGTCACAGAGAAAAAGGATAAAAAGCAACTCAGAATGCTATTGGACGGAAGACTACTCAATGAAGCAACTGTCAGGTACCCAATGAGTCTAATAGCTCAACCTGAAGTAATAGCACACATGGTAAAACGCACATATTTCTCAAGCGCAGATGTCTCACACGCATTTTTTCAAGTACCAATAGACTCCAAATCGCAACCATATACAGCATTTTATTCACCATACAATGGAAAACGCTACTGCTTTCAAAGATGCCCACAAGGACTGAAAAATTCACCTTTGTACTTGAAATTACTTATGGACAAATTACTTGGTTCAATGGCAAATTATGTTCTTCATTACGCAGACGATATTCTCATCGCAACTGATCAAGATCTTAAACACCACTTGGAAGTGGTTGGAGAAGTTTTAGAACGTCTCGAAAAAGGAGGAATAAAAATCAAGCCCAACAAACTTAATGTAGCAACCGACTCAATCGAATTCCTTGGTATGAAATGGCAACTGGACAAATTACACATCCCTGCAGCAAGGGTAATGGCTTTTCAAAATTACCCAAAACCAACTACAGCCAAACAAACGAAATCATTTGTCTGTGCCATGTCATATTACAGAAGATTTTTACCACACTTCGCTGAACTGGCTCGTCCATTATTGGAATTGGCAGCAGTCCACCCCAAACAATTTAAATGGACACAAGAACATGATTTGGCATTCTACAAGCTCATTGACTTAATAGTTGTACACACCTCACTCAACATACCCGACCCTGACAAGCCTTATTATGTGCAAACCGACGCTTCAGACTATTGTGGCGCAGGTCGAGTATTTCAAAAAGATGAAGAGGGAAATGAACTATTATTGGCATGTGTTTCTCGCACATTTACACGCACAGAAAGAAAATATGGAGTATTTCGCAAAGAGACTTTAGCATTGCTATATACTCTCAAGTCCATGGACTTCTTTCTGCGATTTGCAAACAAAGTCGTCTTATTGGTTGACGCAAAATCCATTTTATTCTTACGAATGTGTCGGGATTCAGCAGGCATTCTACTTCGATTTTCATTGGAATTATCAAAATACACCGCAGAAATCTTTCATGTACCTGGAAAAGAAAATGAAATTTCAGACATTCTCAGCCGAAATCACGCAAATTTGAAAGATATCATCGAAAAAGAGAGAAACAGACACTATTTGACGGAAGAACAAACTGAATTTATTCTTCGCAGACTATGTATACCTGAAGGACGACATTTTACAGCTGAAGAGGTTAAAACTCTATTGGAAGCAGATTCTATCATCAACCCTATTCCTCCAAAGAAAAAGAAGACACCCACTAAGGCTAAATTAGGCCCTAGGCAAATCAAAAACACACCAAAAATGATGAACACAAGAAAAGTCAAACTTCCAAAAACATCACCTTACCGGACCGAGGGTGTAATCCTACCTACAAATTCAGCCAAGCTTGACAAACACCGCACAAATGCTATAACATACACTGATTTTACACATGCAACAAGAATGATCACAACAGGAGAAGTATCCATAAAAAACCTTATTATGGCACAAAGGGACGACCCACAAATAGGTCACATAATTAGGATGTCCAAATTACCGCCAAGATTTACTTTCATCTCAGATGTATTGTATCACAAACGCGACACACATTATCGATTGGCATTGCCAACTGCGTTTTTGGATCCAATTATTCAATCAAAACACTTCTCTGTCATGGGATTGCATTTTTCAAAATCACGCATTTCTCGAGATATTCAGACAAAATTTTTTGTCAATATCCCAGCATTGAAAGCAAAACTTCAACAGCTCAAAGAAAATTGCATTTTATGCCAATTCAACGCTAATATGCCAGCACAACACCCATTTCAACGAACCAACCTGGTTTATGCACCAAGGGTCACATGGGCATGTGACATTATACCTTCACTCCCACAGTCAAAAAAGGGACACAATGCAATGTTTCTAGCAGTTGACATGTTTACAGGTTACATACAATTGGCTCCACTCAACAGCCGATCAGCTGGTGATCTGATTGAAGCTGTTCTTCAAACCATTATAAGACCACATGGTATACCCAAATTTTTCCGTTGTGACAGCGAAACAGCCATGTTCTCAAGCTATGAATTTCATGCATTTATGAAGCCACTTGGAATCCAATTTTTACCATGTAGCACTGGAGCACCATGGAGCAATGGAGCAGCAGAAAGAGCAGTGCAAACTATTAAACTCGGAGTACGAAAATTTGTACAACAAGAAAACGCAGTTGATCATTGGGACGACTATGTACATTTCTTCACTTCTTCACACAACAAATCAACTTCAGTTTATGGTTTTGCACCAGAACAACTACATTTTGGTATATCTAACCCGGCTCCAAATGATTTATTCCAACTTTGGCCAAATTGCAACAATCCTGAAGAATACATGGATATTATAATTCCACAAGCAACAGAAGCTAGGCGTAAAGCAAGAGAGAGACAAGAAAAGGCAATGAAACAGAAGATTACTTATCGAAATATTGGTCTATCGAAAAAGACGTTTGAACCAGGTCAAATTGTACTACAGAGAAATTTGCAACTGGCAACAGGACCAGGAAAAGCAATGCAACCCAAATATAATGGACCATATGTGGTCATTTCTTTGGACAAAGATGGCTCATCAGCAACTATTGAACACATGCACACAAATCAACAGGTTCGAGCTCATTTTTCGAATATTTCGCTTCTGAATTATCTCCCACAATATCATCGAGTCTCGGAGAAATATGACAAGGAATTATTAAAATTCTTGCCTGAAAAATATTCTTACACAAATTACTATGGTAATAAAAAGAAGTCAATGTCAGAAAAACGCAAAAAACAATTGGAAAGAATAAACAAAGAATACAATGAGATGCCTCCTCTTGATCTTTCCCAAAACATAATTATCACTCAGAATGATGAGTTGCCACCAGCGGAAAACACACGCGAGACAGAAGAAATTATTATACCACAAATATTGAAACAAAAATCACCCCAGCATGAAAAAACGAATTCAGCAACAGAAAAAGAGGATAATACAATATTTGTGCCTAATATTATACGCAAAAATCGCACCGAAAACGAATCTATTATTGTACCAAGCATTCTTCCTACAAAAACGCAAAAATCGCAACTGGAAACGCTACCTGATGACATTCTTTTGGATTCACGCCGCCGCTCGAACAGACTGAAAAAGCCACCGGATAAGTTACAAATGTGAAAAAGAGATGAACAATCAGATAACGACTAATGGTTATATGCACAAAGGCAATAAGAGCATCATTTGACAAAAGTGAAGCTATGGATGCGAGATTTGTCTCTTAATTAGCCGGTACAAGAATAATGTCACTGTAAGAATTGCAGTTACATATTTCAAAAGACGTTATTTATCAAAATTGAACCTTGTACAATGTCCAACATGTCTTATGATATCCAAAAGTACCCCTGAAAAAGCTGTAGAAATGTGGGCCGATGCATAGGCTCGCACAGTTCGCAAGTGGGGTTGAATAGAGAGATATTCGTTTTTAAGCCCTCAAAAGCTTACTCACAGTGCGTATGCGACCAGGGAGCATGAGTATCGCATAATCAGGGTGAAATTGTGACTTTAAAAAGAGCCCTAATGATTCACTACGTTACGACGTTAGTTTGTGAATTATGTTCAATTGAGAACCTTTACTGCTCTCACCCAATTTTGCATTTTTGCGTGTTTTAACAAGTGATCAGGTTTCTACGAGTGAATTCGCACAAACCGAAAAACCGTGCTTAAATTTTGCTTGTTTACACGCCCGGAAGTGTCCAAAGAAGGTCTGACGTCACCTGAATTTTGCACAAAATTCGCAATAAAAGGAGCCCATTCTTCTCATTTTAATTCAGTTTAAATTGAGACCTCTTCAAAAAAGGTACAATTTTTGCAAAGATTTTATTCTGATACTTTGAAAAATTTTCAAAATGTGGGCCCTATTGGCAATTCTTTTAACATTGGTTTTGAGAACAGACGCTTCCGTAAATGTCAGATTGAAAGGTGGTCTGATTTATAAGAATGAAGGATCGGCACAAATTAACCAGGATACTCTCACCTTCAAACGCAACATGGATGTCAAAGCTCTATACTCAGTAGCTCAAAAACTTCAAGACTCTACATCTATGTATCAATCATACTGCACAATGGTATCAGACAAATACAAACAATCAAAACAAATCACAGCTACACAACTCACAGATGAAGACTTCTATTCCAAAATGAAGAATTTATCAGTCACCTACATAAGCACCACACTTAAATACCCTCTAGTAGAAGCACAGTCTGTCTGTGCTAGACTCAATGCTAGGCCAGTGGAAATACGCGACATATACACATACAACGCAGTGATTGCTTATGCTAATGAACGCAACATACAACAAATTTTTGCTGGTATTGTTTGGTCACCAAAACTTGGACGATTTCAATTCATGACAGATCATGCACCAGCCAAAATGGATCAATTTTTCAACACTATTAGCTATGGAGGATCTTATTTTGGATCAGATCATGCTGCTAATTGGGAAAAAGATTCTTATTTGCTAGGTGATGCACCCAACTATCCACTTATCTACAGACACCCGGCTAAGAATTTTCAACTCAGACTTGCAGACAAATATGAGAAAATGTACATGGACTTAGTTATGTGTGAAAAAGACTTTGTCCTCACTCAAGCAGAAAAATCGGAAACAAGAAACATGTTCATGGCAGTAGCTGACCACAGCTGCAAAAGAGAAATACAATCTGTACTCACTCAAACTAAATACACACTCAGTGAAATAAGAGCAATAACGACCCTCAATTTCACTTACACTGAGAATACAGATTGGACACAATATTATCCTGAATTTGAACCCCTCAGCAAGAAAGATGAACTCAGCACATTTTGGTACAACGCGGACCACACAAACAGAACACGCAGATCGCCTCAAGCTTTCTCACCTCTACACTGGCCTTCCGAGGACGACGATCACGCAACCTTTCCACAATCCGCGGTTTTACCAAAACCACAATACTACAGTCCCTTTCTTGAAGAATTTAATGCAGCAACAGAACCTGGTACCATATACCACCCTGAAATATACAAAGCACCAAAAGGTTTCTGGAGCAGAAGCAGTTTAATCAAGAAAATGCCATATGAAGATATGCAGATTGTCAGCGACGTGCCATCAACAATTCCGGATTTCATCATACTATTGCAATCTATTTGGAAAATAGAAATCGAAAAACAATATCACTCAGAATCTTTTGAAGCTTGGATGGCCGATCAGGCCAAAAGAGTTGAACTCTACACCCTCTTAAGAAGATTTCCACTCATACATAGAGTGGAACGAAGTCTACAAGCAACACTTGACACTGAGAGAGAAATGCACAAGATGTTCCAAGAAGGAAATAACTCACTCTCATTCTTCTTACTTGAAAGAATTGCACGCGAAATCAAAACTATAGAAGAAGAATCAGTCACCAACTTTAATTTGTGGTCACAAAACTACAACAAATCAATCACATTGGAAGAAGAAAATGAATTGAAACAAGACAACAGCATTCAAGCACCAGACGACAACGCATTTTTCGATGCAGTCAAAGATCACCTCAGCAGAGTCAGAGTAAGAAGAGTGGCACCATTGGTAGCCGCAGCCGCAGCAGCAGCAGCCGGAGCAGCCGGAGGAATAGCCGGATATGCCATAAGCAAAGCTCTTCATTCCGGATCCAGCTCCGGCCTCACACAAAATGAAATTGCGATTCTGCGACGACATGCACTCGAAATGACAGACTTAAGAATTGACTCCAAGCAACATGCAATGATAATCAACAATTTGAGCAAAAGACTACAATTTTTCGAAGCTCAAATAATCGGAAATTTTGAAGGAACCCTAGCAATGACAATCGGCACTGACCTCAGGTCCATCATTCAACAACTTCAAACAGTCACACAAGTAACTGTACTTAAGTACAACGCAGCATTGTTGGCAGCAGCTAGTGGTAAGACTTCACCATATGTACTCAGTCAAGAAGACCTGAATGAAATTGTTCAGACTGCACAAAGAGACAAGGCCATCACCTTAACTTCAGACACATCATTGGTCACAACCATACCCACATTTGAAAAGAATCGTATCATTTTTCTCTTCAGCATCCCAATTATTGATGCTAACAAGGAATTCACCATCTACACAGTCACACCTCTTCCCATTTTTCTTGAGAATGGTACTTACATGCCGAATATGGATTCGAATCACATCGCTATACACACCAGAGGAGATAAATTCACCACTTTAACAGAATTACAGCTTGCCAGTTGCCTTGACAAACCACCCAGATGCCAATCAAACACAGCTATCACACCAATTCAGAATGGAATCTCCTGTGTGGCGATGTCTTACACCACAGACTCACAAATGTGTCCACTCACCTTGACCACAACAGCTCTTGTCCCACGTTTTTACTTCTTTGATGAACACATGTTTTATTCCACACCAGCAGAAACCAAAGTTTTCATGATATGCACACCTCCTCCAGGTCAACTGGCTCAGCCGGATACTACCTTGAAACTCACAGGATATGGACAATTCGATTTGCTACCCAGTTGCACCCTCACCATGCCAGATGGCACCACACACCACACTCCAAATAAACCTGTCAATGCTACACTATATGACAAACCACTCTTCAGAGAAATAACACAAGAGAAAATGCCGGAAAGAGACAAGGTCATGATTGACAACTCACCATACTTCAGCCTAATCGCTAAAGACACACAAACATTTTCGGCCGATGAACCTGTGGGAACATTCACAGATAGGATGATCAAAAGTTTTGACCCAGCTACAGTTACAGCAAACACCGGAACAACTGTTGTAATCATACTGGCTGGCGTCGCCATTGGATTCCTATGTTATTTCTGCTATTACAAACGACTTTGCGATAATTGCTGCAAAAAGAGAAGGGCCAGCCACGATTTAGACAAAACTCCACCCAGATTCAACGACGATCCGGTCGACATACAATGGTTTAGAGAAGATGGCTCCAATGAACCAGACACAATTTCAAGCATTGCCGCAGCCACACGCACACCACCTTCTCGACACGTTTCCTTTGGCAGGCCTTTTCGGCACTTCAACGCAGCATTTCCAAGGTGGATCATGGGTTCACAACCCATACCGACTACGAGACCTCTCCGGACTACTGAACAAATGACGAACGATCAGTTGGAAGCCATGCACACTTACAATGACACAATTGCCAGAGAACAACTGGCCAGCCTACAAGGAGCCCATGCCTCATCTCTACCACCGTCTACACGAATCCACAATCAAATATACAGACCCTCAGAGCATGAGAAATCTCTGGCTGAACAAGAACGCCTTCTACAACAACACCAACAAGATTCTATCCACATTCATCATCTTCATGGTGATCCGACGGTCACTTACACCAGAGAATCGGAAACGTCTCCTCACAAAACCACATATTAAATTTATTAGGGTCCCACATTAACCCGAATAATAATGTTACATCTTGTTTTATAATTCCCAACTTTGTTTAACCTTTCCCCAGCATCAACATGGCAACACCTAAGAACGTCGAGCACGTTCCGGACGCTCATTTACTGGACGACGATGACGAAGGCTTCGATGTTGGAGTCAACGAAGATGACCTCCGTATTATAGCCCAGACCCCGAGGCATGGAAAACAAATCCGAATGTCCTCGCCACCCCCTAGATCACCGGAATCCGATGACGACGACGAAGACACACAACAAGCAACGACTCCACCGCGACAGCTAACCAGCCCAACAACAACACCGACAGCACGTTCAGAAACACTCAGGTACGTGTGCAAGACCAATGTACACGTCTACACCACGGAACAACCCACACCCCGCAAGGTCACCTCGGGCGAGTTTACCACACACCCAAATTACTTCAACCAACGAAATTCATTAGAAAATCTCATCACCAGAGCCCGGATTCTGTTAATGAGGCAGGAGCCCTTCCAAACTCTACTCACACAAGGCTACGACTACTCGCTACGCACACCACAACTGTCGTACAAAATTTACTCACCCACTGAGGATTCTCTCACCGACTACATCGTCGAGACGAAATGCCTGACGCCAGACCTGTCACACGCTACTCTACCCAAACCTTTTACCGAGGTCAACCTGGACAAGCAGATATCTCAAGTCGACATTTCGTTCAAATTTGAGATTGAACAACAACACCAAGCCGGACGTCCTCAAACCAAGCACCAGTCCACCTCAACCTATGACGAACAAGTACTGAATCCAATCATCGATCAATTACGTGACAACATTCCGGAATGGAATAAACTACAACAACAACTACAACCCTCAGCACCCATGCAACACAAACGGAAATATATTTCCCTGCACAAAACGACCGAGGACATCCCACAACACAAGAGAATCCACGACCGAATTCCAACACCCCCGCGACAGAGGCCGCATCAAAGACTGGGCCCACCAGTCGCACACGAATTTACACCACGCAAACCACGGGATGCACCACGCCACCGACCCCGTTCCTCTCACTCCGGAGTAAAACGAGCCAGACGATAAATAACGACAATGATACCACACACACACACACACACCTCTTTCAAAGAAGAATAGACTGAATATTATTAAAATATCATTATTAATATTACACTTGAAA
>Ga0208868_1000206_pt1 | contig 13441 bp, 9 predicted proteins | sample CryBogCBE23Oct07_FD_184583 | JGI IMG/M metagenome (GOLD analysis project Ga0208868, IMG submission 184583) | Freshwater microbial communities from Crystal Bog, Wisconsin, USA - CBE23Oct07 (SPAdes) (version 2) | ecosystem: Environmental > Aquatic > Freshwater > Lake | place: Crystal Bog... | reverse complement strand
GAGGCGCACAGACTGGGAACGCAATTGTCACGGGACGCTCATATTTGGGCTACGACTGGTTCGGCACGGCGCGCGGCCGAATTGGCCTGACCATGCCAGGCTACTCAAATTTTCTTGTCTATGGCACGGGCGGCTTTGCTTATGGTTATGTCAACAACACTACCAGTACCTCTTTCTTAGTCACCAATCCAGTTGGCAATGGCGCAAGTGGCGTATCAACCTTTGGAAATACGCAAGTTGGTTGGACTGCTGGTGGTGGTGTGGAATGGTCGCCGCTCACCTTCCCCGCATGGTCAGCTAAGGTTGAATATCTTTACACTGACCTTGGTTCAGTTCGGCAGGGAGTTTACAGCACCTATACGTCAAATCCGATTTATGGTTTTGGCGCAAGCCGTACGTCACAAATGCAGTTCAACACGGTTCGCGTTGGCTTGAATTGGCACTTCAACCCATTCGTGGGCGAGCCAATTGTTGCTAAATACTGATAGTTAATAACTATCAGCTGATGAGAGCCCGGCCTTTTGGCCGGGCTTTTTGTTTAACTAAATAAGTAAAATACGCCACAAACCGCTGTTTTTATCCCCATTTTCGCGACAATCCGCAATAGCTCCAACCCTCAGCAGATGCTAGCAATGAGGGGTCCCTGCAGGCGGCGGCGCAATGCGGGTTTTGATGGATAGAAATGCGGCTCACCCCCTACCATGCCCTGCTGGTCGCCATCAGCCTTATCCTTGGCGCCGCCGCGCCTTTTCTATGGGAACAGCTCAGCCGTTCCCCTAAAATACAAAAAAATTCAGAGGCTCCAGCACCTGCCGACACGCTCATCAAACTATCGCCCGAACAAATCAGCCGTGCCAATATTGAGATTGCAGCGGTGGGACCTGGAACCCTGACGCGCCGCATCACAGTTCCAGCCACAATCCGGCCAGACCCCGATCATCTGGCCAGCGTTGCCGCGAAAGTCGCGGGGGTTGTTGCGCAATTGCGCAAAAAACTCGGCGCAGAGGTCGCGCGCGATGAGACCATTGCAATAGTTGACTCACGTGAAGTCGCTGATGCGAAAAGTGAATATCTTGCTGCCGTCGTCAACTACGATCTGCAAGAGCAGCTCTTTCAAAGAGAAAAAGGTCTCTTTGAAAAGAAGGTGATCGCCGAGCAGATGTTCCTGCGCGCAAAGACTGTCTATGCGGAGGCAAAGGTTAAACTTGATCTTGCCCGCCAAAAACTTGCCGCGCTGGATCTATCCGAGGCTGAGATAACCAACCTGGCCAATCAGCCAATTGATCGTCTGCGAGAAAAGGAAATTCGCGCGCCGATCGCCGGGCGTGTGATCGAACGCCTCGTCAACATCGGCCAACCGGTCAAAGCGGAAAGTCAGATTTACCTCATCGCTGATCTCTCTATCGTTGAAGTCGATCTGGCCATCCCCCTCGCGCATCTTGGTGTTATTCACGAAGGTCAGCCGGTTACGCTGAAACTCGCCAATGATCGCCTTGTTTCTGGAGCCATCAGCATCATCAGCGCGCAGATTACGCCTGAAACCCGCACGGGCCATGTAATCGCAACCTTCAAAAATCCAGATTTCACCCTTAATCCGGGTAGTGTGCTCAATGCAGAAATTGCTCTTTCGCAAACACCGGTAAAAATGCTGATCCCACGTAGCGCCGTCCAGCTCATTAACAGCCATGCGACGGTTTTCAAACGTGTGGCTGACGGATTCGAGGAATGTCAGATTGAAACCGGTGATGGTGATGATCAGTCGATTGAGGTGACGCGCGGTCTGTCACTTGGAGAAAAGATCGCCATTTCCAATAGTTTTGTCCTAAAGGCTGAAATGGGCAAAAACGACGTACCAGAGGAGTAGCGCGGCGACACATGATGCAGCGGATTATCTCCTTTTCTGTGCATCAACGCTGGCTGGTTGTTTTGCTGGTCGCGCTTGTTGGCATGTTTGGCGCCTGGTCCTTGACCCATCTGCCAATCGACGCCGTGCCGGACATCACAAATAATCAAGTGCAAATTACGGCGCGCGCGCAGGCGCTGTCGGCGTTTGAAATAGAAAAGCAAGTCACCTTTCCAATTGAAAATGCGCTGGCTGGCATTCCTGGTCTTGAATATACTCGCTCTCTGTCACGCAACGGCTTTGCGCAGGTCGTCGCGATCTTTAACGATAGTTACGATATTTACTTTGCGCGCCAGCAAGTCTCTGAGCGCCTGACGCAAGTGCGCACTGATTTTCCACCCCAAGTTGAAACAGTATTGGGGCCAATCGCCACTGGTCTTTCTGAAATCTACATGTGGACCGTTCGCTTCAAGGATTTCAATCCTGCAACAGCGCAAGATGGCGAGCCTGGCTGGCAGCGTGATGGCGACTATCTCACAGCCGAAGGCGCACTGTTACACACCCCGATCGAGAAAGAAGCCTATCTTCGCACTGTGCAAGACTGGATCATTCGTCCGCAATTGCGCACGGTCCCGGGCGTTGCCGGCGTCGACTCTCTTGGCGGCTACGTCAAACAATATCATGTACAGCCTGACCCTGCGAAACTCAACGCACTTGGTCTGTCATTTTCAGATCTGTCAGCCGTTATTGATCGCAATAATTTAAGCCGCGGCGCCGGCTATGTTGAGCGCAATGGCGAAGGTCTCGTCGTGCACAGCGGCGGACGGCTAGAAACAATAGAGGATATTCGCAACGTCGTCGCCACAACGCGCAATGGCTTTCCTGTGCGTGTTGGAGAAATCGCTACAGTTGGCATTGGTAAAGAATTACGCGTCGGCAGCGCCAGTATGAATGGCGATGAAGTTGTCATTGGCACAGCCTTAATGTTGATTGGAGCCAACAGCCGCATTGTTTCTGGCGCCGTTGATCAAAAGATGAAGCTGATTGCTAAATCTTTACCGCCAGACATTGACGTGCGCACTATTCTCAATCGAACCTTGCTGGTTGACGCAACGGTTAAAACTGTCGCTAAGAATCTATTAGAAGGCGCCGCGCTGGTTATTCTGGTGCTCTTTCTCATGCTGGGTGATTTTCGAGCCGCCTTGGTAACGGCAACGGTTATTCCCGTCACCATGCTCTGTCTCGCCATCGGCATGTATCTAGGCAAGATCAGCGCAAACCTTATGAGCCTTGGCGCGCTTGATTTTGGACTGATTGCAGATGGCGCCATTATCGTTGCTGAAAATAGTCTACGCCGGCTGTCAGAACGTCAGCATAAACTCAAGAGAAGTCTCACGACAGAAGAACGTCTCGAGACTGTGGTTGACGCAGCTGTTGAAATGCGCCGTCCGACAGTCTACGGCCAGTCAATTATTATTCTAGTTTATTTGCCAATCCTTTCTTTCTCGGGCGTAGAAGGAAAAATGTTTCATCCTATGGCGATGACCGTCATCATCGCTCTTCTTTCAGAATTCTTTCTCTCACTGACCTTTTTCCCCGCCATGATCGCCTTGTTTGTCTCGGGCCACGGCGAAGAAGCAGAAAATGCGCTGGTGACGGCGTTAAAGCGACGTTATCAGCCAATGTTACGCTGGGCGATGGCGCATCCGCCAAAAATAATGGCGATCGGTCTTGGCTCATTTATTCTTGCAGCCTTGCTTTATGCCGGGCTTGGACAAGAATTTGTGCCCACACTCGATGAAAAAAATATCGCCATGACAGCGATACGCATTCCCAGCACCTCACTGACGCAATCTCAAGCCATGCAAATTGAGATAGAAAATGTCATCAAAAAATTCCCTCAAGTCGACCATGTTTTTTCTAAAACAGGCACGGCCGAAGCGGCAACAGATCCAATGCCGCCAAATAACACTGACACCTTCATCATGCTTAAACCGCAGGAAGAATGGCCTGATCCAAAGTTATTAAAGAATGATCTCATTGCGCAAATCGGCGCTGCTGTGGGCTTATTGCCAGGCAATGCCTATGAGTTTACCCAGCCTATTCAATTGCGGTTCAACGAACTCCTTGCCGGCGTAAAGGGCGATATCGCTGTTAAAGTATTTGGCGAAGATTTTGACGCTATGCTGAAAGCAGCCAATCACATCGCTGGTATTTTGCGTACGACCCGCGGCGCTGTTGACGTACGAGTTGAGCAAGTAACGGGTCTGCCGCTCCTTGACATCAAAATTGATAAATCTGCGATTGCGCGTTTGGGATTAAGTATCGGAAATGTGCAAGATGCACTCGGTGCGGCAATTGGCGGGCAGCAGGCTGGCGTTATTTTTGAAGGCGATCGACGTTTCCCAATCTTCGTGCGCTTGGGCGATAATTTACGAGAGAATGCGCAAGCGCTCGAAACCATTCCTGTATCGCTCCCACCAGACGCAACTGGTCGTATCTCAACCGTCCAGCTGAGACAAATTGCGAGCTTCACGACACTTGATGGACAAAATCAAGTCTCGCGTGAAAATGGCAAACGCCGCGTTGTTGTCAGCGCCAATGTGCGTGATCGCGATATTGCCTCTGTTGTGACAGAAGCGCAGCAAAAAGTTGAGGCAAAGGTAAAATTGCCGCCGGGCTACTGGATTGTCTGGGCGGGTCAATTTGAAAACCTAGAAGCCGCGCGCGCGAGGCTCATGATTGTTGTCCCGATTTGCTTCTTCATGATTTTTCTTCTGCTTTATTCAGCTCTGGGCTCAGCGCGCGACGCCTTACTCGTTTTTACCGCTGTGCCGCTGGCGCTCTCAGGCGGTGTATTCGCTCTCTGGTTGCGAGATATGCCCATGTCTGTTTCTGCTGCTGTTGGCTTTATTGCGCTCTCGGGCGTTGCAGTTTTGAACGGTCTCGTGATGCGGACCTATATCCATCAATTAATCATGGAGGGCGAAGAAGAATCGAAAGCAATATTTGATGGCGCAATGACCCGTTTACGGCCAGTCGTCATGACAGCGCTTGTTGCCTCCTTAGGCTTTGTGCCAATGGCGCTCGCAACAGGAACTGGCGCAGAAGTCCAGCGTCCAATCGCGACAGTCGTTATTGGCGGCTTGATAAGCGCTACGCTCTTGACCCTTGTTGTGTTGCCAGCTCTCTATAGTTTTTTTGGGGAAAAAATCAGACGCGCCAGCCCTGAGGCAGGGAAAACATGACGCGCACTCTTTTTATACTGTCTTTATGTTCTTTAGGGCTTGTTTCAGGCGCGCATGCCGAAACACTTAATGAAGCGCTGCAACGCGCCTATAATAATAACCCAAGTCTGAATTCAAGCCGCGCTAATTTGCGCGCCGTCGATGAAAATGTGCCACTTGCGAAGGCTGGCATGCGGCCGCGCGTGTCAATCAACAGCTATCTCGGCGCGCAACAAAATCGCTTTATTCAGCGCCAGGACGACATGAGTCAGCCCAATGACCCAAACGCCTATCCTATCTGGAATCGCCAGCAAGGCCAAAGTCTTGCACGCTCGGCTGGCGTAACCATTGAGCAACCAGTATTTGATGGTTTTAAAGCGCAGAACACAACAAATGCTGCGGAAACGGCCGTCTTTGCCGAACAACAAAGATTACGGCTGCTCGAACAAAAAATTCTATTTGATACCGCTTCCTCCTATATGAATGTCTTGCGCGACACAGCTGCATTAAAACTGCAGGAAAATAATGTCGCAGTTTTGACGGAACAATTACGCCAAACGAAAGAACGTTATCTTGCTGGTCAAATAACGCTTACGGATATTTCTCAAGCAGAGTCGCGTCTTGCTGCTGGAAAGGCGCAAGCAAGCAATGCGCATGCACTATTGGAATCAAGCATTGGCGCCTATCAACAAGTCGTCGGCATCCTTCCTAAAAAACTCGCCCCTGCGCCGCCGGTTGATAAATTGCTTCCGCCAAACAGAGAGGAAGCAGAAAAAATTGCCGTCAGCGAACATCCGATGATTTTGGCGGCATTGCATGATGCTGATGCTTCTGATTTTGATATCAAGGCAATTGAAGCTGATTTTTTACCAAAGCTCTCTGTTGTCGCTGATGTTTTCACGCAAACAAATATGAATATAATTTATGATCGCAATATTGCTGCGATGATTGGAGGACGCCTCAATGTTCCGCTTTATGATGGCGGCAGCACCTCTTCTCAACTGCGGCAAGCAAAAGAACTCGCCGGCAAAAAGAAACTTGATGTTGACGTCGCGCGCGCAGAAATTATCGCCCTGACGCGCACCACATGGGCAAATCTGCAATCAGCAAAAACAAGGATTGTCGCCGCACAGGCGCAAATTGCCGCGGCGGAAAAAGCTCTTTATGGCGTGCGTGAAGAAGCTAAAGCCGGCCAACGGACCACGCTTGATATTCTAAACGCGCAACAAGAGTTGCTGAATGCGCGCATTGCGTTGATTTTTGCGCAACGGGAGCGGGTTGTGGCGTCCTACGGGGTGCTGTCGACCATTGGTCGCCTGTCAACGGATAATCTTGGATTAAGCCCAGACTATTATGATCCTGCGCTTCATCTCGATCAGATCAAGGATTCATGGGGTGGTTTTCATACGCCTGGCGGACGCTAAAGTGACAGCCTCGTTCATGTCCTGCATGCGTTGACACAAGCTTGCTGAGACGTCAGGCTCACGCCCGCATAAAAGAAGCGCCGTCCAGCCATAAACAGGCAAGCTTATCTGATGGACGCGCGCTCAGATGAGGAAACAACATGAGACGCGCCCATTTTAAAATATTTCTGCCAGCCTTTTTAGCGGCGTGCCTGTGCGGCGGCGCTGCGCAGGCATATTGCATGTTTAGCTGTGATCCTACTGAGGCGCACGCTAAACAAATATTTGAAAACCTGCTCAAGCAACGCTTCGACAAACCCGGTAAAATATTAGAATTCAAGCAAACCATGAATGAGCGCCTCGAAATGCACGCAACGGGCGAAAAAGGCTATGAAATTTTCTTCAATGCACGCGTGCAGTTCCCAGAGGGGGCAAATTTAGACTGCAAGCCAGACTCCGCTGGGGCCTATAAGGAAGGCTGTTCATCCAGCAAACATTATGTAACCGCCCCTCGCAACTCGGATCCAAAAGGTCCACAATTTGTCGCTCCTGGCGAGACCGTCACCTTTGATGAAGAATATCGGTTTTACGAAGACCCAAAAGGCTGGAAGGGTCCAGACGGGAATGTTTATTCACAATAGTCAAAAAAATTCGAGCGCGCCAATCAGCGCGCTCGAATATCTAACCGCCTCTTCGAATAAAAGAGGTCGTGAACCTGTTCTTACTTCAGCAGGTCAGAATTCTGAGGGCAGCCAGCCTTCTCATTACAAGCGTGGAAGTTGGCGCGCAGTTCGTCCTTATTAGCGCCGTAGTTCTGCTTGCGTGAAAGATACTCGTCATAGCACTTTGATGCAGCTGCGGCCTGCTTGTCCTCGTCAGCTTTTCTCGTGTCGCAGTCAGCGAAAGCTGGGCTGATCATTCCTGCGAGAAGCGCGAAGGCGGACACAAGGGCGAATTTATTCATATTGACGTTTCCTCTTCTTTTTCTCTGCTTTGAGAATTGGCTTGGGTTCGCGCCTACCTTTCTCCAGCACTCGAAAAAGTGAAGGACCTCAATAACGCGAAGCGCCGGAACATGTCGCAAGATTTGCTGCATGTCAATTGTTCCAGCCCTAGCTAACATCATGCTCTTTATCTCTCTGAATCCATTTCTATTCGCAACGCAGCAAAATGAAACGGGCGCATGTTCTCGCATGCGCCCGTCTCTCAATTATTGTAAGAATAGGCCTTAACGTCAGATCCGGAACGAAACCTTAGTTCCTGGTATTCTGCGGGCAACCGCATTTCGCGTCGCAGGCCTTTTTGTCGCCCTTAACTTTCGTCATGTCAGCAGTAATGCTCTGCTGATCTTTCAAATAAGCGTCTTCGCACTTGCTCGCGCAAACAGCTTGCTCATCTTCATTGCGGGTGTCACAGCTCGCAAATGACGGTGACGCCGACGCGACCAGAAGGGCTGCTGCTGTTATAATTGCGTATTTATTCATCTTGTTTTTTCCTCCTTCACACCTTGCAAACTTTTCTTTTTGTTACGCGCAGCACTCTCATGAGGCCTGTGTTAACCCCATTATCTCGATTGGACCACGCAGGCCATAAAATGTCTTGCCGTCCGCGTCGCGTCAACATGTAGATCCGCGGCGATGGAAAATTTTAAGAAGCAAGCTGTCGCAGAACATAGGGCAGGATGCCGCCATTTTTAAAATACTCCAGCTCATCCAGCGTATCGATGCGCAATAACAACGCAACAGTGATCATTGCGCCATCAGCGAAAGAAATCTCTGCCTTCAAGGATTGGCGTGGACTGAGGCCTGCGCTTAAGCCGCGAATGACGACTGTCTCTTCGCCCGTAAGACCCAATGAAACCCAGGAAACGCCATTCTCAAATGTTAAGGGCAAGATACCCATGCCAACAAGATTAGAACGATGAATGCGCTCGAAACTTTGTGCAATCACCGCACGCACACCCAAAAGCGCTGTGCCTTTGGCTGCCCAATCACGCGATGAGCCATTGCCATATTCTGCGCCAGCGAAAACAACCAATGGCGCTTTATCGGCCGCATAACGCATCGCGGCGTCATATATGGGCAGCGTCTCAGCGCCAGGATAATATTTGGTTAGACCGCCTTCTGGCGTCACGCCGGAGGCGTCTTTCATCATATAATTTTTGATACGGATATTTGCGAATGTGCCGCGCATCATCACTTCATGATTGCCGCGCCGCGTACCATATTGATTAAAGTCTTCTGGCGCCACACCTTGATCAACAAGCCATTTGCCAGCAGGTGAGGCTGTTTTGATTGAGCCTGCAGGGGAAATATGATCTGTGGTAATCTTATCGCCAAACAGCGCAAGAATACGGGCGTCAATAATATCTTCAATGGGTTTTGGGGTTTTGGTCAGTCCTTCAAAATAGGGCGGGTTACGGACATAGGTCGATTGATCGTCCCAGACATAGGTCTCATTGGTCGGCGCGGCCACAGCGCGCCAATGTGTATCGCCCGCAAAAACATTTGCGTAGGTGTCGTGAAAAATCTCACGCGTGACGTTCTCGCGCGTGAATTTTTCAATCTCAGCATTGCTTGGCCAAATATCTCGTAAATACACATCATTGCCGTCGCGATCCTGCCCCAAAGACTCTGATGTTAGGTCAATGGCGATTGTACCGGCTAAGGCGAAGGCGACGACAAGCGGGGGCGAGGCGAGATAATTTGCCTGCACGTCTGGATTAACACGACCTTCAAAATTACGATTGCCTGACAAGACCGAGACGGCAACTAAATCATGCGCATTAATTGTCTTTGATACAGGCGTTGGCAAAGGTCCTGAATTGCCAATACAGGTCGTGCAACCATAGCCAACAAGATTAAACCCAAGTGCATCAAGATATTTTTGTAATCCTGATTTTTGCAAATATTGACCAACAACCTGGCTGCCCGGCGCCAATGATGTTTTAACCCAGGGCTTAACCGTTAAGCCACGCGCAACTGCATTGCGCGCCAACAAACCTGCGCCAATCAAGACCCCAGGATTAGAAGTATTGGTGCAAGAGGTAATCGCAGCAATCACCACATCGCCATGACCAAGATCAAAGCTTGTTCCCTCAACACGATGACGAAGTTTGTTATTATCTGATTTTTTATATTCTGACGTCAGCGCGCTTGCGAATGCAGGCGCAACTTCTTCCAAAGTTACACGTCCTTCTGGCCGTTTTGGACCTGCCAGCGATGGGCGCACATCATGCAGATCTAAGGCAAGCCTATCGGTAAATTCTGGGGTTGGGCTCTTGTCTTCACGAAGCATTCCTTGCGCGCGCGCATATGCTTCAATCAAAGCAATACGATCGGCTGTACGACTAGATGTATGCAAGAATGACAATGTTTCTCTATCAATCGGAAAGAATCCGCATGTTGCGCCATATTCAGGCGCCATATTTGCGATTGTCGCGCGATCGGCTAAAGTGAGATGACTTAATCCCTCGCCATAGAATTCAACAAATTTTCCGACAACGCCTTTCTTGCGAAGCATCTGGGTAACCGTCAAAACAATATCGGTCGCCGTGACGCCTTCTTTGGGCGCGCCATTCAACTGAAAACCGATCACTTCCGGCGCGAGCATTGATAAAGGTTGTCCGAGCATTGCCGCCTCGGCTTCGATGCCGCCAACGCCCCAGCCTAATACCGCAAGACCATTGACCATGGTCGTATGAGAGTCGGTGCCAACGAGCGAGTCAGGATAAGCAATCTCCGTAGTCGCGCCGCCGACATGCTCATGTCTTGTCCAAATTGTCTGAGCTAAAAATTCTAAATTGACCTGATGACAAATTCCTGTGCCTGGCGGCACAACACGAAAATTATCGAAGGCGGATTGGCCCCATTTCAAAAAACGGTATCGCTCGCCGTTACGCTGATATTCAAGCGAAACATTTTGCGCAAATGCATCGGATGATCCAAATTTATCAACAATCACTGAATGATCGATCACAAGATCAACAGGCACTAATGGATTGATTTGCTGCGGATCGCCGCCAAGAGATTTCATCGCGTCCCGCATGGCCGCCAGATCAACAACAGCTGGCACGCCAGTAAAATCCTGCATCAAAACGCGCGCCGGACGAAAAGCGATTTCGCGTTCAACCTTTCCCTTCTCAACCAGCCATTTTGCAAAGTCGAGAATTGTGTCTTTTGTCACCCAACGCCCGTCTTCATTGCGTAAAAGATTTTCCAAAACGACTTTGAGGGAATACGGCAATCGAGATACACCCGTGAGGCCATTGGCCTCTGCCGCCTTTAATGAGAAATAATCATAGGTCCGATCTCCGACGACAAGCTTTTGACGGGAGTTGAAACTGTCGACTGAGGTCATGAGATATCCTTAATTCGGCGGGGATCGTCGATTGTGAAACTACGCGATCTTTCTAGAAAATTCCGTGCCAGCGGCAAATAAAAAACGCGGCTGGCGTAAATTTTTACAAAAGCGCTGTCTCTCAACTGCGCCGCGCGCTGCGTAACGGTCGCGCCTCCATCCGGGCCAGAAACAGACAAGAAAGCCCAAGACTGACGGCGACAAAAATAAAGACCTGTCGATAGGCGGCGATCATGGCCACAAGCATTGTTGACGCCAGATCCGGTGAGGCTAGCATGGCTGCGCGACCGCCACCTAGGGCGAAAACGCCCAATAGAGCGACCAGAGCCGCTGTCGCCAGTTGACGGAAAAACTGCATAGCCGCAGTGGCAGTGCCAAGATCCCGCGTATCAACAGCATTTTGAACCGATACAGTTGCGACAGGCAGCATGGCGCCAACGCCAAATGTGCAAAAGACGAGCAAAATATTCAACTCAAATAGGGAGAGCGTTTCTAAGCGCCAGGCCGTCGCGAAAGCGGCAATCGAGGCAATGAGCAGCGTCAATGTGGGGAAAATTTTATAATGGCTAAAGCTGGCCATGATCCGGCCTGAACAGGTGGCGCCAACAACGGTTGCTATCATAAAAGGGATCAACGCCAAGCCGCTATCTCGAGCGTTCAGACCAATAGCCGTCTCATAATAGATCGGCATGACAACAGAGAGACCTACAAACGCCCCAAGTCCGAATGAACTGGAAATGATGGCGTTACGCACGATGGCAAGTCCTAAAATGCGCGTTGGAATCAAAGGTTCGTCAAACACGCGCGTGCGATGGATGAAAAAAAGCCAAAGGCCGACGGAAAAAGAAAAGAGCCAAAGAATTTGAGGCGAGAGCCAGGGATAACGACCGCCTATTCGACCCAATGCCAGAACAAGAGAGCCAGACGCCATCATCAAAGCAAAGGCGCCGGTGTAATCAATATGATGGGGATGTCGGCGCTCTGGCAAACGTTTCAATTGAGCATTGGTCGTAATCAAGGCCGCCAAGCCGAGCGGCACATTAATCCAAAAGATCAGCGACCAATGCAGATATTGCGCAAAAAATCCGCCAAGCACAGGCCCGCCTATACTTGAGGTCGCAAAAACAGCGGCAAAATAAGTCTGATAGCGTCCGCGCTCCCGAGGCGACACGAGATCCGCAATAACCGTTTGCGCCAATGAAATAAGTCCGCCGCCGCCCAGACCCTGGATAAAGCGCGCCGTCGCCAGTAAACCCATCGTCGGGGAGACCGCGCAGGCCACTGAGCCGATGATAAATGTCATCAAACCGATGGCCAAAACAATCCGACGACCATAGACATCCGCAAATTTTCCATAGAGCGGGGTGACCGAGGTCGACGCGACGAGATAGGCTGTGACGATCAAGGGAAGATTCTGAGGATCGCCGAGCTCCGCGCCGATTGTTGGCATCGCAGTGACTACAATGGTTTGATCCAACGCAGACAAAAGCATGGCAAGGCCAAGCCCAAACATGACCTGCCGTAATTCAGCAGGCGGCGGCGATGGGTCGACTTGCATGACGCTTCTTTCAAATGGTGAGGCGCGCATTTCTTATCTTATCCCCTCAACGGGGCAAAACGGCAGCAAGACCTCACGGCGCGACATGAGGGTAAGGCGTGGGGGATAAACTTGCGCGCCACGCTTGAAAAGGAGTTTTTGTTGCGCAGCATTTTTTTGTTTTTCTGCAGCAAAAGCAAAATATCTGGTCAATGCGCCAGCGCTTGTCCTGCCGATAAAACATTCTGATTATATTATAATTTTATAAGTCTATGCGAGACGGCGCGCCAAAATGGTTCCATTTTTGGTCTAGCTGGCGTGACGGCGCGTGAAAATAAATGACCAGGACCCGCCCACCCATTTTAAGATCGCCTTTTTTTCGATGCAAAGAGGCCCTTTAGTTAAGGATAATGTCTTGAAAGTCCCTGGATGCCTTGATGGTCGAGAGTCCCTGCAAAAAATTATGCGCCCTTAATGCTGATGATGTTTGTCTGGGTTGCGGTCGTACGAGAGAAGAAATTGGCGCTTGGACAATGATGACGGATGCTAGCCGCTCTAAGGTCAAAACGCTGGCAAAACAGCGGCTGCAGACGCTCGGCCAAAGATCTGGCCTCATTGACTCAAGAACCCAACGCGCCTAAAGCACGTGGACATCTCGAAAGAGAAAACCAATTAGAAGCTGAGCCGTCCTTTGAGGCGGTAGGCCAACGCCCGGCAGCGCGATGCGCCCCCGGGCGTGTTTTGCTTTGGAGCCGTCTAACCGCTCCATGGGAGAGAATGCATGTTTGAGAGCCTTTCCGAAAAGCTCTCCGGCGTATTTGACAAGCTCACGCGGCGCGGCGCGCTCAGCGAAAGCGATGTTAATGAAGCCCTGCGAGAAATTCGTCGCGCGCTGCTCGAGGCCGACGTCGCACTGGATGTCGTGCGCTCCTTCACAGACAAGGTGCGTGATCGCGCAATCGGCGCAGGCGTTATCAAATCCGTCACGCCCGGCCAAATGGTTGTCAAAATTGTCAATGACGTCCTGATTGAAACCTTAGGCGCAACGGCGGAGCCGCTCGATCTGGCGGCA